>ERZ842401.6035-NODE-6035-length-13123-cov-53.941690_pt1 | contig 13123 bp, 7 predicted proteins | sample MGYA00521270_ERZ842401 | MGnify/ENA primary metagenome ERZ842401 (study PRJEB31892, sample SAMEA3878208) | bioreactor metagenome | biome: Moose rumen | place: Sweden | collected 2011-10 | study: EMG produced TPA metagenomics assembly of the PRJEB12797 data set... | reverse complement strand
ACCAAAGACAAGAACATTTCCCCAATTTTCCTCAAATTGCCTTTATTTATGAGGCGAACTGCGTTAATCTTCCAAAACAGCTTCTGTATGTCAGAATTATTTCGTAACTTTGCAACCGAAATAGAGCATTGCAATGAAGATATTTGGAGTAGGAATGAACTACCTCCAGCACAATAAAGAGCTGGATGGCGCGTTATATAAACCAGAGGCACCCGTCATTTTCACCAAGGCCGACTCGGCACTGCTGAAGGACCACAAGCCGTTCTTCGTGCCCGACTGGTCAGCAAGGGTGGACTACGAGGCCGAGCTGGTGGTGCGCATCTGCCGTCTGGGCAAGGCCATCCCCGCCAGGTTTGCCCATCGCTACTACGACGCCGTCACCGTGGGCATCGACTTCACCGCCCGCGACATGCAGCAGCAGGCGCGTGCCAACGGACTGCCATGGACCATCTGCAAGGGCTTCGACGGCAGCGCCGTCATCGGCGACTGGGTCGGCATTGGCGAACTGGGCACGGCGACAGGGGAGCAGGCGACCATGAAGGCACTCTGCTTCCACCTCGACATCAACGGCAAGACAGTGCAGCAGGGCTGCTCGGCCGACATGCTCTACACGGTCGACGAGCTTATTGCCTACATATCGCAGTTCTTCACCCTGAAGACGGGCGACCTGCTCTTCACCGGCACACCGGCCGGAGTGGGGCCAGTGGCCATCGGCGACCATCTGGAAGGATGGATCGACGGCAACGCCAACACAAACGAACCAAGAAGAGTGCTTGACTTTTACGCACGCTAACGATTAATTCAACTTCCTGAGAAGTATGCAGAGAATGAGAGAAGAGAGGAGAGCCGCAGCCCGCGTGGGGCAGGCTCTATGCACAAGGGGCAGCCACTGGCGCTGCCTGCTGGTGGCCGTAGTCATGGTGCTATGCCATGTGTTGTCGTTGCCAGCCTCTGCACAGACCTTCTTCAACCTTACAGCCGACGAGGTGGCCATCGGCGAGCAGCTGCCACTGTTCACCTACAGCACCGAGCTGGGCAGCCACTATGCCGACTCGGTCTACACGGTCAGCATCGAATATCCTGAGTTCATCGACATGTCGCAGGCCGACATCGAGCGCCTGCACAGCATCACCGACCGCAGCCTGCCCGAGCTGCCAGAGGTCGACCAGTACGTGGGTGTGTCGCGCAAACGCGGCACGCTCTATCTGTCGTTTGTGCCCCTGGTGTTTCGCGACGGCAAGTATCAGAAGCTCGTCAGCTTCATGCTCTCGGTAAAGGCCGTGGCCCGCACTGGCGGCGCCACGACACAGCGACGCGCTGCCGACGGCAAGACCACATCGCGCTATGCCGACCACTCTGTGTTGTCGTCGGGCCGATGGGTCAAGATCCGCGTGCCCGACACCGGCATCTACCAGCTGTCGGAGAGCTTTGTGCGCAGCTGCGGATTCAGCAACCCCGCCAAGGTGCGCCTCTACGGCTATGGCGGCAACCTGCAGCCCGAGAGGCTGACGGCCACCTATCTGGCCACCACCGACGACCTGAAGGAGGTGCCCACCTGCAGTGTGGGTGGCAAGCGTCTGTTCCGTGCCCTCGGCCCCGTCAGCTGGAGCGCCCCCACCACGCTGGCTCGCACACGCAACAACTATTCGCAGTATGGCTACTACTTCCTGACCGAGGGCGACGACGAGCCGCTGCAAGCTGACAGCGCCACGTTTGCCGCATCGTTCTACCCTGCCCCAGAGGACTATCACTCACTCCGCGAGGTCGACGACTATGCCTGGTTCCACGGCGGGCGCAACCTCTACGAGAGCGAGCAGCTGCAAGTGGGCAAGGGCCGCGACATCACCCTGCCTGCCTACAGTGCCAAGGGTCGCCTGGTGGTGGTGCTCTCGTTCGACGGCCCCATCAAGGCCAGCATCGCCGTCAACGGCGCCACGGTGGGCAACATCAGCACCAGCAGCAAGCCCGACGAATATACCAAGGCCTTCGCGCAGCAGTGGTCGTACAGCCTCGACTCGCTGAAGGCGCAGAACACCATCACCATCAAGCAGACCGAGGGTGCCACCATCCGCCTGGACTATGTAAGCATTGTCAGCAACGACCCCAAGCCCATGTCGCAGCTCACCACCGAGAGCTTCCCCACACCCGAGTATGTCTATGGCATCACCAACCAGGACCACCATGCCGACACCGCCGTCGACATGGTCATCATCATACCCACCAACCAGCAGGTGCGCCAGCAGGCCGAACGGCTGAAGCAGCTGCACGAGGAGATGGACTCGCTGCGGGTGCGCATAGTGCCTGCCGACGAGCTGTTCAACGAGTTCTCCAGCGGCACGCCCGACGCCAATGCCTATCGCCGCTACCTGAAGATGCTCTACGACCGCGCCGAGAGCGATGCCGACATGCCCCGCTATCTGCTGCTCTTCGGCGACGCCGCGTGGGACAACCGCATGGTGCTGAGCGACTGGCGCAACTGCTCGCCCGACGACTTCCTGCTCTGCTACGAGAGCGACAACTCGTTCAGCGAGGTGTCGTGCTATGTGAGCGACGACTACTTCTGCATGCTCGACGACGACGAGGGCGGCCGCATTCTCGACCTCGATAAGGCCGACATCGCCGTTGGCCGCTTCACGGCACGCACTGCCGACGAGGCACAGACCGTGGTGGACAAGACCATTGCCTATCGGCGCAACGACTATGCGGGCGCCTGGCAGAACACGCTCTGCTTCATGGGCGACGACGGCAACGACTACGTACACATGGACGGTGCCGAGAAGGTGCTGAACGAGGCGCTGGCCGTCAACCCCAACTTTAATATTAAAAAGGTGTACTGGGACAGCTACACCATACAGGAGTCGTCTACCGGCAAGTCCTATCCCGACGTGACGGCGGCTATCAAGCAGCAGATGAAGACCGGCGCACTCATCATGAACTACTCGGGCCACGGCGCCCCCTACTGCATTTCGCACGAACGCGTGCTGCTGCTCAGCGACTTCGCCGCAGCCACCTCGCAGCGCCTGCCCCTGTGGGTGACGGCCTCGTGCGACATCATGCCCTTCGACGGTCAGGACGAGAACATCGGCGAGACGGCCATGTTCAACAAGAACGGCGGTGCCATAGCCTTCTTCGGCACCACACGCACCGTCTATTCCGGCAGGAACACCATCATCAACCGCGCCTTCACCCGCCATGTGCTGGGCTATAACAACGGCAAGCGCAACACGCTGGGCGAGGCCGTCATGCTGGCCAAGAACCAGCTCATCACCGGCGGCTCGGACATCGGCTCGGACACATCGGAGAACCGACTGCAATACACTCTCCTCGGCGACCCCGCCCTCGCGCTGGCCATGCCCACCATAGAGGCCCGCATCGACAGCATCAACGGGGTGCCCGTCAGCAAGGGCATACAGCACCTGGTGGCTGGCCAGCAGGCCACCGTCAGCGGCTGCATTCCCGACCACAGCGACTTCAACGGCACGCTCACCATCACCATACGCGACGTGGAGCAGGAGATTGTCTGCCACATGAACAACATCACATCGAGCGACCATGTTGATACGCCTTTCGTCTTCCGCGACAGGCCCAACACCATCTACAACGGCTCCGACAGCATACACAACGGCCGCTTCAGCATCACCTTTGCCGTGCCACGCGACATCAGCTTCTCCGACAACACGGGCCAGATGCTGCTCTACGCCGTGGACAACAGCCGCACCATGCTGGCCAGCGGCCGCAACGAGTCGTTCACGATGATAGGCTCCGACGATGTGAGCAACGACGGCATAGGCCCCTCCATCTATTGCTACCTGAACAGCACGTCGTTCACCAACGGCAGCACCGTCAATGCCACGCCCTACTTCTACGCCGAACTGTCCGACAAAGACGGCATCAACGCCGCTGGCAGCGGCATAGGCCACGACCTGGAGCTGATTGTCGACGGCGAGATGACCCGCACATATAACCTGAACAACGAGTTCCAGTACAGCTTCGGCGACTACCACAGCGGCACCGTGGGCTACAGCCTGCCAGCGCTGGAGGCCGGCCCCCACAAGCTGATATTCAGGGCATGGGATGTGCTAAACAACGCCTCTACGGCAGAGCTGTCGTTCATGGTCGACCCGCAGCAGGAGCCTTCCATATCGAGTGTCATCTGCACGAAGAACCCGGCCACCACCTCCACCACCTTCATCATCAACCACGACCGCGCAGGCAGTCAGATGGACGTGGTGCTCGAGATATTCGACTTCTCTGGCCGCAAGCTGTGGGAGCACGCCGAGAGCGGGCTGTCCACCGACCAGACCTACACGCTCGACTGGGACCTCACCACCAGCTCCGGCAGCCGTCTGAAGACGGGTGTCTATCTCTACCGCGTGCTGGTGAGCAGCAACGGCAGCTCGCAGGCATCAGAGGCCCACAAGCTCATCATCATCGGGGGCAACTGACACAGCGCAGAAAGAGCGTTTAAAGGACACGAATAGAGGAGTTAAGGGAATGCGAAAATTAAAAACAACATCATATATGAAGAAACTATACTTACTATTGCTCATGGGGCTGATGAGCGCCACATCGCAGGCAGCCCAGCGTTATGCCGACCACTCAGTGCTGGCCAGTGGCCGGTGGGTCAAGATGAGAGTGCCCACGACCGGCATCTACCAGATTACCGACTCGATGGTCAAGGCGGCAGGCTTTGCCGACCTCGCCAAGGTGAGGGTCTACGGCTATGGCGGCGCCATGCAGCCGGAGAAGATAACCAGTGCCTTCCTCTCGCTCTACGACGACCTGAGCGAGGTGCCCACCTTCGAGCAGGACGGCCGCAAGCTGTTCCATGCCATAGGCCCCGTCAACTGGACCTCGGTGACGGCAACGGCACGCACGCGCAATCCTTATTCTGACTATGGATACTACTTCCTGACCGACCGCGACGACGACGGACAAGCACCCGCCGTGCTGGCCGACAGCGCCGCCTTCGCCAAGTCGTTCTACCCCCACCCCAGCGACTACCACGAGCTGTACGAGGTTGACGACTATGCCTGGTTCACCGGCGGCCGCAACCTCTACGACCACCGCCTATACACCATAGGCAAGCCCAACACCTACCAGATGGCGGCCAGCGACTCTACCGGCACGCTCACCATCTCGCTCTCGTTCAACTATGCATTCAAGGCCACCGTCGAGGTGAACGGCTTCGAGGTGGGCACGCTCGACGGCGCTACGTCAAACGTCATCAGCAATACCGTGGAGCGCAAGGACCAGCTCAGCGACGTCTATGGCATCGCTGGACAGTATGCCTGGAACCTGCAGGTGAAGGACATCCTCAAGCCCATGAACACCGTCACCATCACGCAGACAAGCGGCAAGGACGTGCGACTGGACTACCTGTCGCTGCGCTCGGCCACCGCCAAGCCCATGCCCGTGCTTGCAGGCAATGAGTTTGCCACGCCCGAGCTTGTAGGCCCCGTGCTCAATCAGGACCTGCATGCCGACGGCCAGGCCGACATGGTCATCATCATCCCCGCCAGCCGACACTTGGAGAGCGAGGCACAGCGCCTGGCCGAGCTGCACGAGACCGAAGACGGGCTGCGCGTAAGCATCGTCGATGCCGGACAGCTGTTCAACGAGTTCTCCAGCGGCACGCCCGATGCCAATGCCTATCGCCGCTATCTGAAGATGCTCTACGACCGTGCCGCCGACGAGACCGAGCGTCCGCGCTACCTGCTGCTGCTGGGCGACGGCGCATGGGACAACCGCATGCGGCTGGAAGACTGGCGCAACGAGTCGCCCGACAACTTCCTGCTCTGCTACGAGAGCGACAACTCCTACAGCGAGACCAAGTGCTTTGTCAGCGACGACTACTTCTGTCTGCTCGACGACAACGAGGGCAGCGACATGAACCGCAAGGACGTCATCGACGTGTCGGTGGGCCGTCTGCCGGCACGCACAGCCGAAGAGGCCCGCGTCATGGTCGACAAGATCATAAGCTACCGCCGCAACGAGCATGCCGGCGCCTGGCAGAACCTGCTCTGCTTCATGGGCGACGACGGCAACAACAACATGCACATGGACGACGCCGAGAAGGTGGTGGACACCCTGCTTCACAACCCGCAGTATGCCAGCTACGACATACAGAAGATATACTGGGATGCCTTCAACCGCGTCAGCTCGTCGAGCGGCGACCGCTATCCCGACGTGGAGCGCCTCATCAAACAGCGCATGCAGGACGGCGCACTGCTGATGAACTATACCGGACACGCCAAGCCCAACTTCATCTCGCACGAGATGGTGCTACACATCAACGACTTTGGCGAGAACGTGACCAACCACCTGCCCCTGTGGTTCACCGCCTCGTGCGACATCATGCCCTTCGACGGCCAGACGGCCACCATCGGCGAGCGTGCCATGCTCAACCCCAACGGCGGCGCCATCGCCTTCTTCGGCACCACACGCACCGTGTTTGCCTACTACAACCAGTTCATCAACCGCGAGTTCACCCTCGCACTGCTGGGGCGCGACGAGAAGGGACGCCGCTACACCATCGGCGATGCCGCCCGTCTGGCCAAGACCAACGTGATGCTGAACAACCAGGACCGCACTGAGAACAAGTTCCAGTACACCCTCCTGGGCGACCCCGCCCTCGTGCTGGCCGCACCCACCGAGCAGGTGAGCATTGACCGCATCAATGGACAGGAGCCTGCCGAGGCCCTGCAGCGCCTCACCGCCGGAGCACCCGTCACGGTAGAGGGCAGCATCGTGGGCCACGACGACTTCCAGGGCGTGGTGACGCTGACGCTGCACGATGCCGAGGAGACCATCCGCGGACTGCGCAACGACGCCGCCAGCGCCGATACGGCCATCGTGTTCAAAACCCGACAGAACACTGTCTACGTGGGTTCCGACAGCATTCGCGACGGACGCTTCACCTTCACCTTCGCACTGCCCATCGACGTGAGCTACTCCGACAAATGTGCCCAGCTGCTGGCCTACGCCATCAGCGACGACCACCGCACCACCGCCCATGGCGAGGACTACAGCATCTGTCTGGGCAGCGGCAACGAGGTAGCCTTCGAGGGCGACGGTCCCGTGATGAGCTGCTACCTGAACGACACCACCTTCCACAGCGGCAACACCGTGGGCCAGCTGCCGCTCTTCGTGGCCGACATCTTCAGCGAGCAGGGCATCAACGTGGCCGGCAACAGCTTCGGCCACGACATGGAGCTGGTCATCGACAACAAGATGCAGTACACCTACACGCTCAACAACTACTTCAGCAACGCCTTTGGCGACTATCGCCGAGGCATCGTCAGCTACACGCTGCCCGTGCTGTCTGCCGGTCTGCACACGCTGCGCTTCCGTGCCTGGGACGTCTATAACAACTCGTCGACCGTTACGTTCGACTTCGTCATCGACCCCAACTACCTAAACGGCATAGCCGACATGAGCACCGACGGCCGCAGCCTGCTGAACGGCCAGCAGCTCTTCGACGCTGCCGGACGCCGTCTCGACAGCAGCTCGCCGGCCCGTTCTGGCCTCTACATCTACCGCGACAACGTCGGACGGGTGAAGAAAATGATGAAGGCCGGACAATAAATGCGCCATTATCGCGTTTTTAATCAGTATGACTACGAATAAACCCAGAACCCTTTCCACCGCCCTGCTGTCGGCCCTCGTGCTGACAGCAGCGGCCCAGGACGACAAGACCACGCAGTTCAACCCCGTTGAGCATGCCGTCATCTCGCAGACCATTGCCCCCGATGCCCGTGCCGCAGGTATGGGCGACGTGGGTGCAGCCACCGACCCCGACGTCAACTCGCAGGCATGGAACCTGGCAAAGTATCCCTTCTGCATCAGCCGCGCCGGCGTAGCACTCAACTACACACCGTGGCTGCGACAGCTGGTCAGCGACATCGACCTGGCCTATGTGGCTGGCTACTATCGCATAGGCGACTATTCGGCACTGTCTGGTTCGCTGCGCTACTTCTCACTGGGCGAGGTCTACACCAGCGAGTCGAGCGACGTCACCGTGAAGCCCTACGAGATGTCTGTCGACGTGGCCTATTCGCGCATGCTCAGCGAGACCTTCTCGCTCGGCGTCGGCCTGCGCTGGATATACAGCGACCTGCGCTACGACTACAGCGAAGACTCGAAGCCCGCATCGGCCTACGCTGCCGACATCGCCATGTACTATAACAACTACCTGCAGCTGGGCAACCGCGAGTGCCAGCTGGGCCTCGGCCTGGTGGCCAGCAACATAGGCTCGAAGATATCGTACTATGGCGACGAGGAGAGCCAGTTCATCCCGGCCAACCTGCGTCTGGGCGCCTCGCTGATGATTCCCGTAGACGAGTGGAACCGCTTCAGCATCTCGGCCGATGCCAACAAGCTCATGGTGCCCACCGTGCCCCGACAGGAGGTGGACGAATCGAACAGCGACTATCAGGACCGCGTGCGCCGCGAATATAGCGACGTGGGCAGCATCAGCGGCATCTTCAAGAGCTTTGGCGATGCCCCCGGCGGCTTCAAGGAAGAGATGGAAGAGGTGCAGTGGAGCGTGGGTGCCGAGTATGTGTATCACGACCAATTCTCGCTGCGTGCCGGCTATCACCACGAGAGCGAGTCGAAGGGCAACCGCAAGTACTTCACCGTGGGTGGCGGCTTCCGCATGAGCGTGTTCTCGCTCGATGTGGGCTATGTCATCTCCACCGCACAGAGCAATCCCCTCGACCAGACCCTGCGCTTCACCCTTGCCTTCGACATGGACGGCATCAAGGATCTGCTGAGATAAGACCCACCCCCCTGTAAGTCCTATAAGCCCTATAATTCCCCAAAAACATGATTAGAGTAGGATTTGGCTTCGATGTTCACCGATTGGTGCCCGACCGCGAGCTGTGGATGGGCGGTATATTAATCCCCTACGACAAAGGTCTCTTGGGCCACAGCGACGCCGACGTGCTCATCCATGCCATCTGCGACGCGCTGCTCGGTGCAGCCAACATGCGCGACATTGGCTATCACTTCCCCGACACGTCCGACGAGACGCTCGACATGGACAGCAAGATCATCCTCAGCAAAACCATTCAGCTCATTGCCACCAAGGGCTACCGTCTGGGCAACATCGATGCCACCATCTGTGCCGAGCGCCCCAAAATGAACCCGCACATCCCCGCCATGCAGCAGTGTCTGGCCGAGGTGATTGGCTGCGACCCCGACCAGATAAGCATCAAGGCCACCACCACCGAGCGCCTCGGTTTCACCGGGCGCGAAGAAGGCATGTCGGCCTATGCCACCGTCCTGATTGAACGCCAAGGCTAATCAGAAACATAAACACCATCACCTTAATATAAACTACGAATTTCACGAATTATACGAATTTCTTACTACGCGCAGCAATTTGTATAATTCGTATAATTCGTAGTTAAAAGAAAGAAAATCCTTTTACAAATTAAATCCGAGTAGTTAAGACGAACATAATTTGTTTATAAAAAGTTTATATTTCTGGATGAAAGCTGCATATTATCTGTTTGTTTTCCTGTTCATCTTCCATTTATGCCAAATGGCCTAAAAATAATGATAATTATTTTGTCATTTCGATGAATTTGCGTATTTTTGCATTCGAAAAGAACTAAAAAGAACTGTAATTACATTATAACTAACTTTATTTTATTAACAAACAAATCAAAACAATTATGAAGAAAAATTTACTTAAGTCGACGCTCTTCGCATGTGTGATGGGTCTCGCAACAAGTGCATGGGCTGGCGACAAAACGGTCGTGAAGTACAGCTTTGACGATGCCAATTCGCCAGTACTGACAGCTGGTAGCCGAGTCACTTTGGACTACTCTCACACGTCTGTTATTTCGAATACAGCATTCTTGAACATGACAAACAACAACAACGGTGCCGCTGGTTCATCCACCATCTCACTCGGAAGTGAAGATTTGGCTGGGGAAACATGGACTTTGACATTTGAGTGGGCAGCTAATGGCGGTTGTAACAGCAAGACAGGACATACTATTCTGAAAGCTGGCGACACGAATCTCTTTGACATCGTTGACGTATCTAACTGGAACACGGCTAATCAGCTGACTTACGGCGGATCATCCGTTGATTTAGCTGTGCCTGCTTGTAATAAAGACAATCGTTTCAAAATAACGACCGCAGACCTCTACAACACTTCCGAATACTGGTTCCATTTTGTGATTACAGGTAGTGAAGATGGCGTGAAGCTGACCGTCACCAAGTCCAGCGATGGGACATCTATTGTTGACAATGTCGCCCTGTCGGAGACCAACGTGACCCCCACTGCTTTAGTTGTCAACCCCAGCTGCGGCGGTGCTGTCGGTTTAGACGAGCTTTCATTGTCATATTATGTTGAGGGCGAAGTCGTTCAGAATCCTATAGCAGCTTATACTAAGGTCTCCGGTATTAGCCGTACTATTACAGCCACCTGCGAAACAGAAGGCGCTACTATCCAGTATAGTATGGACAACGAAAGCTGGGCTGAAGGCAGTGAAGTTACCGTTAGTGAAAGTTGCAAGATTTACTTCAAGGCAGTTAAAGGCACATCAGAGTCTGATGTTGTTGAATTTGATGCTGTAGCTGGAGAAGCTATTACATTGCTCACTCCGGTCATTACTCGTAACACCAACGAAACCGTTACTATCAGCTGCGACCAGAGCAGTCTGCTCCTTTCTCCTAATGCTACTGTACACTACACCTACGGAACTGAAAATGGCACATTTACAGGTTCTATTGAACTAACTGTCGCTGAAGATGATGTTATTACCGCTTATGCAGAAGCAGATGGCTACACACAATCAGAAGTCGCTGAACGTGCTGTAGCTTTGTTCCCAACAGATGCAGTGGCAATTGAGGAAACTGCTTCTAAGATTAGTGGTTGGGAGGCTAATAGCTTCAGCGAAAATGAGGTTGTTGCTAATGAGCGCACTTATGTAGCCCTGATTCTTGATGGAGAGCAGTGGGGAACGAATGTACTGTTCCAAAAGGATGGTGCATGGGGCTTCCGCGCTACCGGAAACTGGTACATTAATGATCATGAGAAAGAGTCGTATCTTCTGTTTACTGACATGGTAAAGGGCGACCTTATTGTTGTTAACGCAACATATCCCGCTTCTGACGTTGTAAATGCAACCTACTCAAAGTTTACCTATGGAAGCCGTCAAACATATCAGGTTTCAGAAAACGGCAATGTTGAGATTGGCCTAAAGAAGATTAATGCGGCCACAATGGACTATTTCTATGGTATTGCAATCTACCATTCAGATATAGTCACTGGCATCAGCGATGTGAAGAGTGCTACCCGTCAGCAGAACGACGCCGTCTACAATCTCGCTGGCCAGCGTGTGATGAAAGCTCAGAAGGGTCTCTTCATCATCAACGGCAAGAAGGTGATTAAGTAAGATTAATCCACCCATCCCCCCTTCCCTCCCCCGTGGGAGGGCAGGAAAATAACAGGCCGCACAGTGTTGATGCACTGTGCGGCCTATTTTTTGTACATTTACTTAGCAATAGTAAATAAAGATTTGGTAGTTTTACCTTATCAGGCGCTGGTATTGCTGGCGGAACCAAAGCTCGTAGACCGCGTCGACAAAGACGAAACCTCCGCCCTGCGCCTCAATGATGTCCAGCTCCTGTAGTCGCCGCTTGTTGCGCGTGATGGTCTGCATGTTGCCTAAAGCATAGCGGCTGACCACCGCTTTCGAACTAAGCTTTGTCTCGCCATTGCTTATGGCGGCCAACATGCCTATCTGCGATGCGGTAAGTCCTTCGGAATCGCTCATAAACATGGGGGCATTGGTGTCGATAAGCAGTTGCAGCTGACTGCTAAACACCTCTTCAGTCACCTCGTCATCTGTCGCCGTCCAGATAAAGAAACTCAACTGCTGTACATACCATGAGTGGCACTGCACAACATCGCAGATGCGTCCGGCCATCTCCGTACTGATGTGCTTCCCTGTGGAGCGGAAGCCTTCCTCGATGTATGGAATCCAGTACTCACGAGCTATCTTCTTCAGGAAGAGCACTTGTCCAAAACGATAGAACGGGTTGGCAGAATTGCCGAAGATGTCAATCATCATATGCCGCTTGCTGCCATAGAAGCAGTAGGTGGTGTTGTGTTGCAACTGCCATTCAGCCCTCATTTTGCCCTCTAAGCTCTGCCAATCGGGCAGGGTTGCCAGCTGCTGAAACTCGTCTATGCACACGATGACATGCAACTTCTTGGCCTGTGCAATGGTCTCGGGTAGCCTCAGAATCTCTTGCGCACTCTGCTCGAGCGAACGCACTTTAAGATCCATGGAGAAAGAGTGCAGAGCTTCGTCGGTAATGGTGAAGCTAGGCGTGATGACGTTGATAAAACGCTTAATGTCTTCAAAACGCTTTTCCAGTGTTGACGAGGTTCCCTCGATGACTGCCGAGGCAAAAGCATTGAAAAACTCTGTGACGGAGGTGACACTGAAAGCATCGACATAGCATACTCGCACCTGCCGGTCTTCCTCTGTCAGTTCACTCATAGCCTGTCGCACCAGCGATGACTTTCCCCACCGACGGGGCGAAATGAGCATAACGTTGATGCCATTGGCCAGAAATGATTTCAGCTGCTTGCGGTCATCCACACGGTCGACGAAATTTTCCTTTGCAGCCAGTTCGCCGTAAACAAATGGTCTTTTCATTGAATCTTATTATTTCACGATGCAAATATACAAAATTATACACTGATGTATAATACACCAATGTATAATTTTAGTTTTTTTAGTCTTTGAGCGGTAAGTCTATCGACGCTTGCCCTGCATGGTGATGAGGGGAATGAGCATCTCTTCCATAGAAATGCCGCCATGCTGGAAGGTGTCGCGATAGTAGCTCACATAGTAGTTGTAATTGTTGGGATAGGCAAAGAAGGCATCGCCAGTGGCAAAGACATAGCTGGTGGAGAGGTTGGGAGCGGGCAGCTGGGCCTGTCGGGGGTCCTTGACCACAAAGAGATCCTTGGCGTCGTAGCCCAGGTTCTTGCCCAGCTTATAGCGCAGGTTGGTGTTGGTGTTGCGGTCGCCCACAATCTTCACGGGCTTTGTGCAGCGTATGGAGCCATGGTCGGTGGTGACGATGA
>ERZ842401.6034-NODE-6034-length-13125-cov-6.157613_pt1 | contig 13125 bp, 15 predicted proteins | sample MGYA00521270_ERZ842401 | MGnify/ENA primary metagenome ERZ842401 (study PRJEB31892, sample SAMEA3878208) | bioreactor metagenome | biome: Moose rumen | place: Sweden | collected 2011-10 | study: EMG produced TPA metagenomics assembly of the PRJEB12797 data set... | reverse complement strand
AGCCGTGACTGGAGTTCAGACGTGTGCTCTTCCGATCTGACCTGCGACCTCAAGCACGTGGCGCACCACCTCGATGCCTGCGGCTTCCAGCTTGCGGAATCCGTTGCCGGCCACCAGGGGGTTGGGATCGTCGCACGAGCAGACCACGCGGCTGATGCCTCGCTCAATGATGAGGTCGGCGCAGGGAGGCGTGTGGCCGTGATGGGAGCAGGGCTCGAGATTGACGTAGAGTGTCGCACCGGAAACCGAAGACTGGGAGTTGAGGATTGCGTTGCGTTCGGCGTGGTTGTGGCCGAATGCCTGATGGTAGCCCTCGCTGATGATGCGCCCGTCTTTGACGATGACGCAGCCCACCAGCGGGTTGGGTCTCACGCGCCCCAGTCCGTTCCCGGCCAGTTGTAGGCAGCGGTGCATTAGCAATTTGTCGGTCTCGGCCTGTGTCATAAATCAGTTACAAAGATACAACAAAACAGCCACATGGCAAAACCAATTTTGCCACGTCGGTAAAAGTGTGTATTTTTGCATTCGGTTTCAACAGTGGAACCAACGAAGCGTTATATCTTCGTCTTGCCTATTGAGAACCTGAGAAATTGTCAATGAGATGCAGGAGAGTGTAACGGTTTCGCGCGTATGGCGTGGGCTGTTGCTGCATCTTTATCTCAAGGTAATTCTCAGGACCATCAATAGGAAGAAGTGGTATGCGGCACCACGCTTCTTGTTGTTGATGACTGTCCGTTGCGGTGCTGAAGGACAAATTAGCAATATAATACTGTGATACCTCTTGCCTATGAAAATCCGCTGACCTTCGACTGGATGCCGATGCTTGTCGCCCTTGGCATCCTTGTAGGCCTCGCCTACATTTTCCTGATCCCTTTCTGCATCGCCCATGCAGCGAAAAGCAAAGGTAGAAGTGCTACGGGATGGTTCTTCCTGTCTATATTGATTGGTCCGTTATTCGCCATGCTTCTACTGATTATCGTGGGTGATACGGATGCCAAAAGGAAACAGAGAATATTGGAGGACGAGACGTTGCGCAACAGCGTCAGACCGAGACCCGCAGCGTCGCAGTCGGGCGAAGCTGCACAGCAGCCGGACCATTCGCGATACATGCCGCATTAAGGCATGTTGTTGTAGAAATGCAATGTGCCGTTTCGCCTCACGCAATGTGCCGTGCACCGATGCGAGGTGAAACTGCATAGTAACAACAAAAAGCACCCCGCATTGCGGGGTGCTTTTTGTTGTTACTTGATGCCGACGGTTTAGAACTCGGCGGTCTTCGGGGTCCTCGGGAAGGGGATGACGTCGCGGATGTTGGCCATGCCGGTGACGAAGAGCATCAGGCGCTCGAAGCCCAGGCCGAAGCCGGCGTGCGGGCAGCTGCCGTAGCGGCGCGTGTCGAGGTACCACCACATGTCTTTCATCGGGATGTTGAGTTCCTCGATGCGACCCATCAGCTTGTCGTAGTTCTCCTCGCGCACCGAGCCGCCGATGATTTCGCCAATCTGCGGGAAGAGCACGTCGGTGCCCTGCACCGTGAGACCCGAGAAGCCCTGTTTCTTGCCCTCCTCAACCACGGTGTCGTTGAGCTTCATGTAGAAGGCCTTGATTTCTTTCGGGTAGTCGGTCATGATGACGGGCTTTTTGAAATGCTCCTCCACCAGATAGCGTTCGTGTTCGCTGGCGAGATCCACCCCCCAGCTGACGGGGAACTCAAACTTGTGTCCTTTGGCAACGGCTTCTTCGAGTATGCGGATGCCTTCGGTGTAGGGAAGGCGCACGAAATCGGTGCCGATCACGCTGCGGAGGCGATCGATAAGGCCCGGGTCAATCATCTTGTTGAGGAACTCAAGGTCGTCCATACAATGGTCGAGAGCCCAGCGGACACAGTATTTGATAAAGTCCTCTTCGAGGGTGGTCAGTTCGTCCATTTGATAGAAAGCCATCTCGGGCTCGATCATCCAGAACTCGGCCAAGTGGCGCGGTGTGTTGCTGTTTTCGGCACGGAAAGTGGGGCCAAAGGTGTATATCTTTCCCAGCGAGGTGGCACCCAGCTCGCCTTCCAGCTGGCCGCTGACGGTTAGGGCGGTGAACTTGCCGAAGAAGTCCTGCTCCCAATCAATCTTTCCGTCGGCCGTGCGGGGCGGATTTTCGGGGTCGAGGGTAGAGACATGGAACATCTCGCCCGCACCCTCGCAGTCGCTGGCGGTGATGAGCGGTGTGTGGAAGTAGAAGAAGCCGCGCTCGTGGAAGAAGGTGTGGATGGCCATGGCCATGTTGTGGCGCAGCCGCATAACGGCTCCGAAAGTGTTGGTGCGCAGCCGCAGGTGCCCTATCTCGCGCAGGAACTCCATGCTGTGGCCTTTCTTCTGCAACGGGTAGGTGTTGGGGTCGGCTTCGCCGTAGACAACGATCTTCTCGGCCTGCACTTCCACGGCCTGGCCGCTGCCCTGGCTTTCCACCAGCTTGCCTTCCACACTGATGCAGGCACCGGTGCTGATGTGTTTCAACTCTTCCTCGAACTTTGAGGGGTCGGCCACAACCTGTATGTTGTGGATGATCGACCCGTCGTTGATGGCGAGGAAGGCCACATTCTTGTTGCCGCGCTTGGTGCGCACCCAGCCTTTTACGCATATCGTGGTACCCAGCAGGGCGCTCACGTCTTCTTTCAGCAGATACTTAATCTCGTAGCGTTTCATTGTATATATTTTTTGTTTGTTTCAAAGAATTACACCGTCTTCTTCGAGACGTTTTTGCACGTCAGACCATGGGCGGTTCAGGTGGTCTGTAGTCTCTCTGTATAATCTTAATACAACATGCTCGTCAATGTCGGCCCACCCGCCTTTCTTCATCCCTTTGCGGAGGATGTATATTTGGTCAATACGTGAATACGAGGGGTCGACATCAAGGCTTACATCATATCTTTCTGCCACGGCAACAAAGCGCGTGTACGGATTGCCGTTTTTCAGTTTTTCTGCTGTGGCGATAATCCCGTCTAACATTGTCTTGTCAATGTATGTCTTTGCTTCAATGGCGACAGCGGGTATTTGTATCCTTCTGGCTGGAGCATTGTTTACAGAGATGTCGAAAGTGCGATATATGGCAAAGTCCTGGTCTTTTTCATTAACGCCGATTTCTGGTGATTGTATGAAATCTTGCAGGTTTTTCGCCTTAAAATAGATGTTGGTATATGCTTTTACGCTGCCGCTGTCCAAGACATTGTCCCTGTCGTAGAGTGCCTTCTTTTCTTTCACGACATCTTTGAACAGCAAAAACAGAAACTCCTCGAGAATTGTTGGACGGAACTTTCCTTGTGCGGAAAAAAGGTTGTCGTAATTGCTGCCGTGAATGAAATTATAATAGTTGTTCAGGCACGACACCTTCATTCGGACAGCTTCCTCGCCCGTCCTTTTTATTGCAAGAATGGAACGGAGATAGGCACTGTATTCGTTTATGATGGTGTCCAAGGCTTTCCTTGTGTCGGCGTCCATTTTCCCGCTGCACTTGCCAATGATGTTTGAGGCATGGCACAGTTGCGGCATTTCCGCCAGTTTGCTTTTTATGGAATCAATGTCGCTCATGTTGTCTTTATTTGTTGGATGAGGCTTTCTGCTATTGCCTTTGCCATCAGCACGGGTACGGCATTACCTATCTGCTGGTACTGGCTCAACCCTTTCTCCCATGACATTTTAGTTCGCATTCCTTCAAACACAAAGTCATCAGGGAAAGACTGTAGTCGAGCACCCTCTCGAGCCGTAAAATTGCGATCAAGATGAGGGTGTATGAAATTTGACTGAAACGATGCTGCTATCGTTGGGGCAGGTTGATCTCCATATAAACGTTGATTGTTCTGACCAAACTTGATATCAGACTTTTCGGAGGGTGCACCTCGCTTTACGGAACCATGCGTATCCCACACATCAACAAGAGACTGCCCTGGCTTAATTGCCTTGAATCGTTCTATTAGCCGAGGGGTGTGCTTCATGGCAATATGGTTAAGTACATAATGCGAGTTCTTGCGCATAAGTTTTTGGTACTCGTTTTGAGCCTCAAACTGGTACTCCTGTACAGTTGCACCTTGCCCAGCTATTATTTGGGGCAAATCGCCAATAGCCTCATCAACCGTAATGTATTTGCGTTGAAGTGGATTCGGGAAAATTGGAGAAATCCCCAAATCATTACGAAGCCCTATCAGGATGACTCTCTCGCGATTTTGGGGAACTCCATAGTTTGACGCTTTCAATACTTGGTACGAAACATTATAACCAAATTGACCGGCACTGGTAAACTCATTGACAATATTTTTTATTACTTTGCCCCCTTGCATGGATAGCAACCCCTTGACGTTCTCCATTACAAACGCTTTGGGTGAATACCAGTTGACAAATTTCACAAAACCGTAGAATAGACGGTTGCGCGGATCGTCGGCAATTCTACCTCTGCGCTTGTTTGCAAGACTGAACCCCTGACATGGGGGACCGCCTACAATCAAATCGGGAATAGCCCCGCCAATTTTATCCTGTACTTCCTGTAGGGTTATGTCTGTTATGTCTTTACATATGAATGGTACGTCAGGAAAATTGCGGCGAAAAGTCTTTTCGCAATTCTCATCGATGTCAGAGGCAAGTATTGATTTTACTCCAGCCATTCGGAAACCAAGAGACAGACCCCCACAGCCTGAAAAAAGGTCTATCGATGTGATTGCGTCTGCCGAAAAATCCACTTTATGTTGCAGTGATTCCAGCACCACTTCAAGCGGTGGCTCATTGGCAAATGACAGGGTTTTATCGTCATCCTTTCTCATTTTTCATCTATCAATTTCTTCAACTCCACGTCGCTGGAGAATTTGAACACCAGCTCCTCATTCTGCCGACGGCACACCATGAGGGTGTCGTCGCTGGCGGCTACAATGTAGCCATCCAATCCTTCGAGAACTACGGTCTTCTTCTGGTCGCTGGGCATGACAACAAGCGTGTTGTGCGTATCATAGGTGAAAACGTTGCCGCTGACAATAGCGTTGCCTTTCTTGTCGTGGTGCGAGACATCGTAGAGAGAGTCCCATGTTTCCACGTCGCTCCATCCAAACGAGGCGGCCAGCACATGCACATTGTCGGCTTTCTCCATGATGCCGTTGTCTACAGAGATGCTCTCGCTCTGCGAATAAGCACGCTCCAAATCCTCCCAGGCAGAGGCAAGGCCGAGCGAGAAGAAAGTGTCGGCAATGGCCGGTAGATAAGTTTTGTAGGCTTTCCGTAATGCGGGCAAGGTCCACACCAGTATACCAGTGTTCCAGAAGAATTCCCCACTGGCTATGAATTGCCGGGCCATTTCCACCGGCGGCTTCTCGGTGAAGGTTACCACCGGGTGCAGACTGCTGCTTCCAGGCAGCGATGCTTCGTCCCGAAACTGGATGTAACCGTAGCTGGTGTCGGGTCGCACGGGTCTGGCACCAAGGGTAATAATCCACTCGTGCTTGGTTGCCGTCTCTACAGACTGCATCATGTCGGCCTCGAAATGATCCTGCTGGAATATGGCGTGGTCGGAAGGGGATACAATGAGTGTGGCTTCTGCATCGATTTGCCCGATGACTGCGGCGGCATAGGCAATGCATGGTGCTGTGTTACGGCGTAGCGGTTCGGCCAGCACTTGGTAGGGCATCAGTCCGGGAAGTTGTTCCCGCACACGGTCTACATAATGTTCCCCTGTGATGATGACTATGTTCTGCCGTGGACATATCTTCTCAAACCGCTCGAATGTGAGCTGCAACATTGACCGCCCGATGCCCATGACATCTATAAACTGCTTGGGATTGTCGGTGCGGCTGATGGGCCAGAATCGGCTACCCAGGCCTCCGGCCATGATTATCACCCAGATATGCTTGTTGCTTGTCATCAGCTTGTCCTGCTTGATTATTACTTATTTGTGGTTATCGTGTACATTGGCGTAGTTCTGCTTTTTCTGCCTCGTTTCTGTAATAGGGTACTATTCCTCTCCCAAAACACGCTGTCCTGGAAGCCTTGTATCGTTTTGTCGCTGTCGGCCAATGCCAGGCGTTTCTCGGCCAGGCAACAGTATTCCTCGTTGATTTCTACACCGCAGTATCTACGGTTCAGTTTCTTGGCCACCACGCTGGTGGTGCCGCTGCCAAGAAAGGGGTCGAAAACGATGTCGCCTTCTTTTGATGATGCCAAGATCAACTTGGCTATCAACTTTTCCGATTTCTGGGTGGGATGCTTGGTGTTTTCCGGCATCGACCAAAATGGAACACTGATGTCATCCCAAAAATTGGAAGGGCAGGTGATGCGATAGTTGCCTTCTTCAGTCTCCTCCCAGTCCTTGGGCTTTCCTCCGACACGGTAGGTCGCAATTACACGACGCTTCACCTTCACGGCCTCTACATCGAAATGGTAGTGCTTCGGGTCTTTGACGCAAAACCAAATGTCTTCCATGCAGTTCTTCCAATTTCGTATGGCTCCTCGTCCCTTTTCACGCTGCCATGTGATGCGGTTGAGGATGTGCAAATGCTTGGACAGCACATTTTGCATGGTGGCAGTACATTTCCAATCGCCGCACATATAGAGCGACCCAGTCTTTTTCAACTTGGCAACTACAGTAGGCATCCATTCTTGTAAATATGCTGTGTAGTCGTTGTATGACATGGCGGAAAATTGGTTGCCGTTGAAGTCTTTGGACAGGTTATATGGAGGGTCAACTATGATTAGGTCGGCAAATTCATCGGGCAGTAATGGAAGCACATCCATGAGGTTGGCGTTGATTGTCTTGTCAATAACAGCCCCTCCCTGCTGAATGCTTTGGAGGGAAACCAACCTCTTGCGCATGGAATTATATTCATCTGCATTCAATGTGATAGTTCTATTTCTTGAAACTGCAGGTGTCATACGCTCACTTCTCCTTTGATATGTGGGTGTGGGGTGTAGTTCTCGAGAGTAAAATCCTCATATTGGAACGAGAAGATGTCCTTCACTTCAGGATTTATCTTCATGGTGGGTAGCGGTCGCGGTTCGCGCGTCAGCTGCAGCCTCACCTGCTCCAAGTGGTTCTTGTAGATGTGTGCATCACCCAGCGTATGCACGAAATCACCAGCCTTCAACCCACACACCTGTGCCACCATCATCGTCAGCAGCGCATAGCTTGCTATGTTGAACGGCACCCCGAGAAATATGTCAGCACTTCTTTGGTACAACTGGCAACTTAATCTCCCGTTGTCCACATAGAACTGGAACAGACAATGGCAAGGTGGAAGTGCCATGTCCTGTATCTCGGCGGGATTCCATGCCGTAACCATCAGGCGGCGGCTGTAGGGATTTTCCTTGATTTCGTGCACCACGTTGGCTATCTGGTCAATGGTGTTTCCATGCCCGTCGGGCCACGACCGCCATTGGCTGCCATAGACGGGTCCGAGGTCTCCGTTCTCGTCTGCCCACTCATCCCAAATGCTCACCCCATGCGATTTCAGGTAGCCAATGTTGGTCTCACCGCGCAGGAACCATAGCAGCTCGTATATGATTGAGCGCAGGTGCAGCTTCTTCGTTGTCAGCACAGGAAATCCTTCTTCAAGCGGGAAACGCATTTGGTAGCCAAACACCCCGATTGTCCCGGTGCCTGTGCGGTCTTTGCGTTCCGTCCCGGAGGTCAGCACATGTTGCAGAAGTTCCAAATATTGCTTCATAATTCTCCTGATAAACGTCAGCACGGTGGGAATATTGCCCCTCGGGTAAATTAATCTCCACTTTGCAAAACTCTTTGGCTATGCCACTCAAAAACTTTCTCTAATTATATTTTATTCTTGTATGTTTGAAAAAATATGTATCTTTGCAGCCAAATTGAAGTGAAACAAAACCTCGGAATATCGAAGCATTTCTATCAGTTTTAATCCTTAAAAATCAACAAGGAAGATGGATGTGAAAATCGCACTACTGACAGACAACGAACTCATCACCCGCTATCAGGAGGGCGATGCCGAGTGCTTTAAGGTCCTGTTGGCACGCTACCAATCCAAGGTGTACGGCTATATCTTTTCCGTCGTCAAGGATAAAGAAACTGCCGATGATATTTTCCAAGACACTTTCTACAAGGTCGTCTATACCGTCAAGTCCGGATCCTATAAGGACGAGAACAAATTCGTCCATTGGGTGATGCGCATAGCCCACAACTTGATTGTTGACCATTTCCGTCGCAACAACAAGATGCCCATCATTCCCAACCGCCCGGACAATGATGTGCTCGACAATCTTCGGTTCCCCGACGAAAACGCCGAGCATGCCATTATGAAGAAGCAGACCAACCAAAACATTCGCAAGCTGGTGCGGATGTTGCCTCCCGAGCAGCGCCGTGTGGTCATTCTTCGCCACTATGGCAAATGCGAATTCAAGGAAATTGCAGCCCGTACGGGTGTAAGTATCAACACTGCCCTTGGCCGTATGCGCTATGCCATCATCAATTTGCGCCGCCTGGCCCGGGAGCATAACATGTATATCGAACTTTGATAACCCGAAGCAGACTTAAAGAACTAACCGCCTACCGCCTGCAGAAGCGTTGCGACGAGCAGGCGGTTTTTGTTGCCGAGGGGCCTAAGTTGGCCGCCGAGGCGCTGGCTTCGGGCTTTACCATCCATACCGTATGCGCTACCGAACCCTGGCTTCGGTCATTCGGGACTTTCCTTCCTGCCACCGAGGTCTACGAGGTTGGCAGTGCCGACCTCGCTCGCCTCTCCTCTCTGAAATCGCCCAACCAGGTGTGGATGCTTCTTGGCCGTCCAACGCCAGGTTCGCCTGCCGCGGCACCGGCGGCTTCGCCACTCATTTTGGCACTCGATCGCCTGCAAGACCCGGGCAACCTTGGCACCATCATGCGTACTGCCGACTGGTACGGCCTGCGCCGCATTGTCTGTAGTCGCGACACCGTCGGGTGCTACACCCCCAAGGTAGTACAGGCCTCGATGGGAGCCATTTTCCGCACCTCGGTGGAGTATGTGGACCTTCCCCGGTGGCTTGCTGCGTGCGGCATGCCTGTCTATGGTGCTTCGCTCCACGGGCAGCCTGCCGATGCGGTGCCTGTGCCATGCGGTGCTGCCGTATTGCTTGTCGGCAACGAAAGCCGCGGCATCAGCCCCGAAGTCATGGCCTCTGTAACCATCCCCGTGCTCATTCCCAACCGCGGTCTCACCGCCGAAAGCCTCAATGCCTCGGTGGCTGCGGCCATACTTATCGACCGACTATGGAACAATTAGAATACCAGGAGGGACGCACCGAAATATCCCACATGGGCAAGGTGCCCCTCATCCAGCGGCTTACAGCCGATTTCCCCATCCGCAATGCCTCCACCCTCACCGGGGTGGGCGACGACTGTGCCGTCATCCAGAGTATGCCGGGAAGCCCCACGCTTACCCTCCTCTCAACCCAGACCCTTGTCGAAGGGGTCAATTTCGACATGATGTACACTCCCTTGCGCCACCTGGGCTACAAGGCGGTAGCCATTGCCGTGAGCAATATTGCCGCCATGAATGGAACCCCCCGTCAGGTGATGGTCAGCATCGCTGTCAGCAACCGCTACTCGGTTGAGGCGCTCGACGAACTCTATGCCGGCATACTCCTTTGCTGCAAGCGCTACGACATCGACCTTGTCGGCGGCAACACCGAGACCTCGCGTGCAGGCATGGTGCTCACCGTTACGGCGGTGGGCGAGGTGGCCGCCTCGTCCGCAACCTACCGTCGCGGTGCCGCACTCCACGACCTGGTGTGCTGCAGCGGCGACCTTGGCAGCGCCTATGCGGGCCTATTGGTGCTCGAGCGCGAGAAAGTAACCTATCAGGCCGACCCCAACTTCCAGCCCGACCTCGACAGCTACGACTATGTGCTCGAGCGTTTCCTCAAGCCCGAACCCCGCCTCGACATTGTCCGCCTGCTGGCCGAGCGGGAAGTGGTGCCCACTTCGATGATTGATGTCGGCAAGGGCCTTGCCGACGCCGTGCTCCACCTCTGCCGCTCTTCGCACTGCGGCTGCGAGATCTACGAGGAGCGCATCCCCATCGACTACCAGACTTCGCGCGTCTGTTCCGAGATGAGCAAAAACATGCTTCCCGTCAGCTGCGCCCTGAATGGGGGCGACGACTACGAGCTTCTCTTCACCATCAGCCAAAAGGACTACGAGAAGGTGAAGTCCCTCTCCGAGGTCCACATCATCGGCCACATCACCGAGCAGGGCATGCCGGCCGTGCTCGTTACTCCGCAGAACACCACCATCACCCTCCGCGCACAGGCTTTCCAAGGCACCGACCAATGATTATCCCCCCCGACACCTACAAGCACAAAGGCCTCCGTCGGCAGATGGTCGACCGCCTCCGCCAAAACGGCATCACCAGCGAGGCGGTGCTCCAGGCCATGACCGACGTGCCACGCCACTGCTTCCTCGACAGTGCTTTCGATGCCACCGCCTACGATGACCGCGCCTTCCCCATAGGCTGCGAGCAGACCATCTCCCATCCCTCCACGGTGGCTATGCAGAGCCAGCTGCTCGATGTTCAACCCGGCATGAAGGTGCTTGAAATCGGCACCGGCAGCGGCTACCAGACCGCCGTCCTCTGCCGGCTCGGCGCCCGCGTGTTCACCATCGAGCGGCAGAAGCCCCTCTTCGACCGCACCCGCGCCCTCCTCGACAGCCTCCGCTACCGCGCCCGCTGCTTTCTCGGCGACGGCTACCGGGGCCTCACCGAGGCCGATTTCGGCCCGTTCGACCGCATACTCGTTACCTGCGGTGCGTCCGAGATACCCGAGCCCCTGATGGCGCAACTCAAAACCGATGGCCTTATGGTCATCCCCCTCGGCGAGGGGCAGCAGGAGATGCTGCGCATCGCCAAACACGGCCCCGACAAGGCCGACTGGCAGATCGAGCGTTTCGGCACCTACAGTTTCGTGCCGATGCTTGGCGGCAGGGCCATGGGCTGAAGCCCCGCGCCGCGCCTACCGGAGCAGGAAGTGCTGCTTGCTCATCCGCTTGCTGCCCACGGCAATGCCAACCGAGTAGAGGTCGAGCGTAACCTGCCACTGCGGGTCGCCCACCACCGCCGCCCAGGCCGCCTCGTCGCGGTGAGGACGGTCCACCACCCGGAACACACCGTCGCAGGTGTGCAGCAGCCCCTCGCGGAAACAGGCTCCGTAGTAGTGCTCAAGCCTCCACACCACGCCGCCGTAGTCCCGCCCGCAACCCCTCACACGCGAGAAAAGACACTCCGTGTAAAGCCGGTAGACAAACGGCGAATGCAGACCATACTGGGTCTTGGCGCGAAGAAAGTGTTGCAGCCGATTCACGCCGCAAAGATACGAAGAAAAAACATATCAACCCCATCCACCCACCCCCAACCCCGTTGCCATGAACCGCATCGCTCCCCTCCTCGCCGCCCTCTTTGCCGCCCTGCTGCCGGCCGCCTGCCGCCACGACGCACCCACCCCGCGCCCCCGCGCCTTCCTGCGCATCGACATGCCCCGGCCCGACTACCGCCTTTGCGATTCCGCCGCTTTCCCCTTCACCTTCGAGGTCAGCCGCTACGCCACCGTCGAGCAGAAGCGCTCCACCCCCCGCGAAACCTGGCTCGACATCGTCTATCCCCAGTGGCAGGCCGTGGTCTTCCTCAGCCACCACGCCCTCGCCTCCCCGGCCGACCTCCGCGGCCAGACCGACACCTCGCTCCGCCTCCTCGAGAACCACTACCAGTTTGCCTCGGGAGTGGCCGAACGCACCTATGCCGACGCTCCAGGCCGCGTCTTTGCCACCGTCTGCCGCCTCGGCGGCTCCAAGGTGGCCTCCACCTGCCAGTTCTGGGCCACCGACAGCACCTCCCACTTCCTGCGCGGCGCCCTCTACCTCGACCGCACTCCCAACAACGACTCCCTCGCCCCCGTCATCGACTTTGTCAGGGCCGATATCGACCACCTGGTTGAATCGCTCCGCTGGCGCGAATAATCACCAACCTTACCTGTTACACCCACTTGATTACTAATCTTTAATACATATATCCCCATGAAACCCACACTCCTTGTCCTGGCTGCCGGCATGGGCAGCCGCTACGGCGGCCTCAAGCAGATGGACGGCGTAGGCCCCAACGGCGAGACCATTCTCGACTACAGCGTTACCGACGCCATCCGCGCCGGCTTCGGCCGCGTGGTGTTCGTCATCCGCCACTCCTTTGCCGACCAGTTCCAGGCCCACGTCAATGCCGACCGCTACGGCGGACGCATCGCCGTCGACTATGTCTATCAGGAGCTTGATGCCCTGCCCGAAGGCTTCACCGTGCCCGAAGGCCGCGAGAAGCCCTGGGGCACCAACCACGCCATCCTCATGGCCAAAGATGCCATCCACGAGCCTTTCGCCATCATCAATGCCGACGACTTCTACGGCCGCGACGCTTTCCGCGTCATCGCCGGCCACCTCCGCACCCTCGAGGGCTCGCAGGGCCGCTACTGCATGGTCGGCTACCGCCTCGAGAACACCCTCAGCGAGCACGGCTCCGTCAGCCGCGGCGTCTGCCGGACCTCGCCCGACGGCCTCCTCCTCGGTATGACCGAGCGCACCTCCATTGCCCGCACCCCCGACGGCATTGCCTACCGCGACGCCGACGGCAGCCAGCATCCGCTCGACCCCGGTGCCGTGGTCAGCATGAACCTCTTCGGCTTCACACCCGACTATTTCGACAAGAGCCAGGCCCTTTTTGTCGACTTCCTCCGCGCCCACGGCTCCGAGCTCAAGAGCGAATACTACATCCCCTTTGCTGTCAATACCTTCATCGCCAACGGCTCGGCCACCATGACCGTGCTCCGCACCACCGCCCGCTGGTTTGGCGTTACCTATCATGAGGACCGCCCCCTGGTGGTCGAGCGCCTCCGCCGTCTGCACGAGCAAGGTGAGTACTGACGCCCTCCCCTCCGAGGCCACGCTGGCTTTCGCCCGCAGCCACGCCGCCGCCGACACCGCCCGCCTGCTCCTCTCCGCCGCCCGTTTCCCGGAGGTGGATATGCAGGCGGACGTCCGCCAGATCGAGGGTCTTGCAGCCGCACGCCGCAAGTGGCCTTCGCTGCTGCGGTGCGACGGCTTCGTCTACCCGCAGCAGCGAAG
>ERZ842401.6033-NODE-6033-length-13128-cov-5.809914_pt1 | contig 13128 bp, 9 predicted proteins | sample MGYA00521270_ERZ842401 | MGnify/ENA primary metagenome ERZ842401 (study PRJEB31892, sample SAMEA3878208) | bioreactor metagenome | biome: Moose rumen | place: Sweden | collected 2011-10 | study: EMG produced TPA metagenomics assembly of the PRJEB12797 data set... | reverse complement strand
GTTGAACGACGGGCCCGTGACTATTTGCATGGACACCAAAAACAAGGAGTAAGAAGAAGGAAAAGAATCAATAGTTTTATGATTATGGAAGAAAACAAGTACTTTGAAGTTCTGAAACAATATGATTTGGAACTTGATGACGAGAAAGTGAAACGGCAAGTGGAACTGCTGCTGAAGGAACACCTGCAAGAGAATGACACCAAAGACGTGAAAATGTTTCTGCTGAACAGCGTGGAACTCACCACTCTGAAGACGACGGACAACGAGGATAGTGTGTTGAAGTTTGTGGAGAAAGTCAATCGGTTTGATGATGTATATCCAGAACTTGGGCATGTGGCAACTATATGCGTATATCCGAACTTTGCGAAGATCTGTCATGACACCTTAGAGAGCGAAGAAGTGGAGATTGCTTGTGTTTCTGGTTGTTTCCCATCGGCACAGTCCTTTATCGAAGTGAAGATTGCTGAGACCGCACTCGCCATTAAAGACGGTGCCACAGAAATTGACATGGTGATTCCCGTAGGTAAGTTTCTGGCAGGCGACTATGAGGGAATGTGCGATGAAATCGAGGAGATGAAGGCAGTGTGTGGAGAGAAGAAATTGAAGACCATCCTCGAAACGGGATGCCTGAAAACTGCTTCGAACATCAAGAAAGCGAGCCTCCTTGCCATGTATGCCGGAGCAGATTATATTAAGACTTCAACAGGCAAATTGGAACCAGCAGCCACGCCTGAGGCGGCATTCGTGATGTGCCAAGCCATCAAGGAATACTACGATCAGACGGGCATACAGATTGGTTTTAAGCCCGCTGGCGGCCTGAATACCGTCATGGATGCACTTATCTACTATACCATCGTAAAAGAGGTTCTGGGCGAAAAATGGCTCACCAACAAGTACCTGCGCTTGGGCACCAGCCGTCTGGCCAACCTCCTGCTCTCAGAAGTGATTGGCGAAGAGGTAAAGTTCTTCTAAAAAGATACTATTAAAAAGAGGATGCGTCATTTTAGTCACATCCTCTTTTTTGGTAAATCTTCGTAAAAGATAAAATGATCAATAATTGTATTTCAGCGAACCTCGATAGCTATTACGGGTAAAAGCCTTATTACCATCATAGATAACTCCATCAGCATAACGCAATTTATTGTTATTGCCTAATTTGATATTGGTTCCATCGAAGGTATAAGTTGTGCGACCAAATGAATAAGTATAATAAAAATAAAGGGTGTAAGTGCCAGCAGCACCCGATACAACTGAAGTATCGAAGTAGCTTGACGGACGGCTGATGGAAGCACCTGCAGATACTCCTTCAATGGTTGTTGAATTGATTACATGATAAGCTGTAGAAAAAGAATTTCCATAAGCTTCCCAGTCATAATGCTCAATACGATAACTATCACCTGCATCAACCATCGATTGCGCTTCACGGGTCATAGCCCATTTTGCATCACCACTCTCATACCACCCTGTAGTGAGTTTCTTGGTAGTTGTTGGTGTAACAACCGGCTGCACGGGCTGGTCGGTATCGTCATCATCGTCACCGCCACAAGAGACGAATACAAAGGGAACGGCCATCAGCATCGTGGCCAACAGATAACTAAGTCTTTTCATTTTCAGATTGTTTTAAAGGGTTATTATTGATAAATTAAAACTGTTGTATACTGTAAAGGACAACCGCTATTTACTGCGCTCGATGATGAAGTCAACGTAAGCAGTCAAGGCCTGACGGATGTCGGCATCGGTCACGTTCTCATTAATAAAGAGCTGACACTTGCTGCGGAAGTCCTTCATGCGTCGCTCAGCATAGGCAATGCCGCCCTTCTCTTTCGTGAACTCCACCAAAACGGCGATTTCATCGGGATTGATAGTTCCTGCCTTCACCTTGCGGGCCAGGTTCAACATGGGCTCACTGGGATGACTGTTCAGCGCATAGATGACGGGCAGGGTCAGCTTGCCTTCGGTCATATCGTTACCTGTGGGCTTACCAATCTCCTTTGAGTCATAATAATCGAAGATGTCATCGCGGATTTGGAACATAATGCCCAGATCCTGTCCAAACTGGGCAGCACGTTTCACGTCGGCCTCACCAGCACCAGCCGACAGGGCACCTATTGAAGCACAGGCCTCGAAGAGGGCGGCCGTTTTGTTCTTGATAATCTGGTAGTAGACATCTTCTGAAATTTCCTGGTTCTGAATGTTTGTCAGTTGCAAAATCTCGCCGGCAGCCAGCGTGCGACCCAGTTCGGCCAGATATTCCACGATGCGCTGGTTGCCCGTCTTCGAGACATGCAGCAGGGCGGTAGAGAGAATATAGTCGCCCACCAGCACCGCCACCTTGTTATCGTATGTGGCATTCACCGAAGCCTGTCCACGACGCTCCGTGCTCTCGTCGACCACATCGTCGTGAACGAGCGAGGCCGTGTGGAGCAGTTCAAGACCTACCGCGGCATGCTGGGTGACAGTGCTCACCTCGCCGTAGTTCTTTGCCATCAGCAAAATAAGCATTGGACGCATGCGTTTGCCACCGCGCTGACGGATGTGCGAAAGTGCCTGCGAGAGCAGTCCGTCTTCGTGGGTCAGCGATTGGTTAAAGAGTTCGATGAAATCGAGCAAATCGTGCTCAATAGGTCGTTTGATAAGCTCCAAATAATCCATTTTCAAAAGAATTTTGTGACAAAATTAGTGAAAAAGTTCGGTATATGAGAAATAATTTAGTAATTTTACACGAAAATTTTATCCGACTGCAGATAAAAAAGACTTTAGGCTAAAGACAATATAATAAATAACGATATGAATAAAGTATTTTTACTGGATGCCTACGCACTCATCTACCGCGCTTATTATGCGTTCATCAAGAACCCACGCATCAACTCAAAGGGACTGAACACCTCGGCCATCATTGGCTTTGTCAACACGCTGCAAGAGGTGCTGGAGAAAGAACAGCCCACCCATCTGGGCGTAGCCTTCGACCCCCACGGACCGACGTTCCGCAGCGATGCTTTCCCCGAATACAAGGCACAGCGCGAGGCCACACCCGAAGATATCCGCAAAGCGGTACCTATCATTAAGGAACTGCTGCAGGCCTGGAACATCCCCGTTCTTCAAGCCGACGGCTTCGAGGCCGACGATGTCATCGGCACCCTGGCCTGTCGCCTCGGTTCAGTAGACAGCGCCACCGGTTCAGTAGACAGCGGCAATGCCGCTGTTCGCCCAACAGCCGGCACCGAAGTCTTCATGCTCACCCCCGATAAGGACTATGGCCAGCTGGTTAGCGAGCAGGTGAAGATCTACCGCCCCCGCCACGGTGGCGGCTACGAGGTGATGGGACCACGGGAGGTGTGCGAGAAGTACGGCATTGCAAAAACCGCCCAAGTCATCGACCTGCTGGCCCTGATGGGTGACTCGGCCGACAACTTCCCCGGCTGTCCTGGTGTGGGTGAGAAAACGGCCGTGAAACTCATCAATGAGTTCGGCAGTGTCGACGACCTGCTGAAGAGAACCGACGAACTGAAGGGTGCACTACAGAAAAAAGTGATAGAGCACGAGGCCGACATCCGCATGAGCTACTTCCTGGCCACCATCAAAACCGATGTTCCCATCGAAGTGCCGCTCGACAGTCTGAAGCTACAACAACCCGATGAGGAAAAACTGGGCAACCTCTTCGACGAATTGGAGTTCAAGAGCCTGAAAGAACGAGTTCTTAAAAAGTCTGAAAAGAAACAAAAACCTGCTAACGGTCAACTTTCTCTCTTTGACTTTTTCCCAGCCGCCAGTGAGGAAGCTCCAAAAAATTCAAGTTTTGAGAGCCTTAAAACGACCGATCATAAATACCAACTTATTGAAAATGAGGAAGAAATCAGAAAAATTATTTCCATTTTCAAGACAAAACAAATTCTCAGTTTAGACACAGAGACCACTTCAACCTCGGCCATCGATGCCGAATTGGTGGGTTTGAGCTTCGCGGTGGAAGAACATGAAGCTTTTTATGTGCCCATTCCTGCCAATCGTGAAGAAGCTCAAAGAATTGTTAATATCTTTAAACCTCTCTACGAAGACCCCAACATTTTGAAGATCGGACAGAATATTAAGTATGATTTAGAGATATTAAGAAATTATAATATTCGCCTTGCTGGCCCCATGTGGGACACTATGATTGCCCATTATCTCATCCAGCCCGAGTTGCGCCACAACATGGACTACATGGCCGAGGTGTATCTGAACTACCAGACGGTGCACATCGACGAGCTCATCGGTCCGCGCGGCAAGGGCCAGCGGTCCATGCGCGACCTCTCCCCCACCCAAGTCTATGAGTATGCCTGCGAGGATGCCGACATCACCCTGCAGCTGAAAAACAAGCTGGAGCCCGAGCTGAAGAAGCACGACTGCGAACGCCTCTTTTATGATATTGAGATGCCACTGATGCCCGTGCTGGCCGAGATGGAGATGACTGGTGTGGTGCTCGACACCGACTCGCTGCGCCAGACCTCACTCGAGCTCACCGAGCGCATGAACCAGATAGAGCACGAGATCTACGAACTGGCCGGCCACTCGTTCAATATCTCTTCACCACGACAGGTGGGCGACGTGCTCTTCGGTGAGATGAAAATTGTGGAGAAGCCGAAGAAGACCAAGACAGGACAATATGTCACCTCGGAGGAGGTGCTGCAGCAGCTACACGCCAAGCACCCCATCGTAGGCAAGATACTGGACTTCAGAGGATTAAAGAAGCTGCTCAGCACCTACGTTGACAACCTGCCCACGCTCATCAACCCCCGCACCGGCCATATCCACACCTCTTTTAATCAGTGCGTCACAGCCACGGGTCGCCTGTCGTCCTCAGACCCTAACCTACAGAACATCCCCGTGCGCGGCGAAGACGGCAAGGAGATACGCAAGGCCTTTGTGCCCGAGCCCGGCTGCCTGTTCTTCTCGGCCGACTATAGTCAGATTGAGCTGCGCGTGATGGCCCATCTGTCACAAGACGAAGCCATGATCGAGGTGTTCCGCGAGGGCAAAGACCTGCATGCAGCCACCGCCTCGAATATCTATAAAAAGCCCATCGGTGAGATTAGCCGCGACGAGCGTACCAAGTCGAAACGCGCCAACTTCGGCATCATCTACGGCATCACCGTCTTCGGACTGGCTGAGCGCCTCGACATCAGCCGCGACGAGGCCAAGCTGCTCATCGACGGTTTCTTCGAGACCTTCCCAAAGGTGAAGGACTACATGGAGCGCGCCAAGCAGGAAGCCCGTCAGCAGGGCTACGTCCCCACCCTCTTCGGTCGCCGTCGCTACCTGCCCGACATCAACTCGCAGAACGCCACTGTGCGCGGTTTTGCCGAGCGCAACGCCATCAACGCCCCCATCCAGGGCACCGCTGCCGACATCATCAAGGTGGCTATGATCCGCATCTTCGAGCGTTTCCAGAAGGAGAACATCAAGAGCAAGATGATCCTGCAGGTGCACGACGAACTCAACTTCTCCGTCTATCCAGAGGAGAAAGAAGCCGTGGAACGCATCGTGCTCGAAGAGATGCAAGGAGCCTTCCAGATGGCCGTCCCCCTCGTTGCCGACAGCGGCTTCGGCCAAAACTGGCTGGAGGCCCACTAATCCCTCCCCGTCTGGTAAACGGCGACATTGTCGCCGTCAACCCAACACCGTCAACCCAACACCGTCAACCCGACACCGTCAACCCGACACCGTCAACCCAACACCGTCAACCTAACACAACGCTGCCATTGTCACCTCAACAAAAACAAAGGTAAGAAAAACCGCCCATGGACGAAAGAAAGAGAAGGCGCATTGAGTGGTCGAAACAGCAAGAAAAGAAACCCTCGATGAAGCGCCGTTGCGATGAGCACGACTATACCCAGCGAGGCATCTACATGATCACAATAACCACTGAGGGCCGATTACCCCTATTCGGCACATTAAAAGGAGACCCTTTGGCCACAACTGGCAACGATAAGCCACACATCGTCCTATCACCATTAGGAGAACGGGTGAAAGCCTGCTGGCTGGACATCCCTGCTCACTACCCGGAGGTGTCTGTTATCAAGCTTTGTATCATGCCCGACCATATCCATGGCGTACTCTTTGTCAAAGAGAGTATGCCACACCATCTGGGCACTATCATCAATGGCTTCAAGAGTGGCACCAGAAAAGCGGCACGAGAACTGGGAGTCATCACGGCGACAGCTACAGCCACGGCGACGGTGTCGCCATCCACCCAACCGGCCCCTGTCCGGTACACTGAGGCATCGCCTCAGTCCCCTCTGCCTCAGTCAACCACCCCTCACCCCCATCACGCCCTAGGCGTCCTCTGGGAACAAGGCTACAACGACCGCATCCTACTACAGGAAGGCCAACTTCAGCGCATGCTCAACTACCTGGATGACAATCCCCGCCGCCTCCTTTTAAAACAGGCACACCCTCAATACTTCAAGCCTTTGGGCAAGCTGACCATAGCCGGCCAGGATATGGAGGCCATGGGCAACACTGCCCTTCTCGACCACCCCGTCAAACTGCAAGTACAATGCTCGCGTCATCTTTATCCCAATGAAATAGAACAACGCAAGCAGCACTTCCTGAATGCAGCCCAACAAGGTGCTGTCATCGTCTCTCCTTGCATCAGTCCTGGCGAGAAACAGATTGCCACAGCCATCTTGGAGGCACGACTCCCCCTCGTCGTCCTGCTATTAAAAGGCTTCCCGCCCTTCTTTAAGCCACAACCCCACTACCTCGCAGCCTGTGCCGAAGGCCGTCTGCTCATGCTCAGTCCCTTCCCCTGGCAGAATGAAAAGATAGAAAACATGCGCCAGCGCTGCCTGCAACTCAATGACCTTGCCGCTAAAATCTGCGATAGCTGACTAAAAAATGACACAGCAAACAGAAACTACAGAAAAAATGTTACTGATTGATTGCTTTCTCATGGAAAATTACTATCTTTGCAACATCATATTTACAAGACATCATACATAAGTATTAACTAAACCGAACGAATTAAGAAACAGAAACAGAAGAAAGTCAATGGGGAGAGCGCCACTGCTCAACAGGACACTCCCAATAGGGAAACGAGACAAACTATAACCTCAATTACTCACAATAATAGAAAATGGTGTGTCTGATTCCCGTTCGCTGTCTTTAATATAACTTGAGCTTTCCGCTCTTGTTCTCTCAGCTTCAGAATACCGGCAAAATATTCCAATGCGAGAGCAAGCAGTTCAGAAGGTTCACGTCCGTTGAGGGGCGTGAACTGTTCTTGCTTGTTTGCATTGTATGGTCACTTGCCGGTAACCAAGAAGCTGAGAATAAGCAGTTGAATGGTTGGTGCCTTTTTTCTATTAAAAAAAAGACTAACAATGAACAAACAGAACACGAAACAATACCTCTATCTATTAGTGGCAATGATCATCATGTCGCTGGCATTTGCAGCCTGCGGCGATGACAGCAAAGACGATGATGTTTTAGCGCCACCGAGCTCCTCTTATAGTTTAGAGAATCTCATTGGCGTGTGGTCGGGCGAAACCTCTAATTACACATTCAAGCTCGCATTTGGAATCTATGAGAACAACACCTACCAATACAGTCTCTTTAAATATAACAGTAGCAGTGGAAAGTATGAATCGAACCTGCAGCAGTCGGGAACTTATCAGTTCAATGTCAACACGGGCGAACTTATCCTGACCCATGCTGATTATTCTACGGAGACGCTCAAGGTCAGAAACCAAACCTACTCCTCGTTCACACTGATTGCCGGACAGAACAATTTCTACATGAAGCGCTATACCGGTTCTGGTGGAGATGACAGTGGCTCTACAGTCCCTACTGGCTGGGCACCGAGCAACGTCAGCGGCAAGCATTTCACACTGAGCTATTCTTCGGGGACGTATAACATCTATTTCACTTCCAATAGCACGATCAACAATGCCAGCAATGCAGGGGATTTTGTTCTGAACGGCGCATCATATGAGAAGACGTCCGCCAACGAAGCCACCATCTCCGTGACCACAAGCTATACACATACAGCCTATCTCACGTTCACCTCCAGCACGGGCGGCACTTTCCTGTGGAGCACAGGGGCCACAGGCACCTTTACCGTTTACGACGAACAACCCTCTTCAAACTTCTCGGCCCCCTACTCCATCGCCTACATGACCTTCAAGGACAATGCCCGCAACAAGACCATGACTTTCGGTTCACAGTCGGGCTCGTCGGTTAATGTCAGCTATCAGAACTGGAGTAACCAAAAAAGTGACACCTATACTGCCACCTATAATAGAATCTCAGACAAGCAGGCAACGCTTGTCGTCGTACGAGAATGGACACTGTCGACAGGAAGTAGTTCCATCACCGATACTTGGACCTATAACTTGATTTTCACCACGGCAACAGGCGGCAATTTATCTTATCAGATGAGTTCTACAAACCGTTTTTCGAGTGACCAAAGCGGCACAGGCACGTTCACTCTGCAATAGAGGAAGTAACTCCTGTTCTGTTCCCATTACCATCGCCAGTGGATTTCAGCCAGAAAAGGCTCGAAACCTACTGGCCTTTTTAAACGTCCAGCAAATGGCGACACTGTCGCCGTCAATAAAACCCCAAAACCATGGACGAAAGCAAGAAAAAGCACCTTGAATGGTCGAAAAGACAGGAAAATTTGGTTTTGTGATTACTAAATTGTACCTTTGCACCCAGTTTATAAACGTTTATCATAAGAAATGGCATTAAAATGTGGTATCGTGGGCTTGCCCAACGTGGGCAAGAGCACGCTCTTTAACTGTCTGTCGAGCGCAAAGGCGCAGGCAGCCAACTTCCCCTTTTGTACGATAGAACCCAACGTAGGCGTGATCACCGTGCCCGACGAGCGCCTGACAAAGCTGGCCGAGCTGGTGCATCCGGGACGCATCGTGCCGGCCACCTGCGAGATTGTGGATATTGCCGGTCTGGTGAAAGGAGCCTCGAAGGGTGAGGGCTTGGGCAACAAGTTCCTTGGAAACATCCGCGAGACCGATGCTATCATCCACGTGCTGCGCTGCTTCGAGGATGAGAATATCACCCACGTAGACGGCACCATCGACCCCATTCGCGACAAGGAAATCATCGACACCGAGCTACAGCTGAAGGACCTGGAGACCATCGAGAGCCGACTGGCCAAGACCGAGAAGGCTGCTGCCGCCGGCAACAAGGAAGCCAAGGTAGAGGTGACGGTGCTGAAGGCCTATAAAGAGGTGCTGGAGCAGGGTAAGAACGCCCGTATCGTGGAGTTCGAGAGCAAGGAGGAGCAGGACTGCGCCCGCAACCTCTTTTTGCTGACTGCCAAGCCCGTGCTCTACGTCTGCAACGTGGGCGAGGCCGATGCCAAGAGCGGCAACGCCTTCACGCAGAAGATAGAGCAGATTGCCAAAGAGGAAGGGGCAGAAGCCATGATCATCGCCGCCAAGACCGAAGAGGACATCGCCGAACTGGAGAGCTATGAGGACAAGCAGCTGTTCCTGGAAGAGTTGGGCTTGGAGGAGAGCGGCGTAAACCGTCTGATCAAGAAAGCCTATGCCCTGCTGAACCTGGAGACGTTCATCACCGCCGGCGAGATGGAGGTGAAGGCGTGGACCTACAAGAAAGGCTGGAAGGCTCCGCAGTGTGCCGGCGTCATCCACACCGACTTCGAGAAAGGCTTTATTCGCGCCGAAGTCATCAAGTACGAGGACTACCTGAAGTATGGCTCCGAGGCCGCCGTGCGCGAAGCCGGAAAGATGGGTGTCGAGGGCAAGGACTACGTGGTTCAGGACGGCGACATCATGCACTTCCGCTTCAACGTTTGATCAGTTTGGAACTACTCTTCGAGGCAGAATATATCAATGAGCAATCATTCAATTCTATCATTGAAGACAACAGAGAACTCATAAAAATATTAACCAGCATAGTCAAAAGCACCGAATAAGACTATACATAACTATGAACTGTGAACTATGAACTATGAACTCTTATATGTTCTTTGGAACCCCGACTTAGAGGCGTTCCATATCGGTCCGATGGGCTTTCGCTGGTACTCGCTGTGCTGGCTGGTTGGCCTGCTGCTGGCCTATATGGTGGTGAAACAGCTGTTCAAGGAGCAGAAAATCAAGGACGAACTGTTCGATCCCCTGTTTGTGTACTGCTTCATCGGCATCCTCATCGGCTCGCGACTGGGGCACTGCATCTTCTACCAGCCCGACTATTTCCTCACGTCGTGGAAGGGCTTCATCGAAATGCTGCTGCCCATACACATCGACATCTATGGCGATTGGCACCTGACGGGCTATCAGGGACTGGCCTCGCACGGCGGCACGCTGGGCCTGATGATTGCCCTGTGGCTCTACGTCAGAAAGACGGGTGTGGGTTTCTGGCGCGTGCTGGACAATATCGCCATTGCCACAGGCACCACGGCCTGCATGATTCGTCTGGGCAACCTAATGAACTCAGAGATTATCGGCAAGGTGACCGACGTGCCCTGGGCCTTCGTCTTCGAGCATGTCGACCTGCAGCCACGCCATCCTGCACAACTCTATGAAGCCATGGCCTACGCCCTGCTGTTCGTGCTGATGTGGGCGCTTTATAAAAAGTCTGAAGACCAAAGTCCAAAGTCTACAGTCTACAGTCAGATACCTACAGTCGGGACGGGCTTCTACTTCGGCTTCGCCCTCACCTATATCTTCACATTCCGCTTCTTCATTGAACAGTTCAAAGAGGTGCAGGAAGCCTTCGAGCAAGACATGACGTTCGACATGGGCCAGCTGCTCAGTGTGCCCTTCGTCATCTTGGGCGTGTGGTGCATGGTGAGGGGATGGAAGAAGAGCCAGAAGCTGTCAAAATCCTAAGACCAACTAAACATCAACCAATAACTATGCCTAAGACCTTACTCACCGCACTGCTGACCCTTTTGACGCTATCGCTGACCCTGCCCGTGCAGGCAGAAGATGGCGACACGCTCTTCAACAGGTTGTATGCCGACTTCATCAAGGCCTACAACGAGTCGAACTCCGACAAGGCCTTCTACGAGGCCGCCGACAAGCTGTCGAACTACTATCGTGCCAACGGCAAGGCCATGAACTACTATAAGACGCAGGTGAACATCTGCTTCTACGACACAGAGCACAACCGGCCCCTGGATGCCTTGAATCGCGCCAACAAGATGCTGGAGGAGATGACAGCCGAAGGCGTGAACGCCTACAGTCAGGTCTATCTGGCCCTGGGCACCATCTTCGAAAGCCGGGGCAACACCCGCATGGCCCTGCACTACTACGAGCAGAGCCTGGACAATGTGGATTCTGACGACGAGAGCCTCAAGATGACAGGCTATTCGCACATTGCCTATCTGCTGATGCTGCGCAACCCTAACGAGGCCGAATACTGGAACAAGAAATATGGTGCCGGCAGCAGCAACTACCCAGCCTACCGACAGGTCTACCTGTTTCTTGAGAGCATGATCAACTTTGCCGTCGGCAACAAGCACGGGTTCCAGAAAAGCTATCAGGAATATCTCAGCTATCACCAACAGCACCAGAACCTTGACAACTATGGTGCTGAAGCACTGCAGCTGGCCGAAAAGGCCTTCAACGGCGAATACGATGAAGCCTTGAAGAGACTTGAAAGCGGTGATTGCGGCGACCTGACTGTCATTGCCGCCTACGACATGCGCATCCTGGTCTACAAGATGATGAACCGCTACGACAAAGCCCTGGAGATGGCACAGAAAAGGGCCGAGTGCACCGACTCGCTCAACTCCGACATGCTTTTCCTGAACATGAACGAGCTGAACACACAGGCCGGTCTGGCCCAAGTGCAGACCAAGGCCGCCAAGGTCCGCGAGCGCATGCTCATCATCATCCTCGCCATGACTGTCATCATCATCATCCTGCTGCTCTTCTATTTCCATCGCAACCGCAAACAGCGCAAAGAGCTGAAACAGAAGAACGAACAGCTATCCTCAGCCCTGGCTATGGCCGAGGAAGGCGAGAAGATGAAGAGCGAGTTCGTGCGCAACGTCAGCCACGAGATCCGCACGCCGCTGAACGCCATCAACGGCTTCAACGGCATTCTGAACACGCCCGGCATCACTCTGTCGGAAGAAGAGCGCAGCGACATGCTGGCACGCATCAACGAAAACACGCAGGCCATCACCAATATTGTCGACGAGATGCTGCGCGTGGCCGACAAAGAGTCGAACAAACTCTACGAGAAGAGTGAAAAGCTGTTCTGCAACCAGTTCTTCTCCTCTATTCTCTACGGCTATCGCAACAAGGTGAGCGCCAGCATCGAGCTGAAATACACCACCCGACTGCTGAACCGGCAGCGCATTGCAACCAATGGAGACGGTGTGCGCAAGATTTTGCAGCACCTCATCGACAATGCCGTGAAGTTCACCAGCAAAGGCACTATCACCATGCACAGCGAACTGTCGGAGAAGGGCGACCAGCTCTTTGTCAGCATCAGCGACACTGGCAAGGGCATTTCGAAAGAAAAGCAAGACAAAATCTTTGAAGGCTTCTACAAGGAAGACAGCTTCCAGCAAGGCATCGGCCTGGGTCTGACCGTCAGCAAGAAGATTGCCCACAAGCTGGGCGGCGACCTGACGCTCGACACCGACTACACAGAGGGCGCACGGTTTGTGCTCACCCTGCCCATTGGATAGTAATTACTATTTCCCGGAAACTATTTTCTTGATGCTGGCCAGTTTGTTCAGGGCTTCCAGCGGTGTCAGGTTGTTCACGTCGAGGCCTAAGATCTCGTCGCGTATCTGGCAGAGCACAGGGTCGTCCAGTTGGAAGAACGACAGCTGCATGCCCTCTCTGCTGCCGGCGATGCCCGATGTGGCCGCCGTGCGAGCCTCGGGTGCCGAACTGTCGGGACGACCGGCCTGCCCCACCCCACTATTCTCGGCCTCCAGCTGCTTCAGAATCACGTTGGCACGCTTCACAATGCTGCGCGGCATGCCCGAAATCTCTGCCACGTGAATACCGAACGAGTGCTCCGAGCCACCCCGTTCCAGCTTGCGCAGGAAGATCACCTTGCCGTCGACCTCCTTCACCGATACGTTGTAGTTCTTGATGCGCGAAAAGTTCTTCTCCATCTCGTTCAGCTCATGGTAGTGGG
>ERZ842401.6032-NODE-6032-length-13130-cov-5.238623_pt1 | contig 13130 bp, 13 predicted proteins | sample MGYA00521270_ERZ842401 | MGnify/ENA primary metagenome ERZ842401 (study PRJEB31892, sample SAMEA3878208) | bioreactor metagenome | biome: Moose rumen | place: Sweden | collected 2011-10 | study: EMG produced TPA metagenomics assembly of the PRJEB12797 data set... | reverse complement strand
GGTTGATGAACTTGATATCGGCGCCTGTCTTTTCTTTAAGCTCCACCGCGAGCTCGAAAAGTATTCTCGCAAGCTTTGGATAATAAGCGTTTGAAACTGTGTTAGACGCCAGAAAAGCGTGAATGCCGAAATGCTTTGCGCCCTTTTCTTTAAGTATCTTGAAGCCCTCAATCATCTGCTCCTTGGTAAAGCCGTACTTAGCCTCACCGGGGGTGTCCATTATCTGGCTCTCGATAGCAAAATCTCCGCCTGGATTATAACGGCAGAAGATAGTCTCAGGAATGCCGCAGAGCTTGTCCAGATACTCAATGTGGGTAAAGTCATCAAGGTTGATGTAGCCCCCCAGCTCTCTGGCTTTAAGGTAGTCCTCCTTGGGAGTAACGTTTGAGGAGAACATTATATCGCTGCCCGAAAAGCCGCAGCAGTCGCTGAGCATGAGCTCGGTAAGAGACGAGCAGTCAACGCCGCAGCCCTCCTCCTGGAGTATCTTGAGGATATAGGGATTAGGGGTAGCCTTTACGGCAAAATACTCCTTATAGCCCTTGTTCCAGCTGAAAGCCTTGTTGAGGTTTCTTGCATTTTCTCTTATGCCCTTTTCGTCATAGATATGAAAAGGTGTGGGGTAGGTCTTGATGATCTCCTGCGCCTTTTCCTTTGTAATAAAAGGTTTTTTCATTGTTTTCGCTTCCTTTTTATCAGATTTTTATAGTATTAATACTTACTTATCATACCATTTTTCTAAGAAATAGTCAAGCATATCTGAATAATTTTGCTCACAAAATTTCACTTTGAGTGATTATAGACATAAATTTCAGGTATAAAGTGACAATTTGCCGAAAGCGTGCTTTACTTTTGGTTCGGGATATGATATAATTAGCTCGATATTATTTTCGGGAGAATTATCAGATGAAAGAATTTAAAATAAACGCCAACGACGCAGGGCAGCGTGTGGATAAGTTTTTAACTAAAGCCGTGCCGCTGCTGCCAAAGAACCTGCTTTACAAGTATATAAGGCTAAAACGCATAAAGCTTAACGGCAAAAGGTGCGAGATATCCACAAGGCTCAGCCAGGGCGATGTTATGCAGCTTTATATAAATGACGAGTTTTTTGATAAGGGCAGCGCTGACAAACCGCAGTTTTTATCATCACCTGCCAGTCTTGATATCGTCTATGAGGACGAAAACATTCTGCTTTGCGACAAGCCCTGCGGTCTGGTGGTGCATGAGGACGATAGCGGCTCTGCCGACACGCTGATAGGTAGGATACAGCATTATCTCTACAACAAGGGCGAGTATGACCCCGACAGCGAGAACTCATTTGCGCCAGCCCTCTGCAACAGGATAGACCGAAACACAGGGGGCATAGTCATATGCGCCAAAAATGCCGAGAGCCTGCGCATTTTAAATCAGAAGGTCAAGGACAGGGAGCTTGACAAGCGCTATCTCTGCGTGACTGTGGGAATACCGCAAAAACATTCGGCAGAGCTTAAAGCCTATCACCAGCGAAACGAAAAGACTAAGGTGGTAAAGGTCTCAGACAAGCCCTTCCCCGGGTGCAAGACCATGATGACCAGATACCGTGTGACAGCCGAAAACAAACAGCTGGGGCTTGCTTTGCTGGAGGTGGAGCTGGTAACGGGCAGGACCCACCAGATAAGAGCACACCTTGCCCACGAGGGATATCCCCTGCTGGGGGACGGCAAGTACGGAATAAACAAGGTGAACCGCTCATATAATGTAAAGACGCAGGCACTTTATTCGTACAAGCTGACCTTTGATTTTTCAACTGACGGGGGGATTTTAGAATACCTCAACGGCAGGAGCTTTGAGGTAAGCAAAGTGTGGTTCAAAGATAAGTTTTTTTGAAGCGGCAGCTGTGCATGGTAATAATGACCAATTATACAGATGATATATTGTGTATAATCACTTTCATTAGATGTAAATGGTGGAAAATCGTAATAAATGCTTGCAAAATGTCGAAAAATATGCTATAATCATTTGGTGAAATTACAAAAAAAATTATTTCTGTTTTTAATATTTTCAGGTGAGGTAAAAGCTGTTGTTGACGCTCACCTCTAACATCTGAAAAGGAGGTCAATGAAATGACTGGTGATCTGCACTGTCATACCACCCTGTCCGACGGTTCGCTGGGCATTGAGGAGGTGATCGCACAAGCCAAGAGAATGGGGCTTGATTTTCTGGCGATCACCGATCACGATACACTTTCGTCATCAAGCAGGGCGCAGATACTGGGTGAAAGATACGGCGTTAAGATAATACCTGCGGTGGAGCTTTCGGCTTGGGATAAAAAGCGCGATCAGAAGGTGCATATACTCTGCTATGCGCCCCAGAAGCCCCAGAGGCTTGAGGGGCTATGCCTTAAATCATGCCGGATACGCACCGAGTGCGCTAAGGATATGATCGAAAAGGTGTGTGAGAGATACCCCATACCCAAGGACGCTGTTATGCATTACACCAAGGGCTCTAAAAGCATTTACAAGCAGCATATTATGAGGGCGCTGGTGAATTACGGCTACGCTACCGAGCTTTACGGCTATGTCAATGACAAGCTGTTTTCATACCCAAAGGGCGAGTGCCTGGTCACAAGGGAATATCCCGATGTGAATTTTGTGCTTGACCTTATACATTCCTCAAAGGGAGTAGCTGTGCTTGCCCACCCACATATGTTTGGCAATATAGAGCTTATGCATGAGCTGGCAGAGGCAGGCAAGCTGGACGGCGTTGAGTGCTGGCACTATTCTGCCACCCCTATACAGCAGGCGGCTTTGAAAAAGTTTGCTGACGACCACGGGCTTATCGCCACGGGCGGCTCCGATTTCCACGGGCTTTATAACAGCACCATGACCCACATAGGCAGCTACACCACCGATGATGAGGAGCTTGACAAGCTTTTCAAGCTGATAAGCGCCAACGCTAAAAAGGCTAAAAAGAACGAGGCAGCTGCTTCGGTCTGAGAATTAACAGAATACTTACAAAATCCCTCTAAAATGGGAAAAATATTAGATTATACTAGAGGTTGGAGCTTGCGGCTCTGACCTCTTTTTAAAGTGCGGGAGCGCTAAGCTTTGTTTGAACTGTTAATAATATCGACGGAAAGGACAGTAAAAATATGAACGTAATGGAAGAATCTCTTAAAATGCATGAGGAATGGAAGGGTAAGATCGAGGTCATTTCAAGGGCTAAGATCGAGAACGCTAAGGACCTGACGCTGGCTTATACCCCCGGTGTAGCTCAGCCCTGTCTGGAGATCGAGAAGGATATTGATCTTTCATACAAATACACCAGAAGAGGAAACCTTGTGGCTGTTATCACAGACGGCTCGGCAGTGCTGGGGCTTGGCAATATCGGTCCCGAGGCAGGTATGCCCGTTATGGAGGGCAAGTGTGCGCTTTTTAAGGAGTTTGCCGATGTTGACGCTTTTCCTCTGTGCGTAAAGACAAATGATGTTGATGAGATAGTCAATACCGTTGCGCTCATATCGGGCAGCTTCGGCGGTATCAACCTTGAGGATATAGCTGCCCCCAGGTGCTTTGAGATAGAAGCTAAGCTCAAAGAAAGGGTGGATATCCCCGTGTTCCACGACGACCAGCACGGCACGGCTATAGTTGTGGGAGCTGCAATGCTCAACGCCTGCAAGCTCACAGGCAGAAACATAGGCGACCTTAACGTGGTAATGAGCGGTGCAGGGGCTGCAGGCTGCGCTATCGCAAAGTTTTTGCTCAACCTTGGCGTCAAGGATATCATCATGCTCAACTCAAAGGGCATAATCTGTGACGGCGACGATATAAAGAACCCAGCACAGGCTGAAATGGCTAAGATAACCAACAAAAACCACCTCAGGGGCGGTCTTGCAGACGCTATGAAGGGCGCTGATGTTTTTGTGGGAGTTTCAAAGCCTGGGCTTGTTACACAGGATATGGTAAGGTCTATGAACGACAAGCCTATGATATTTGCAATGTCAAATCCCGTGCCTGAGATAATGCCTGATGAGGCAAAGGCAGCAGGCGCTTATATCGTAGGCACAGGCCGCTCGGACTTCCCCAACCAGATAAACAACGTTGTGGCTTTCCCCGGAATTTTCAAGGGTGCGCTGGCTGTAAGAGCGAGCGACATCAACGAGGAGATGAAAATGGCAGCTGCAAGGGCTATCGCCGACTGCGTCAGCGACGACAAGCTCTCCCCCGAGTTTATTCTGCCTGACGCATTTGACAGGGCTATACCTGTTGCCGTTGCCAAGGCTGTTGCCGAGGCTGCAAGAAGGTCGGGAGTTGCAAGGGCTTGACCCTGTAAAATACGGATATAAAAGGCTTTCGTATCATATGGTACGAAAGCTTTTTTGGTTATTGACAAATTTCGGCAGGTGTGTTATAATCATAAGGTGTATTGTGAAAGATATATAAAATGCGGCTGCAAGATTTGTGCAGTTTTGTGCCATAAAAAGCTCAAACTAAAACGTATATAATTATGCAGGACGATAAAACACGAAGTATAAGGAGTAGTTATATGAAAAAATTTTTTATTGCAGTTACCGCTCTTTGCCTGATGCTGGGCGGCTGCGGCAAGGTGGATAATGAAGAAAGCAGCAGCTCAAAGGCAACAGCGCCCTATGAGGATACCGATGACGATATGGACGCAGCGGTTGATGCTGTGCTGGCTAAAGCCGATGAAGATATCGGCGGTGAGGCTGAGGAATGTAAGAAGAACTATGATGTATTGCTTTACACAAACAACAGTGAGATAACCATCGGCACTGACGACAGCGAGATAATCTTTTCGGCACAGGTGGGGACTGAAAGCTCCCCCGAGACGGTGGAGCTGGTGGACGCCGACAGCGGCGAGGTAGTGGCTGAGCTTTATGATGAAGCCGATTACGTGAAGTACGGCGACAGCTTAAAAGGCGACGGCGTTTATAATTGCAGATACACCGTCAATACCGATATAGACACTGACCCCGAGACCTCGCAGGAAGCCTATTATCACTACTATGCAAGGTTTTATGACGCCGATGGTGAGCACATTTCCGACACGGTGGAGATATTCGTGCTGGAGCAGTTCACCGACAAGGAGCTTGAGGATATGCAGGCGGTAGATGATGCTCTGCAGCAGCTGATGTCGGATGATGATTTTAAAAACGGCACGGTGGATGAAAGAAAAGTGATAGTGACAGAGCTGCTTAACAAGCTTGCAGATGAGGGCACCGAGGACAGACCCTACAGCCTAGTTATAAAGGACAGCATTTACGCAGGTGATGAAACTCTCACCTTTGAATATACCTGCCACATTTCATCGGGGGTAATGCTCAAAGAATTTGACCCGATGATGAACTGAGTTCATAACTATACTCGCCTCTGTTTCAAAATATCCATTAGATTTGTGCAGAAATAAATTTTATCAAGGCACACGACCGCAGGCTTACTGACGTAAGTCAAGGGAGTGTAACGCAGAGAAAATTTATTTATGTGCAAAGATAATGGATACTTTGGAGCAGAGGGGAGTATATAAGCGCAAAAGCGTAACTGTTTTCTTACTCTTAGTCAAGCGCAGCCAGCTTTGCAAACTGCGCCTTCAGTGCAGGGTAGATCTCCCTGTAGAGCTGATAATACTTTTCGTACTCGGGTACATTCTCGGCGTTTGGCTCCTGTATCTTGTCGGTCTTTACCACCGCAGCGCAAGCCTCGGGCACGCTGGAGTAAATGCCTGCTCCCACCATTGAAAGCAGCGCCACGCCCAGTGCAGGGCCCTCCTTTGAGGAAGCTGTCTTTACGGGGCAGTTGTAAAGGTCTGCCAGCATCGATCTCCACAGGGGTGAGGATCCTCCGCCGCCGCAAGCCATCATGTCAGATACGTTTATGTTCATCTCTCTGAACACCTCAACGCAGTCTCTCAGCGAGTATGATACTCCCTCCATTACTGCCCTGAGCATTTCTTTCTTGGTGTGCATTGCGGAAAGTCCGAAGAATACACCTCTTGCGTCGGGATCAAGATGAGGTGTTCTCTCGCCCATGAGGTATGGCAGATAAAGAAGCCTGTTAGCTCCCACCGGAACGCTCTCAGCCTGCTTGTCCATAAGGTAGTATTCATCAACGCCCATGTATTTAGCAGTCTCCTTCTCGGCATTGCAGAAATTGTCTCTGAACCATTTCAGCGAAAGTCCTGCGCCCTGGGTAACTCCCATTACGTGCCAGCTGCCGGGTACAGCAGCACAGCAGGTGTGCACCCTGCCCTTGGGGTCGATGGAGATATTGGAAGTATGCGCAAACACGACCCCCGATGTGCCTATGGTGGTGAAGGCCTTGCCGTCAACAGCAACGCCCGTGCCCACAGCAGCCGCAGCGTTATCGCCTGCGCCGCCCACAACTATGGTGCCTGCTTTAAGACCTGTTTTTTCAGCCATCTCAGCCGTTACCTGACCTGTTACCTCGCAGCTCTCATAGACCTTGCCCAGCCAGGACATATCAATGCCCAGCGCATCGCAGACCTCTCTGCTCCAGCAGCGGTTAGGCACGTCCAGCAGCTGCATACCCGAAGCGTCCGATACCTCGGTGGCATACTCGCCTGTAAGTATAAATCTCAGATAATCCTTGGGCAGCAGAATATGTCTGCACTTTTCATATATATCGGGCTCGTTGTTCTTCACCCAGAGTATCTTGGCAGCGGTCCAGCCTGTCAGGGCAGGGTTGGCGGTTATTTCGATAAGCTTCTCTCTGCCAAGCTTCCGATTCATCTCTTCGACCTCGGCAGCCGTTCTCTGGTCGCACCAGATTATTGAGCGCCTGAGCACGTTGTTATCCTTATCCAGCATAACAAGACCGTGCATCTGACCCGAGATACCAACGCCCTTTACCTCCTCGGCAGCCACGCCGCTTTTAGCCAGCACGCCCTTTATAGTGTTTATCATAGCATTAGCCCAGTCGGCAGGCTCCTGCTCGGCATAGCCGTTTTTCGGCTGATACATGGGGTATTCGATAGTCATCGAAGCTATTACCGTACCCTTTTCATCGAACAGAACTGTTTTAGTACCGCTGGTACCGCAGTCAACACCAATTACATAAGCCATTTTAAATTCTCCTTTATTACTTTATTTGTGATATGCTTTCATAAACTCTCCCGCAAAAGCTTATGAAAGCATATCTGTGCGGAGCAAGATCATGGGCGGAGCATACTCCGCCCGATCTACTCACAGTGATCTGTTTTTACAGCTAAAAGCTGATGATTATTTCTTCTTGCTTACAACAAATACAGCAGCAGCAAGTCCTGCAAGTGCAAGGCTTACCTCGCCAAGACCTGTGTGGGGGTTAGCGTTTGCAGCCTTAATAGCCTGGGTCTTAGGCTCAGCCTTTACAGCCTGTGCGTCTGTTGTGCCCTTCTCGAACTTGGGAGCGTCGTCTGCAGGCTTAGCTACAGCAACGTCTGTGTTTGCAGGAACTGCAACAGCAGGAGCCTCGGGAGCAGCAGGAGCTGCAAAGTCGGTCTCTGTCTCTACAGGAGCAACAGGAGCGACAGGCTCAGCCTCAGAAAGGTTGGGTGTATCGAACTCGGGAGCTTCGACAGGTGCTACATCGGTAGTAGGAGTCTCAGCTGATAGATCAGGAGCAGACTCGAACTCGGTGTCAACGTGTACAGGCGAGATGTTCAGATCGAGAGCTGAAGCTCCGATAGACATTGTGCCTGCGATCATAACTGCTGCAGCAACAGCAGCGATCTTTCTGAAATTGTTTTTCATTTTCTTTCACCTCATGATAATTTTTTCTTTTTTATGTTGATACCTGTGGGCAGCACGGCTCATTCTTTTTACTTTCCTCAAGCCTTTAACGGGTCTCTCAAAGCAGATCACACCCTTGAAAAATTCTCCCCTATGCTCACAGATAGAACATACCTGTGTGATTTTTATTTTCTTTTGCCGAAAACAAACACCGCTGCGCCCACGCCTGCCAGCGCAAGGCTTATATCGCAAAGACCCGTTTTAGGGTTAACGGTGCTTTCAGCCGCTGTTATGGTGGATTTCTCGGCAGGCTTTGCAAGCTTTATGCTTTTATCCGCCGCCGCTGAGCCTGTGGTGCTGAGACTTCCCTTTGCAGGTACCGCAGCAGCGTCGGTAGTCACCTTATCTGTGCTCGGTCCATCGGCAGGCTCCTCCATGCTTTCCAGCTCTTCATCTATATCGTCCCGGGCGTTTTCATAATAGTCGGGGTCGATGTCCTCAATATCCTCCTCATCGGTCTCATACACGTTTTCCTCTGCTGCCGCGGGGGTATTATCCTCAGCCTCGTCAGCAAAAACGCCTGCGGAAAATGAAACCGACATCACCAAAGCCGCCGCCAGTGCAGCCAGGCTTCTGATACATATCCTTTTCATTTCTCATCACCTCATGGGTTTTTCTCTTATATTACTTACCATACCGCAGTCGGCACAGCTGTCAAAGGTAACGGTGCTGTAGAGAAAGCTCTCCTGCGAGAACCTTTGCAGGCACTTGCCTGCCGTGCCCAGCGCCGCCATATCGGTTATCAGCCTTCCTCCGCAGGCAGGGCATTTTTCATAGCAATAGCCCTCCCCGTCCAGCACATCGGTGAGCTTTTCGTTTGCCTTGTCGCCGTGCAGACCGTTGGGTATCTTCATTTCAATAAAGGGCTGTTCCCTGCCGCACTCTTTGCACCTTTCACAGAAAAGCTCATACCTTCTGTAGTGCTCGATAACGTCATCATCTCTGTAATATTTATACAGCACAAAGCCCTCGTCGGGAGACAGCCTGAGCCTTTCAAGCCCTCCGCCGCATTCACATTCAGCCATTATTTACTCCACCCTTGAAAAATTCTCTGCCCCCACATCGCAAACGGGACAGACAAAGTCCTCGGGCAGCGGACCCTCGTGGATATAGCCGCAAACATTGCACACCCACTGCTCGCCCTTGCCGCTGTCGGGCTTTTGCGCAGGCTTATCCTGCTCTGTAACATTGCCGTTTTCATCTATCCGCGAAAAATCCTCAGCCCCGTGCTTGCACAGCGGACAGACAAAGTCATCAGGCAGATGACCCTCGTATATGTAGCCGCAGATGTTGCATATCCAGCGCTCGCCGACCTCACCCACAGCAGCAGCTGCCGCAGGCTTGGGCTTTACGTTTTTATGATAATATGCATAGGTCATGGCAGGCTTGTCCGAAAGCACCTCGCCTGCGGTGACGTCTGCGATAAACATGGTATGTGTTCCCAGGTCCACCGTCTGCACCACCTGACCGCTCAGATAAGCGCAGGTGTGCTCGGGCACAAAGGGTATGCCGTTCTCGGCTCTCTTGTAAACGAATTTGTAGAACTTATTGCTCCACCTGCCGCTTGTGAACCCGAAATGCTCAAACAGCGAAAACTCGCCGCTCTCGTCTATCATAGATACGTTGAAAGCACCGCTCTGCCTTATCATATACCCGGTAAAATTAGCCTTGTTCACCGTCACAGCCACCCTGTTTGGGGAGCTGGTGACCTGCTGCAGCGTGTTTATCACACAGCCCCCTGACTGACCGCCGTTTGAAGCCGTCAGTATGTAAAGCCCGTATGATATGTTGTTCATCACCCTGTTGTCCATCGTAAAACACCACCCTCTTCAAGCAGTATGACAGAAGCAGCACCGCCGCTTTATCGCTCTGCCACCTGCGAGTTACACTTTTTCATCCTTCTTCCCGCCCTCGGCTACTCAGCCTTTTCCAGCAGGAAATACTCCTCGTTCTCGCTGCTTTTGAAGCCCTTTATCACCCAGCCGCTGTTCACCAGCAGGTTGAGCTTTTCGATACGCTGAAATCTGTCGGTAGTGGGCGCAGCGTGATCGTTGTCGGTCATTGTTTTGCGAATAAAGAATGTCTTCTCCATAATTATCTCTTCTTTCTCTTTAGTCACTATGTTAAATCATTTAGCTTATGACCTGTACAAAATGCCGCAAATGCGCACATTTATACACTTTTATTATACCGCACGGCGGCAAATTTTTCAAGAGAATTGCAATTATTTTAACCGTCTTGTAACCTTTTGAGTACATTTTTTTGAACTGCTGCCCAAAGCTTCGGCACATATGTATCACAGGCAGCCGCAAAACATCTGCCGGACCTCAGCCGGCTACTTCTTTTTAGCCCCTGCCAGTATGCCCACTATCACCATTATCACCAGCACACCGCCGCCGATACAGGCGTAGATCTGCCAGCCGCCCTTATGCTCACTGACCTCCGTCTTTTTGTCTGAGGGCTTTTTATCATTATCCGCCCTTTTATCCGCCGGCACCGTTGGAGCTTCATCATCATCAGACAAAGGCACACAAACTGCATTGCTGCCAAAGGTGCTGTTTATCTGCCGTGTGCAAGCCTCACATGGCGTAGCCGCACTGCAGGTCACTGCCTGAGCCGCAAAAAGCACACACAGCGCATTTTTCAATCTCATCTATTATCCTCCCTGCGGCAGAAAATGCCGCCGTCAAGCAACAAATTTACATATTTTACCATAGTTACCCTATAATACTATATAATATCATTATACACTTTTTCACCCTTATAAGCAATTATCATTATTCACAAATTTGCGCATATTTATATGGCATATCCTACAACCCCACAGCTTTACAGCAGGCTGATATTGTGCAAATGGTTTAATAAAATTATTTAACGCAGACATATGGCAGGCGGGAACAGGGAAATAAATTCTGAGATGATTGATTTGCACAAATCGTTTGTTGTAAGTATTGACTTTGATACCTAGACCTGATATAATCTAACTATGCAGTTTAATAAATATGGAAGGTTGATAATAATGATATTTTTATAGGTTTAATTGTTATTAGTGTCATATTTAGTTTCATTTTCCCAAGTCCTAAAGAATTATCCAGAAGAAATTCAAAGAGAAAGCGGAAAGAATTTGAATCTAATGCCAGAAATCATGCTTTGGAAGTTGATAGGATAGCGAATGAATATCATGATTCTCAGTTTACAGCTGATACATATTGCTCAATACAAAAAGCTTGCCAAAAACATAATTTACCAATAAAATGTATTTTGGTAACAGGCAATAATATAATTGTTTATTTTTATGATGAAACAAGTGGAAATACAACTAGTGAAGTAATTGAATATGAACAACTTGGATATAAAATGGTAGCGAGAGGGACAAATTACCTTTCGTGGCGTTCAACTGAAACTGAGGGATTTGCAAAAGCACTTTGTTTAAAGATGGGCAGCGAATATGAGTTCAATGTAACACATGATAGTGACTATCCTCCAAATTATCAGGTCTATATAAATTCAAAGCGATGCTTCTCAAGTCCCGAGGATAGACTTAAATCCACAAGATAAAAACATAACTTCAGAGGGTCTGAATAAATTCCTTGGACATATAAGATATTATACAAAAAGACCGCACAGCCTTAAACTGTGCGGTCTCACTTTACACATATTTCTTTTACTAACGCGCCTGTTTACACAGATTGATTACTCAAAAATTTGCGTGAGATTAAGAAAGGACGACCTTGACAATTTAGGGGTTATATGTTAAAATAATATCATATATAAATATAGAACAAAAATAAGAGACATTCGGAGGGAATTTCCATGCAGAAAATGCTGTTGGTTTATAATCCCCATGCTGGAAAGGGAATAATAAAAAATAATCTCAGCGATATTGTAGATATTTTCACAAAAGGCGGCTATGAGGTGACTGTCTACCCCACACAGGCAGGGGGCGACGGCTACCGTAAAATATCCGAGGAGGGCGCAAATTACAATATCATCTGCGCCAGCGGCGGCGACGGTACTCTGTCCGAAGCCATAAATGCTATGATGACCCTGCCCACCAAAATACCCTTAGGTTATATCCCCGCAGGCTCTACCAACGATGTGGCAGCGTCGCTCAATATATCCCTCAACCCCGTTATCTGTGCGAGATCTATTGTGAACGGCGTATATTTTGATTACGACGTGGGAAGCTTTAACGGTGAGCACTTTGTGTACGTCGCAGGCTTCGGCGCCTTTACCGATGTTTCGTATGAAACTCCCCAGGCTTATAAAAATATATTCGGCCATGCGGCTTATGTGGCTGAGGGGCTAAAACGCATAACCAAAATAAGGGGCTATGATATTACCGCCGAGCATGACGGCGAGATCATAAAGGGCAATTTTATCCTGGGGCTTATCTCAAACTCAGTGTCCATAGCAGGGCTCAAAAACTTTCTGGTGGACGGCGTGTGCTTTGATGACGGTCTGTTTGAGGTCTGCCTTGTTAAAACTCCAAAAAACCCTATAGAGCTCAGCAGCCTGCTGACCTCGGCTTCTCTCAATAAGCTTACCGATAAGAACTTTGTCACCTTCAAGACCTCAAAGCTGGTGATACACAGCGACGAGGGCATCGCCTGGACCCTTGACGGCGAGTCGGGAGGGCTGCATACCTATGTTGAGATAATCAACATAAAACAGGCGGTGCGCTTTAAAATAGGCATTAACGAGTTCACCGTCGAGCAGGAGGTAGTGAGAAACTCAGCCGACGCCGCAGCTAAGCCCGGGCAGGTCTAACTACCGACAACGGCGCAAGGATAGTTATTGAGGACCAGTCGGATATAGAGCTATAGCCAACAAGCGAAATACTCGCTTATATATAATACTGTGAATGTGCATGGCTGATAATGCCCCTTTGCAGTATATAAGCAGCACCGCACAATGGTTGTGCGGTGCTGCCTATACCAAATAGTTACGAAGGGAGGAATTTAAAATGGCATACAGCGTAACTAAGGAGACTATCATAGGTGATATTCTTGATACAGATTTCAACGTTGCACCCTATTTTATGGAAATAGGAATGCACTGTCTGGGCTGCCCCGCTTCAAGAGGCGAGACCATCGAGGAGGCTTGCATGGTACACGGCACAGACCCCGACCAGCTGGTTGAAAAGCTCAACGCACATTTTGCTGCGCAGAACTGATCTGTTGATATGTCTATATGATATAAAGCGAGACTGTTTTGCAGTCTCGCTTTTTTGGGGGAGTAAAGATCATATATCTGCATTGATGATTTCCGGTATTTTGCAGAGCACATAGTCTAGGGTGTGTTGACACTAAGCCTAACACACGTCTTTTTGGATATTTTTGTCCCG
>ERZ842401.6031-NODE-6031-length-13130-cov-5.353958_pt1 | contig 13130 bp, 11 predicted proteins | sample MGYA00521270_ERZ842401 | MGnify/ENA primary metagenome ERZ842401 (study PRJEB31892, sample SAMEA3878208) | bioreactor metagenome | biome: Moose rumen | place: Sweden | collected 2011-10 | study: EMG produced TPA metagenomics assembly of the PRJEB12797 data set... | reverse complement strand
CCGGTCAGCGTCGTGGTGCTCCACTTGTTGCCGCCGTCATTGCTCTTGTACCACTGATAGGTCAGAGTTCCGGTGGTGTTTTCGGCAAGAGCCGTGATCTTTACAGTTTCACCGTTCTGAACAATAGGTTTCTCGGCTGTGGCGGTAATAACCACAGCAGAACTAGCAAGAGCCATTTTCCCCCGAACGATTTTCTGTTCAGCTTCCTCCGTTGCCACAAGATTCTTCACGAAAGAGACAGTGGGAAGAAGCTTTTCTCCATAGCTACGGGCGGTAGAATCGTTCTTCAAGGATTCGGTCAGTTGATCAGCCGCTTCGTCGGAAAGAACGGTTACACTTTTGAACTGCACATAGCCGCTCAACAGAGTTTCATCTGCTTCCTTGGCTTCAGCTGTATCAAAGACGATTCGCAGCCAAGTGTTAGCTTCATCTGCAGCACGCGTACTCACAGAAGCATACACAACGGCATCATTGGAAAAAGAACCCTTCACTTCCTGCTTTGATTCAGTGACGTAAACGATCGTTCCACCATTTACGCGTACATAACCCTGCACGAAAGGAAGCGCTTCCTCTTCAACAGACTCCAGGGCCTCTTCTTCCCCTACGATTTCTTCTTTTGTGTCCTTATCCTCGGAAGTAAAGTCTATTTCATCCTTAGACTCGGCGTCTTCAGACTCAATAGTGGGGATTTCAACTTCCTGTTCCACAGCCGCGGGAACTTCTTCGGGAATAGCTTCCAGCTCTTCATGCTCTTCGGAAGCCTGTTCTTCCCCCTGTTCCTCAACTACGGGAACTTCTTCAGGAGCATCAGCCTGTTCTTCACTTTTTTCAACAGGTTGCTCTTCCCCCTGTTCCTCAACTTCGGGAACTTCTTCAGGAGTATCAGTCTGTTCTTCACTTTTTTCAACAGGCTGCTCTTCCCCCTGTTCCTCGACTTCGAGAACTTCTTCAGGAGTATCAGTCTGTTCTTCATTTTTTTCGTCAAGCTGTTCAGCTTGCACAGCGACATCATCGTAATTGATTTCAGCAACTGTTTCCTCAACTTCAGGGTCATACACCTGCGTTTCGATTTCCTCAGCGAACACGCCAGTTGGGAAAATGATGGTAAACAGCATCATTATTGAGATAATCAAACTTAGTATACGGTTCTTTTCCATTTTTTCTCCTTGTCCTGTATGTGTAGTTTGGATTTACCTGGCATGTAGCCAGATAACTACGCACCAAAAGGATTGATTCCTCCTACACAACATTACGGGAATTTATAATCAATAGGATTCAATTCAGACCTGTCTTGAGGCCGCTTGCTCTCTTTAGATTCTTCCCTGACATAATTTATTCTTTTTTCAGGAATGATGGTTCGATGAATAATATGAGCAACACTCACATGTGAGTTTCTGTGCTTTTCATCGCACAATTTAGGCTTCCAAATGCTTTCTTCGACGAATCGAGCATGATACTCTTCTGCCCATTCTTGTGCATAACTGCCTGCTATACCATGGATATTCAAACGATCAAGCAAATCGAAAGCCGAATCCGCGATGAATTCTATTGAGGAAGGAATATACGCATCGCTCAGGCCTAACGCATCTTTGAAAGCATATTCTTGTATCGATACAAAGCCTTCGGGCAGTATGACGGTCTGAACCCCAGTTCCAGCAAAGGCTTCATCTTCAATGGTTATCAGAGACGATGGAAAAACAAACACGCCTTCCAGAATGAAATCTGAAATATCGGTTTCGTTATACGATAAAGAGAAGGAAGATACGATGATAACAAACAACAATAGAACTGCCATCTCTTTTTTCAAAGTGATCTTCCTCCTTACTTCTAAAAACTCGATAACCTACGCGATTCTGTTCGCAGCCTATCTGCCTATTTTATCGACTTTCATTACCTCAATGTTATCGATACTCGTCAACTTCATCATTTCAACGGAAGTTTTTTCTTATATGACACTAGCTTCATTCCCTGCCCACATGGAATAAGGTTTTCCTTCCAAAATGTCCGCGATCCGTTCACATGCATGTCCATCCCCATAAGGATTGCAAGCATAACTCATCTTATTATATACTTCTTGATTTTCCAACAGTTCTTTAAAAGCATTGTAAATGCTTTCCTCTTCCGTTCCAACAAGTCGCAAAACACCTGCGTCCACACCTTCCGGTCTTTCTGTCGTATCACGCATGACCAGTACAGGCACCCCGTAAGAAGGGCATTCTTCCTGGATTCCGCCGGAATCAGTCAAGCACAGAAAGCTTCTTGCTTCAAAATTATGACAATCAAATACCTCAATAGGCTCTATGATATGAATTCGGTCGCAACTGCCCAATTCCTCGTCAGCGGCTTTGCGAACCACCGGATTCATATGGATCGGATAGATCGCCTTACAATCCTGATGCTCATCCAGAACCCGTCGGATAGCACGGAACATATGATGCATCGGTTCACCGAGGTTTTCTCGCCGATGAGCAGTAATAAAAATCAGTTTGCTGTCGCCGACCCATTCTAATTCCGGATGACTGTAATCCTTTTTCACCGTATGCTGCATCGCATCAATTACGGTATTACCCGTGATATAAACTGTAGCCGGATTCTTCCCCTCTTTTATCAAATGATCGGCCGCAAGCTTTGTTGGGGCGAAATTCAGACTGCTCACGATACTCACAACTTGACGGTTAAATTCCTCTGGATAAGGGCTATAAATATTGTAGGTTCTTAGGCCGGCTTCTACATGCCCAACCGGAATCTGAAGGTAAAAACAAGCAAGGGCAGCTACAAAAGTCGTGCTTGTATCGCCATGAACAAGAACCACATCCGGGTTTTCCTTTTCTAATACTATTTTGAGGCCATTCAATATGTTTGTCGTGATCTCAAATAAAGTCTGCCTGTCTTTCATGATATTCAGATCATAATCCGGTTTAACGCCAAAGGTTTCCAGCACCTGATCTAACATCTGCCTGTGCTGCGCCGTTACGCACACCACGGTTTGGATAGACTCCCTCTTTTTTAATTCATTGATTAGAGGACAAAGTTTTATTGCCTCAGGTCTCGTTCCAAATACCAGCATCACTTTTTTCATTATAACATCATCCCCAATTTGTTAGAACTTGATAGTCTTGCTGAGCCCAAGCCACTTCTGATCTTTATCTGACAGAATAAGCCTTTTTCCATCCATCGTATAGCCATCTGCAGCAGCAGTGCCTTGGTAATCTCCTCTCAACCTTGGCCATATGATACCGATTTCAGGGTCATTCCATGCAATTCCCCCTTCATCGTTCGGATGATAGAAATCATCACATTTATAACAAAATGCCGCCACTTCGGAAAGAACCAGGAAGCCATGGGCAAAACCGCGGGGAATTAAAAACTGCTTTTTGTTTTCTTCTGATAATTCAATGCCATACCATTTTCCGTATGTTTCAGAACTGCTGCGAAGATCAACAGCCACATCATATACGACTCCTTTAATGACGCGTACCAGTTTTGTTTGAGGATACTGTTTCTGAAAATGCAGACCGCGCAGCACGCCTTTGATTGATTCACTTTGATTATCCTGAACAAACTCGCAGTGCAATCCTGCTTCTTCCATGTCACGCTGGCTATAAGTTTCCATAAAGTATCCACGGCTGTCCCCATGCACCGCGGGAGTGATAACGCAAAGACCCTCAATTCCACCGACATTCTTTTCCACCGTGATCTGACCCATTTTACAGCTGCGCCTCCTCCAAATATCTTTTCACCGCATCCTGCCATGCTGGCAGAGGATGAAATCCAGAGTCCACCAATTTTTGCTTATCCAATCTGCTGTTCATAGGACGCTCCGCTTTTGAGAGGCCGTATTCCTGTGTCGATATCGGGATTACCTTTGTCGATAATCCATATTGCTTATAGAACTCAACACAGAAATCATACCAACTAATATAACCGCCTTCATTTGTAGCGTGATAATACCCGTATTTGTCTGTTTCGATCATGTCTACCAAAAGTCGGGCCAAATCGAAAGTGTAGGTTGGGGTTCCGATTTGGTCATTCACAACGCGCACCGCATCATGGGTCTTGCCAACATTGATCATGGTTCTAATGAAGTTTTTTCCATTCAGACCAAATACCCAGGCGGTCCTGACGATAAAGTACTTTTCCAACGTTTTTGAAACTGCCAATTCTCCCTCAAGCTTTGTTTGCCCGTAAACATTCAAAGGCGCGTAGTCTATGCAATCTGGAGTCCATGGTTCAGTTCCCTGGCCGTTGAAAACATAGTCCGTTGATACATAAAGCATCTTTGCGCTAATACTTTTCACAGCATCCGCTATGTTTTTCGTCCCTGTGGCATTTACGTTCCGAACAAATTCTGCCTTATCTTCATCCTCCGCCAAGTCCACAGCCGTCCAAGCCGCACAATGAACAACGGCATCTGGACGAATATCGGCAATGATTTTCAAAACATCTTCACGCTTTGTTATATCTAGCGGGAAATAAGACATTGAAGAAACGTCAGCACCAGAAACACAGGAATAACAATCGGCGATATCCGATCCAATTCCTTCATGCCCTCTGCGGCGCAATTCATTCATGACATCATGGCCAAGCTGTCCATTGACTCCAGTTACAAAGACCTTCATAAGTATTACCTCGTAAGATTTCTTAATCCAATTCTCAGCCTACTCAGAAGCAATTTCACCGGTTCTTGTACATTTCTTCGTAATACTTCTGGTATGTACCGGATGTAACCTGATTCATCCAATCCTCATTTTCCAGATACCAATTGATTGTCTTTACGATACCCACCTCGAACGGCGTCTCAGGATACCATCCCAAGTCTTCTTTGATTTTAGACGGATCTATGCCATATCGGCGATCATGGCCAAGCCGATCCTCCACGTGCTTGATCAGTGCTTCGCTGATTGTCTCATCGCCCAGACGATCGTGCATCTGTTCGATGATCGTTTTAACAATAAAAATGTTCGGTCGTTCATTGTGACCACCCACATTGTATACCTCACCAATTTTACCGTCATTGGCGACCATGTCAATAGCCTTGCAATGATCTTCCACATACAACCAATCCCTGATTTGCATACCGTCACCGTATACTGGTAGCTGCTTGTGATGCTTCACATTATTGATCATCAGAGGAATCAGCTTCTCAGGGAATTGATACGGTCCATAGTTATTGCTGCAGCGGGTGATGTTGATGGGCATCCCATAGGTATCATAAAAAGCTGTTACAAAATGATCCGCCGCGGCTTTAGATGAACTGTACGGACTATGCGGATTAAGCGGCGTAGTTTCCATAAAATACCCTTCAGCCCCTAATGCGCCATACACTTCGTCAGTGGATACCTGCAAGTATTTTTTCCCTTTTTTCCATTGCTTCTTTTCAGCATCGTACCATGCTTCTTTCGCTCTTTGAAGCAAATTGACCGTTCCCATTACATTGGTTTCAACAAAAATTTCAGGATGAGCAATAGAACGGTCAACATGGCTTTCAGCGGCAAAGTTGATCACACAGTCAAAATTATACTGCAAGAAAAGCTTTTCTACAAGTACTTTATCGCAAATATCGCCATGAACAAAAATGTGTCTCGGGTCACTCTCAACCTGCTTCAGATTTTCAAGATTTCCCGCATAGGTGAGCTTATCAAGGTTGACAAGAAGGATATCCTCGTACTTGTGCAGCATGTAGTGCACAAAATTAGAACCGATAAAGCCAGCGCACCCCGTAATCAAATACCGTTTCATATCAATACCTTACCTTTCCTTCTGCTACCGCTTTTAGATGCGCGCCATAGGGGGATTTCCCATAGCGCTGTGCTGCTTCCATCAGTCTTTCATTACTGATCCAACCATTGATATACGCAATTTCTTCTGGTGCAGAAATGGTGATTCCCTGCCGCCTTGAAATCATCTGAACAAATTCAGATGCCTCCACCAAGCTATCCATCGTTCCCGTATCGAGCCAGGCAAAACCTCTGCCTAAAAGCTGAACATCAAGAAGACCGCTATGAAGATACATCTCGTTCAATGTGGTGATTTCCAGTTCTCCACGGGCCGAAGGTTTTACTTGATTGGCTCTTTTGCTTACGTCGTTTGGATAGAAATACAGCCCGGTAACCGCATAGTTGGATTTGGGGTAAGCAGGCTTTTCCTCAATGCTCGTCGCTTTGCCGTTTTCATCGAAGGCTACTACACCAAAACGCTCCGGGTCATCCACATAGTAGCCAAAAACGGTGGCTCTTCCTCGTTTTTCAGCATCTTCAACTGCATCATGCAAAATACGCCTAAAACCATTCCCGTAAAAGATGTTATCGCCCAAAACCATCGCACCAGGTTCTCCGGCAAGGAATTCTTCGCCCAAAATGAACGCTTGTGCAAGACCGTCAGGACTTGGCTGAACTTTATAGCTCAATGAGATTCCATACTGGCTTCCATCGCCTAACAGGGTTTCAAATCTGGGTGTATCATCAGGCGTACTGATAATCAGAATATCCTGTATTCCGGCAAGCATCAGGGTTGAAAGAGGATAGTAGATCATCGGTTTATCATAAACCGGCAAGAGTTGTTTACTGGTCACCATTGTCAACGGGTACAAACGGGTTCCGGCACCGCCGGCAAGAATAATTCCTTTCACTTTTGTGTCCTCCTTTTTACGATTTTGCTGAACTCCAAGATATTCCGTTTATAGAATATGATTGTTATGAGTCCATAAACTAATACGTATACCGCGAAACCCAAAACGGGCTGCAACGCACTGGCAGTGTAAAACAACACTAGCATGATGAATATGTAGATTATATTCCTTACAGCGTTGCTGCTGCAGAATTTTTTTAAACCAAAGTCTGCAAACACATACCAGAAAAGAATCGTTATAACCGATGCAACGGAAATTGACGCCATAGTACCGACTGCTTTATAGGCAATATAATTCGCCGCGATTGATACGGCAAGCACAACCATGCTCTTTACGAAGTACTTTTCATTGATTCCCGCAGTTTTGTAATAATTATGCATGATGACCGTTACAGAAGAACTGATTGCTACACCCGGAATGATGATTCTGAAAATCTCAAGAGAATTGTGGTATTTGGGCAAATACCAATCAACAAATAAGCATAACGGAAAGTAAAGCGCCACACAAAGGAAAACAAACATTGTTACGCTAGTTAAGAACATGTCATAGTTCTTTTTAAATGTGTCTGCATCCATTCGCTTCAATATGGGATAAATGACCGATGCTATCGCAGAGGTGGCAACCGTGACCAAGGAGAGCATACTGTAGGCAAATGCATAAATGGCGTAATCGGTTTTGGAAAACAGCAGGCTGACATACTGCCTGTCGATCGACATAATCAGGGATGAACAGAGATTCGCAAACAGTAACGGAAAACCAAGTTTTCCCAGCGCAACGATTTCTCCCTTGGTTTCAAACAGCGGTCTTCTGGGGCCGAACACTATATCCCGGTATGTATATATATACCAGAAGCCAAGTAAAAAGTTTATGACTATGAAGCAAATTGTATATACTTCATAGCTGATTTCCCATCCTCTACTGAATGCAAAGTACAAGACCAGCACTTCAATGATCTGCAGCAAAGATTGCAGTACTTTTCGGAGGGAATACTCTTTAAACCTTTGAGTAATTTGCGATATCTGCTGAAAGAAGCCTGTCGTGTTTGACGCTATCAGTTCGGCCCCTAAAAACAACAGCAGGCTTTGACTTCTTGTAAAATGCAGAATCCTGCTGGCAACGATAATCACACCGGCAAAAATGATCTGAATAAGAGTGTACCAGCCAAAATAGGATCTGAAAGTTTTCCTTACCAGCTGATTATAGTCCTTAGCGCCAAACTGTAACACAATACCGTCGATTATTCCCAAACTGCATAATCCCAGATAAGATTTATAAAGCGTAAACGTTTTATAGTATCCATATCCTTCAACTGACAGCATTTTAGGGACAAAAAAACCTACGAGAATGCCGCATATCAATGCGGTAATATTACTCGCGACTACCCGTAAAATGTCCTTAAGTGCCTTCATTCGCTGAAGCCTCCACACCGACTTCACAGTCAAATAAATGACTAATCACATCGTCTACATTGTTCTCGTTGATAGATATATTAAAATATTCCAAATCATTTTCCGATAAATCAGTTTTGAGGTTTGAAAAGTCTGCTTTCCGGAGAGAGGATATGACGCTATCCGAAAACCGATATTTCAGTACGTGATTGTTCACGAAAATCGAATAAGGAGGTACATCCTTTGCTACAACCGATCCTGCTCCAATCACAGCTCCCTGTCCAATTGTTACGCCGGAAAGAATGATGCAGCCATATCCAATCCAAACATCATCACAAATTTTGATAGGCCCCTTGCAAATTGATTCTGTCGGTCCTTTCATCATTACCTTTTGGAAAGGGAAGCTCGACAGAGTATCGAATCGATGTTCTCCGCTCAAAATAAAATACGTATTCGTAGCAATAGAACAGAAGTTTCCTATTTCCAATCTTTCCTGGTCATTTTCGTAGGACAAAACATTGAGCGTTCCATAAGTTTGATTTCCAACCGAAACCTTATCAATCGGGAATACTCTTCCCGCATTCGTATGATTATGGTTATTGAGAGAACGCCATTTCACTTGGTGCTCAGCCAGCAGCCATTCGTCCCGCTTGGAAATCATTCTTTTCTTTATAACCTTTAGCAGTTTCAAAGGGAATATCTCCTTTTGCAGAATTGAATCTTAATTCCTTCACATTAATATCATTCGGGAAATTCGCCTGCCCGGTTCAACGCATTTTTGATCGCATTTAATACAGCATAGCCCCACTTTGTGTCCGGTTCCAAATAACCGCCTTCTGCCCATTCATTCCACGCAAACAGGAACAGCATATCCTTTTTATACTCTTTTTTGCTTCGAATGATTTGCCTGTATAAGTAGTTTTCAAACTTATCAGGTGTCATCCCCTGCGTTACAATCCCTCTTTCCTTGATTCTGGGCGTTGTATCCATCTTTACAAAGGCGCCGGCAACACTTTTCTTTTTAACAGGGCCCATAGACAGTACTTTTTCCCATATATCATCATAATCATATATCGTTACCTGGCTATTCGATTTGACGACAGATTTTTTCCCTTTTTCAACGACAGAAGGGAACAATTTTCGAGCATAATACGTGAATGTATTATGCAACAAGATATTTTTTTTATACACTAACTCTCTTACATACATGGGCTGATATTCAATATCATAGGTGAATCTTGAATGATCAAATCCCAATATCGTATCCCCGGTAACGCACTGATAAGCATACACGATCCCGGGGATACCATTTTCTTTCGCCAGCTGAGACCAACGGTCGAGCATCGCATTCATCTGGCTGATTCTAGCCGCTTCATAGATCACCAGCAGTGGTTTATTATCGATTCTGATATATCGAGGATCCTTTAAAAAAGGCAGCAAAAACTCGAAATGCTTATCCCAATCCGACCTATCATCATAATTCTGCTGGAATATCACCTTTCTTTCCCCATCCGCCCAGCTTGTTGTCCAATCATGATTAGCCCAGCAAATACAAAACGGCATATCAATGTCGGGACGATTGAGAAAATTGAGAATAGGCTTTTCAAGCAATTTATGTCCGTTGTACCAATAATGGTAAAAACAAAAGCCATATATCCCATTCTCTTGCGCAATGGAACACTGCCATTTCATTACTTCCGGGTCAAGAAGATCATAATAGTTTTCATTGAGTGGGCTTACTGGCTGCTCATGCCCTTCGAAAAGGGGTAAGGCCTTTTTAACGTTTGTCCATTCTGTAAACCCTTTTCCCCACATTTCATTATTCTCTGGTATCTCATGAAACTGAGGAAGATAATACGCAATGATTTTCATAGCTTTATGCTCCTTGCAGCCAATCTTTCAAACACTGAATGTTAGCCGTTATTCAGATAGCAATCGCTCCAAATTTCATCGTTTTCTTCATTCCGAGAGCATTCAATACAAATCTCTGTTTTTGCCGCCATATTATAAGCACGCCTTAGAAGGTGTCCTTCCGATGTTAAATATGATACACGCCAGGCAGCCTGCAAATATTATGGCAATCCAGAACGATCTTATCGGTTAGTTTTTCCATGTTTTCTTTTATCTCATTATGCTTGACCATAATTACTACAAAATCAACATCTTCCAGGAACGCATCTAGATCATGGTATTGGTTCTTAACGACATCCTTTTCAATGAAAGGATCATATACCTTCAATCCCGTAGCAAGATGGCGTTCTTGGCTTTCCAACAGTTGAAGGGTGGGCGACTCTCGTATATCATCAACATTTTCTTTATAAGTCAAACCATAGAGGCCTACCCTGGTGATATCCTTCATTCCCTTTTCTTTCATGATCTCATAGATCCGGTTCAGGACAAAGTCGGGCATACCGTCGTTTGTCTTCATCGATTCATCAATCACCTTTGCTAAAGAAGGATAGTCACCAACCAGGAACCACGGATCCACGGAAATACAATGTCCGCCTACACCGGGACCCGGTTGCAAAATATTAACACGAGGATGCATATTGCAAATTTTGATGATCTCGTACACGTCCATATCGTCATGCCGGCAAATTTTCGCAAGCTCGTTTGCGAAAGCGATATTTACAGCGCGGAAGGTGTTCTCTACCACCTTAGTCATCTCGGCTGTCTTTATATCGGTAACTACGATTTCACCCTGACAGAAAGAAGCATACAGTTCTTTCACCTTTTCACCGATAGCTATATCATCGGCTCCGATCGTACGGTTATTATGAAGCAACTCAAATACCATATTGCCGGGAATAATGCGTTCCGGCGCATGGACAAGATTGATGTCCGTTCTGCCTTCTACCACAAGAACCGGACGAACACTCTTTTCAATCGTTCCGGGAGAAACCGTGGATTCAATTACCATCGTGGCGCCTATCGGAGCAACCTTCAAAACATCATGAACCGCCGCTACGACATAACATGCATCTACTTTCTTGCTGAACTTGTCATAAGGTGTCGGAACGGAAACGATATAAGTATCCGTTACCTGATATTCTGTGGTAAACTTGATACCCGCTTTCAAAGCTTCCTGGAAAAGCTCATCCAAACCATCTTCCTTGAAGGTTGTATGGCCGGCCTTAAGCGTCGCGACGAGTTCTTTGTTATAGTCGGTGCCAATTACATCAACACCATGGGATGCCATCATAAGGGCAGTAGGAAGTCCAATGTAGCCAAGTCCGATAACATTAATCATTTTTTATTCTCCTTCTAATTTTTTTCGTTCTATGCTGCATTAGCAAAAATGCTACAGTAGCCCATAAATAGAATATGTTATACATGTCTTGGGAAAGAAACGAATAAACCATACCAAATCCACACAAAAAAATGTACATTGCAATTGTTTCTTTATTCCCCGATTTAATAGCTCTGTACGATCCTATCGAAACAATACAAAACAGAGGAATAAAGAAAAGCAATCCACCGTCATACAGGCTTTGTAACACAAAATTATGGGGATATACATACCCTGTATGATGCTGAAAAGAATCAAATCCATTTCCCCAAATCGGGCTATTCAGAAAACCGTTCCATGCCACCCTCCACAATTCATTTCTGCCATTCATTATATCGCCTTGCCTTAGCAGTCGAATTGTTTTCGTAACAAAATATGCATCAATATTGAGCATTTGGAACAGACTGACGATCAGCTGCAAAAACGATTCAAAAAATAAGACGATAAAAATAGCAATAAGAATAGCAATCAGTATTCCGAGATTCATCTGTTTAAATTGAAGCCGATCATTCTTGTCAAATCTGAATAAATAAATGAGAAGGATAGTGATTAGTATGCACATCAACGGCCCTCTCAAGCCATTTAAAAAAAGCTGTAATAAATAGAATAGGGAAATAAGATACGCCAATAGCTCAAATTTTTTGATTTGTTTTCGGAAGTAAGCAAAATGAACTATACCTGCAATAATAGATGGGAGCACAGAATAAGCCACATCTACATCAACGATGCTGTTTTTGGTTCTTGCCATCATTATCGAAAAGCCTGGAATAAATACGATTGATACTATAATCGTATAGAATAACACACGCTCTGTTTTATATTTTATATTTGAAATGATAAAAAAAGGCATTCCAACATAAGCACACAGCATCAATAAGTTGATGCGGGATAAAGATGCATTGCAAAGGTGCCATATAATCAGTACGGCAAAGGCAACAAGCCATTTGAAATCCAATTTCAGCTTACCCTGCACGATCCATACCACGATTGCAACGACAAAGAATCCTAAATATATGATTGTAGAAAACCCTGTCGTAGTTCCTCTTGCTGCAACCAACGCATAGTTGATCAGATGCAGATTGATCATCACAGCAATCATGAGATTTCCCGACACATCTCTTATTTTTCCGAGCCGTAAATTCATGAAGCATTACTCCATAATATACGAAATTACATCCTTGTAAGATTGACTTAGGTCGGCTTTTAACAATGCAATATTCCGTATTTCATTTATCGTTTTTTCTTTGCCTTCTGCATAAACGCTTTGGTAGAAATCAATGACTTGATTGATATCAATGGCTGTATCATCGTTGCTTACTCGAAGACTGTAAGAATTTCCTTCAAGGACATAATCATCATATCCGGCAATAACAGGAAGCCCTTTCGCTAAATACTCGCAATTCTTCAGTGTAGAAACATATTGCAATCCAAGCTTATACATGCCAAGCGATGAAACGGCAATATCGGATTCATTATACAATTGATCCAATTCATCGCCTGTTTTGCTTCCCGCAAACTGCACATACTGTTCAACTTGAGCTTTTAAAACTTCCTGCTCATATAGAGGTTTCTCAGTACCATTTCCGACCAAAATGAGTTTTACCTTCATCGCCTGATTGTTTTTATAATACTCCCCCAATCCTCGGATCAATCTCTCGTATCCGTGCTGGGCACGAAACTGTGCAACACCAATCAGCCGTATTTCGTCCTTTTTCATCTCATATTGATCAATCGGCTTGATTTTTGCACAGTCAACGCCATTATGTGCTTTGATTGTATCTATATTGAATATTCTGTCATCGGAAGAATACGTTACGATCCTATC
>ERZ842401.6030-NODE-6030-length-13132-cov-3.241875_pt1 | contig 13132 bp, 11 predicted proteins | sample MGYA00521270_ERZ842401 | MGnify/ENA primary metagenome ERZ842401 (study PRJEB31892, sample SAMEA3878208) | bioreactor metagenome | biome: Moose rumen | place: Sweden | collected 2011-10 | study: EMG produced TPA metagenomics assembly of the PRJEB12797 data set... | reverse complement strand
GAAACTATTATTTGTACTATTCTATTTGTCCTAAATTGATTCAATATAGTCTAAAACCTCACTTGGATAGTCTAAAATCACTTCACAGCCTGCATCTTCCATGTCCCATCTGCTGCCAAAGCCCCAAGAAACACCTATACATTGAATTCCCATTTCATTGGCGCCATTAACGTCGAATATTGTATCTCCAATTAAAACTGTCTCTTCTTTTTTATGCCATGGAGCTCTTTTAAAACATAAATCAATTACTTGCGCCTTAGTGTCTATGGAGGCATCTAAAGTTGCACCACATATTTCAGTAAAATAATGATCAATACCAAGCTTTTTTAATAGCTTTTTTGCAGTAGGCTCCGGCTTTGAAGTACAAACAAAAAGGCAATAGCCTCGTTTTACAAGATTATCTAACAATTCCTCTATTCCTGCATAAACATTTGCATTAAACAGACCGTTTTCCTTGTCATAAAACTGTCTATAGGCAGCAACAGCGTCCTTGTAATCCTCATCCTTGATATGGAGAATATTGGGAAACGAATAAGTGAAAGGTGGGCCCACACATTTTCTTAGCGTTGCAAAATCCGGAATATCATACCCAAATTTATCAAGGGCAATCTTCAGCCCCTGAATAATACCAGGAGCCGAATCAACTAAAGTACCGTCTAAATCAAAATATACGTTTTTTATCATTTCTTAACACCCTTTGTATCTCTAGATGCCACATGAAGTCTTCCTAAAGAAACAGGCTTCCCCTTTACAGAAACATCGATATTTTCTCCATCAGCCAAAACATAAATATTTGTGAGTTCATCACCTTTGGCAAGCTTCATACCTCTAACGCCAACAGCTGTCTTCTTTTTCTCGGGAATAGTATCTCCTTCTATTCTTAAAAACATGTCCTTGGCAGATTGCATAACAACAGTAGAGCCTTCATTTAAAACCTGAACGCAGATAACGTGGTCTTTATCAGATAGCTTTGTGGCAGCGATAAGTTTTCTAGACACATCAAATTCCTTACCGTCTACAAGCTTAATCATAGATTGCTTAGTACCAAATAAAAGTCGTGATTTAACAATATTCTCCATGGAATCTGCAAATACAAGATTTTCCTTTGTCAAATCAAGCTTAGACCCTTTTTCTGCAGTATCAATAGGTTGCCCCTTATCTCTGAATTTACCAAAAGGTAAACTTAAAACCTTTATTGTATGCATGTCACCACTGCCAGTAAACAAACATAACTTATCAATATTTTTACAAAATACTATTTTTTTAGATTCTGCTTCGGCGGCCTCTTTATTCCTCTCAAAAGTAGGCATGTCAACAACTCTCGCATAAGCGAATCTATCAATTAGTACAGCTACATCTATGACCTCAATAGGCTTCTCCTCGACAACGGCCTCTTCCACATTATCAATAACAGTCCTTCGAGCTCTTGCATATTCTTTTTTGATTGACTCCAAATCCTTGATGATTACTTTTGCCATCTGCGCTCTTGAAGATAAAATTTTAGTATAATTTTCAATGCGCTTCATAGTCTCATCATAATCCTTGCGCAAAGCTTCGATTTCTAATCCTATCAATCTATGAAGTCTCATTTCTAGGATTGCTTGAGCTTGTTTTTCTGTAAATCTAAGAAGTGCCGCATCCTTTTTTGATTGAGGTGACTTAAAAGCAATACCATCAGTGACACCATCAACAAGACATGCCTTGGCCATCTTAATATCCTTTGAACCTCTAAGGATTTCAATGATCAAATCTATAACATCACAGGCTTTTATGAGACCTTCTTGAATCTCTTTTTTATCCTCTTCTTTTCCAAGTAAATGAGTGTATTTTCTAGTGCATACCTCATATTGGAAATTCACATGATGTCTAATAATAGGCACTATACCTAGAGTCTCTGGCTTTCCATCAGCGACCGCAAGCATATTTACGCCAAATGTGTCCTCTAGTCTGGTTTTCTTGTAAAGAAGGTTGAGCACATTGTTAGCATCAGCGCCTTTTCTAAGTTCAACAATAATCCTCATTCCATCCTTGGATGACTGGTTAGAAATATCGGTTATATCATTAGTTTTCTTAGTCTCAACCAATGAATAAATATCATTTAAGAATTTACCAATGTTCGCGCCAATCATTGGATAAGGAATCTCACTGATGACAATCTGTTCTTTGCCACCCTTGATTTTCTCTATTTCGGCTTTACCTCTAATTTTGATTTTGCCTACTCCAGTAGAATAAATTTCAAGCAAATCATCCTTGTTTGTTATAATACCGCCTGTAGGAAAATCTGGGCCGGGTATAATTTTAAGCATCTGCTCTGTATTGATATCAGGATTTTTCATATAAGCGATAACACCATCAATCACCTCACCAAGGTTGTGCTGAGGAATAGATGTTACCATACCAACTGCAATACCATCTGAACCATTTATAAGAAGATTAGGAACCCTGACAGGAAGTACCTCTGGCTCCTTTTCCGTCTCATCATAGTTAGGTACAAAATCAACTACGTCCTTATCCAAATCACCTAGATAAACTTCTTGGGCAACCTTGGCAAGACGAGCTTCAGTGTATCGCATGGCAGCAGCGCCATCACCTTCAATTGAACCAAAATTACCATGACCATCTACTAGAGGTAGGCTTTTTTTGAAATCCTGGCTCATTACAACTAAAGCTTCGTAAATAGAACTGTCACCATGTGGATGGTATTTACCCATGGTATCACCGACAATTCTGGCACTCTTTTTATATGGTTTATTATAATCCACCTTTAGCTCGTACATATCATAGAGAGTTCTACGCTGTACTGGCTTTAGACCATCTCTAACATCAGGAACTGCTCTGGCAAGAATAACCGACATAGAGTAATCTATAAAGGATTTCTGCATTATTTCAGAGTATTCTGTTCTTATAATTTCTTGTGACATTTAATATATCCTCTTTCTATATTAGAAATCTAATTCAGCCTCCTTGGCATGCTTGTAAATAAAATCTTTTCGAGGGGCAACATCGCTACCCATAAGTAGCTCCGTAACCTCCGATGCCATAAGCGCATCCTCTATTTCAACCAACTTTAGCTTTCTTCTTTCTGGATCAAGAGTAGTCTCCCACAATTGATCCTTATCCATTTCTCCCAAACCTTTATATCTTTGGAGAGTAAATGTTTTTCCATTCATTTTTTTGCGATATTTGTCTAAAGCTACATCATCATACAAATATTCTTCCTCACCCTTTGTAGGAATAGCTTTGTAAAGAGGAGGCATAGCTATATATACATGCCCTTCTCGGATAAGCTCAGGCATAAATCTGTAGAAAAAAGTAAGTAGCAAGGTACATATATGCGCACCATCCACGTCGGCATCAGCCATAATGACGATTTTGTCATATCTTAGCTTTGAAATATCAAAATCGTTTCCATAGCCTTCTGAAAAGCCACAACCAAAGGCATTTATAAGGGTTTTGATTTCGGCATTAGCTAAAACCTTATCCATAGAGGCTTTTTCCACATTCAAAATTTTACCTCTAATTGGCATAATAGCTTGATACATACGATTCCTAGCCATTTTAGCAGAGCCACCAGCAGAATCTCCCTCTACGATAAATATTTCGCATTTATTAGAATCTCTAGACTCGCAGTTGGCAAGCTTGCCATTTTGGTCAAAGGAAAACTTTTGCTTTGTAAGAAGATTTGTCTTTGCCTTTTCCTCTGATTTACGAATCTTAGCAGATTTTTCTGCACAAGAAATAATAGCCTTAAGAGTATCTAGATTTCTGTCAAAATATAATATAAATTCATCCTGACATATCTTTTGAGTGGCCTTTGATGCATCTGGATTGTCTAGTTTGGTCTTTGTCTGACCTTCAAATCTAGGGTCTGGATGCTTAATGCTTACAATAGCTGTAATACCATTTCTAACATCGGCGCCAGTAAAATTAGCATCTTTTTCCTTTAAAATGCCCAATTCCCTAGCATAGTTATTAATAACTGTAGTAAGAACAGTCTTAAAGCCTGTAATATGCGTTCCACCTTCAGAGTTGTAAATATTATTACAGAATCCTAAGATATTTTCTTTAAACTCATTACAATATTGGAAAGCAACCTCTAGCTCAATTCCATCACTGCTTCCACTAAAATAAATAACGTCATGTAAAGCCTCGGCAGATTTGTTGATTTCTTTAACGAAGCCCTTTATGCCATCTGGTTCATGAAATGTAAGATACTGTGGCTCATCCTGTCTCAAATCTGCATAGTTTATAGTAAGACCAGGATTTAGGTAGGCCGTCTCATGCAAACGAGAAATAATGTCCTCTTCCTTGAAATACGTCTTTTCAAAAATTTCTGCATCTGGTAAAAAATTAATCTTAGTACCATGTTTATTGGTCTTTGCAATTTTAGGCAAAAGGCCATCTACCAGCTTTTCTGTAGGGACTCCACGTTCATACCTATCATGATGAACATATCCTTCTCTTGAAATATCAACAGTCATATATTCACTAAGAGCATTAACTACAGATGAGCCAACGCCATGAAGTCCTCCGGAGGTCTTATAAACACTATCATCAAACTTTCCTCCGGCATGAAGTGTAGAAAATACTAAACGCGCAGCAGGAACACCTTTTGCGTGCATACCAACTGGAATTCCTCTACCATTATCTTCTACGGTACAGCTTCCATCTTTTTCAAGTGTGACATATATGGTATCGCATTCACCTGCCAAATGCTCATCAACAGAATTGTCAACGATTTCATAGATGAGGTGATTTAAACCTTTTCTTGAGGTGGAGCCAATGTACATACCAGGACGTTTTCTGACGGCTTCCAATCCCTCTAAAACCGAGATACTACTCTCATCATAAGTAACTTTCTTTGCCATAAAAATAACTCTCTTTCAAAATGTTTAAAAACACACCAAAAGCGTCTGGCAAAATACCAGGCGCCTGATTTAAAATTTAATGTTTTCCTGTGGAACCAAAACCGCCATTTCCGCGATCAGTATCAGATAAAACAGAAACTTCTGAAAAATCTACAGAAAGAAAAGGAACTACAACTAGCTGTGCAATTTTCTCTGCTGGTGTGATAACTCTTGTAGCTTCTCCATCGTTGTGAAGTGCTACCTTAATTTCTCCCCTGTAGTCAGAATCAACAACTCCGACACAATTGGCTGGTCTTAAGCCTTCCTTAGCTGATAAACCTGACCTGGCAAAAATGCCTCCAAAATAACCCTCAGGTATTTCCATCGCAAGCCCAGTACCTATCATTTTAGTCTCATGAGGTTTAATCTCAGTATCAACTGAAACATCAGCGAACAAATCATAACCTGCAGCTAGTGCCGAACCTCTTTCTGGAAGCTTTGCGGTATCAGTCATACGCAAAATATTAATATTCATTATTCCATTACTCTCCATTTAATTAATCTGCATGCAAAACAATCTGTCCTAATTTTCTTGTTTGAGGAATATCTATTACTCTTTGATTTATGCTTCCTCTCCATTTTGCCTGCAAATCTATCTTATCAATTTCAAATTCTCCGTCAACCAGAACATCTAAATATTCCATAATTTCTAGAGATTTAATTTGCTCATAGGTAAATCCTGTGTAGAGCCAGACGGTCTTCCCGGGAAATCTCTCCCTAATTTCCCGGGCAAGCTCCGTCACTTCCTGTCTATTGCCAGGAAAAAGTGGGTCCCCGCCACTAAAAGTTATTCCAGATATATAGTCACGGGATAAAATCTCGTATAATTCATCTTTTGCGGCCTCATCAAATTTCAAGCCTTCATTTGGATCCCATGTAATGGGATTCTGACATTCCTTACAATGATGGTCACATCCGGATACCCAAAGAACAGCCCTTAAACCATCACCATTAAGCATGTCATCTTTTGTTATATTGTGATAATTCATGCTACATACTCTTCCTATCTGCTATTTCAGCCATTTTTGCCTCATTTAATCTAGTATCGCCCTTTACTCTAGAATATGATAAATATCCATTCATTCTATCTATTTTGGTGAGATTTTTGCTGCCGCAAACAGGACATACATCCATCTCCAATTCTTCATGACCGCAATCATCACAGTATGACAATGAAAGGTTTACACCCTCATAAAATCCCTTGTTCATAGCTCTTCTAACTAGCGTCTTAACAGCTTCTCTGTTGTAGTTAATAGGATAACGAACATACTGGATTTTGCCTCCATTTAAAAGCTCCCAGAATCGCCCTTCTTTGTCTTGTTTTTCAATTGGGGTTATATCTTCTGTGACATGGCAATGGAATGAATTTGAAACATAGTCCCTATCAGAAACATTTTCAACTATTCCATATTTATTCCTAAACTGCTTTACCTGTAGGCCACAAAGATTTTCAGCTGGAGTACCATAAATAGCATATAGATTTCCATCTTCTTCTTTGTACTGAGTAACTTTTTGATTAATATGCTCCATTACCTCAATAGCAAAGGTTCCATCTTCAACTAAGGATTTGCCATTATATAACTCTTGAAGTTCATTTAATGCGGTAATACCGAAGGAAGCTGTGGCTGCCTTTAAAAGTGGTTTAATCTTATCATGGAAGCCCAAATGTCCACCATAGAATCCACCCTCACAATAAGCAAGCGGATTTGTTGAAGCACGCATCTCTCCTAAGTATGCATAGGTACGAATGTGAAGCTTTCTAATCATTTCGAGATAGTAATCAAGCACCTCGTAAAAATCTTTAGATTCCTGACGGGATTTAGCGAGAATCATTGGCAAATGTAATGACACAGCACCTATATTAAACCTACCTATAAATACAGGTTCATCCTCGTCATCAGCTGGCTTCATCCCGCCTTTTTCATACCAAGGTGAAAGAAATGCGCGACATCCCATTGGTGAAATAACCTTGCCATATTTTTTATACATGCTTGCTATATAGCCTTCCCCTGTGAGAGAAAGCCAATCAGGATACATTGTTTTTCTAGAGCAATCAATACCGGCCTCAAAAACATCCTCTAATTCTTTACCAGGTCCGTGTAAATTTTCATCATATAAAAATACAACCTTTGGGAAAAGCACTGGCTTTTTAAAGCCTGGCTTGCCCTGTCCAATGCTGCGCACCTTCAAGCAAGCTTTGGATGCCATTTTAGCAAATTCAGTTCTACCAAGACCAATTGTAACAGTGATGAATGGGTAATCTCCACGGGATGAAGCAACCGTGTTAAACTTGTATTCCCATCCCTGGAAGCCTTGCTCCATCTCTCTTTGTACCTCAGCCATAGAAACCTCATGAGCCTTTTTTTCATCGATGCCAAGACCAAGGTATTTTTCCATATATTTATCATATGACTTCTGAGCATACTTATCCAAAATCTGGTCAGCCTGAGGGATTGTAAATCCACCGTACTGCTGACTGGCAGCAGAAAGAACAATATCACCTATTACATCAAAAGCAACATCCAAGCTTTTCGGCTCATTATAGAAAATGTTGCCCATTTCAAATCCGCCTGAAAGAACACTTTCCACATCAAATAGACAACAATTCATTGTGTCTCTTCTTGCATTCATATCATGGATATAGATATATCCATCTCTAATAGCCTGTATTTCCTCGGTTGTAAGGAAAAACTTTTTGTATAATTCTCTATTTAGTTCATTAAATATCAGCGAGCGTTTTGTAGAGACCAAAGCTGAATCTGTATTTGAATTCTCCTTATCACCGATGTACATGATATTCTGAGACTTCTTGTAAACATCATCGAGCATCTGTACAAAATCCTGCTTATAGTTGCGATAGTCCCTATAGCTTTTCGCAACCATTGGGTTAACCCTTTCCAAAGCCCCCTCAACAACGTTGTGCATCTGTGCAATCTCAATTTTCTCAAGTCCAAGCTCCTCCACTCTTTCTTCAACAAATTGACAAATAAACTTTTCCTGCTCAGGCGTAAATTTAACTAAAACTCTAGTAGCTGATTTTCCAACTGCATCAACTACCTTTTGTACATTAAATGGTTCTAATGTTCCGTCTTTTTTAATAACAAATCTTTCCATTTATATAAAGCCTCCGGGTTTATAGATATTAATTGAAAATATTAATAATTTTAGTCAATATTTAGTAAATTAAAATAAAAAACTACTAGATATTGTGTTGATAGATTTATACTACCACCACATTATCTAGTAGTCAATAGAGACATGGACCACAAAATAAAGTTTCACAATTCAGACACTTTATGTTCTGATTACCATTCTAAATCTGAGCTCTCATCCTTCTTAGACCTGGTCATCAGCTCATGTACTGCCTTCTTAACATCAAGCCCATCGAACAAAACAGCGTTTACAATTTCAACTATAGGCATTTCAATGTCATATTTGTCAGCAAGCATTTTAGCTGCCTTTGCAGAATATACACCTTCCACTACCATAGCTACCTTTTCCATGGCTTCGTCTTTAGTCATGCCCTGTCCAATATAGTAGCCTGCCATCCTATTTCTAGAATGAAGTGAGGAACAGGTAACAATTAAATCTCCGACACCGGTCAGGCCAGCAAGAGTTTCAGCTTGGCCTCCCATTGCCACAGCAAGTGATGAAATCTCTTTAATTCCTCTTGTAATAAGGGCAGCCTTAGCATTGTCGCCATAGCCTAAACCGTCTGACATACCAGCCGCTAAAGCGATAACATTTTTAAGTGCCGCTCCCACTTCAATTCCTTTAACATCTGGTGATGAATAAACTCTGAAGTATTTATTCATAAAAAGATTTTGCACAAAAAGAGATGTTTGTCTATCTATAGAACCTGCCACAACAAGAGTAGGCTTAAACAAAACTACTTCCTCTGCATGGCTTGGGCCAGAAAGGACACATATCTTTTTATCCTTTCCTAGCACATCCTCTAAAATTTCTGTTTGCGTAAATAAAGTCTCTTCTTCAATGCCTTTTGTAACCGTAATAAAAATTTGATTAGCATTAACGAAGTTTTTGATTTTTTCAGCAGTTTCTCTAGTAGCCTTTGATGGAACTGCCATAAGTATAACATCCGCAAATTTTGAAGCGTCCTCAATATCTGCGGTAAACATCATCGATTCTGGGAGCTTTACTCCCTTAATTTTGTCACTGGTATGAGTGTCATTCATCTGGTCTACTTGCGATTGTCTATGGGACCAGACTTTAACTTCATGACCATTTTTATTTAGCATGACAGCAAGAGCAATCCCCCAGCTACCTGCACCTAATACACTAATTCTAGCCATTATGCCCTCGTCTCCGGATGAAATGAAAATTTATTTTCGTTACCTTTTAGTAGTCTTCCAATATTAGCATGATGTAATGCAATGCCGATGGCAGATACAATGCAACAAATCACAACAGTTTCTTTTACCTGACCACCTTCTAAACCTTTTAACATGCCAGAAGAAGCAAAAATAATCATTTCTACGGCAAAGGATAAAACTCCTATAATCGAGCCAAGAGATACATATCTAGTAATGGCAACAATAGCAATAAAAATAGCTGCTGGAATAGGAAGACCTATTGGGAACAAAGCAATAATAAATCCAAGTGTAGAAGCTATTCCCTTGCCACCCTTAAAATTCATGTAAAAAGGAAAATCATGTCCAAGAACACAGCCTAAGCCAGCGTATACCTGAAAAATCTTAGTATCGTCTACAAAGATTCCAAAAACCAATCTAACAAACAAAACAGCAACCACGCACTTAAGACAGTCCCAAGCCAAAGTGATAAGTCCAGCCGAAACTCCCAAATTTCTGAGGGTATTAGTGCTGCCAACATTACCACTACCAACTTTTGTCAAATCGATATTTTTAGATTTTCCAATCAAATATCCCATCAAAATCATTCCGAACAGATATCCAATAATAAGAGCCAATATTCTCCCTATAATCATTATTCGTTTTCCTTTCTTTCTCTAATTATAAATTTTAAAGAAGTGCCCTCAAATCCAAAGGCATCCCTTATACGATTCTCTAAGTAACGGACATATGAAAAATGCATTAGATATTTTTCGTTTACAAAAATAACAAATGTTGGTGGTTTAACTGCTACCTGTGTGGTATAGAATATTTTTAGCCTCTTTCCTTTATCAGTAGGTGGCTGTTGTAAAGCAACCGCCTCCGAAACGATTTCATTCAATACACCCGTAGCAATTCTCATAGAATTATTCTCTATAACGGCATCAATTGTTTCGTATATTTTTCCAAGCCTCTGCCCACTTTTAACTGATATAAATAGAATTGATGCGTATGGCATGAAAGAAAGGGTTTGCCTGATTTTTTCTGTGTGCTCTTTCATGGTCTTATCATTTTTTTCAATGGCATCCCACTTATTAACACAAATTATAATTCCCTTGCCTCTTTCATGAGCAATTCCGGCAATCTTTGCATCCTGCTCAGTAACGCCCTCAGTTGCATCAATCATAATAATTACAACGTCAGCTTTTTCTACGGATGCAACAGCTCTAACAATGGAATATCTCTCTAAATCTTCCTTGACCTTGCTTTTCCTGCGAAGACCCGCTGTGTCAATAAATATATAATCCTTATGGTTATATTTTACTTTGGTATCAACAGCATCTCTTGTCGTACCAGCTATATCAGAAACTATGACGCGTTCCTCACCACACAGCTTATTAATAAGCGAAGACTTTCCAACATTAGGTTTGCCAATAACTGCAATCTTAGGGGTATCATCTTCCTCTATTTCACCATTTGGTTCAGGAAAATAGCTGACTACAACATCAAGCATATCTCCGAAACCTAGACGTGATGAAGCAGAAATTGCGATAGGATCACCGATACCCAAGTTATAGAACTCGTAAACATCTACCATATCTCGCTCGAAGCTGTCTACCTTGTTTACAACTAAAATAACTGGTTTATGGCTTCTTCGAAGCATATCAGCAACCTTGGAATCACTGTCTTGAAGTCCTTGTTTCACATCTACTAAAAAGATAATAACATCAGCTGTATCAATAGCTATCTGAGCCTGTTCTCTCATCTGAGAAAGGATAATATCGTTGGATTCTGGTTCTATTCCCCCTGTATCAATCATCGTAAAATCATAATTTAACCAGGAAATATCCGCATAAATTCTATCGCGAGTAACGCCTGGTGTATCCTTTACTATAGAAATACGCTCACCTGCTAATGCATTAAAAAGCGTAGATTTTCCAACATTTGGGCGGCCTACAATGGCCACAACTGGTCTTGCCATAAATACCTCTTTCTAAAAATCTAGTTTATGTGCAAAATCTTACATTAACAATTATTTAATTTCTTTCGTCGACTAGATGTCTCCTTCAGAAACTAAATCATTGTTAATTAGATTTTGTTTTAAAGTTTATCGAAATAAAAAATTCTGTCCTAACGACCCAAAATAGCCTGGACTAAATCTCGTCCGTCTGATTGTACAATACGAATATTTACTTGTAAAGTTTGAGACAATTCAGACAACGTAACATCATCTAAAAAAACTTCTTCACCTGACCTAAGCATAGTATTTGATAAAAGCAGACTATCGCCAAGCTTTTTATCTTTTAACTGAGCAATTAAATCCTGTCCTGTTATAAGGCCAGAAACAGTAATTTCTTCACCAAAAAAATCATTTCTAATGGGAATTACTTCAACAGATATTTTTTGATATTTTTCGCAGATAAGTTCTGCTAATTCAGACATAAATGGAGCAGCTAATTTTCCAGTAGCTATTGTTATCTTACGTCTTTTCATAAAAAATGGCTTTTTAATATCTTCTAAGGCATCTAGAACCTCCTCTTTAAGAAGCCTTAGCATTCCTACACCATTTTCAAGCTGAATGAATCCATCATATCTATCAGCTTCTGGGAGAGGTCTCTCAGCTAAAATATACCATTCATCGGATGCCTGAACAAAATGAGTACCAAATTTTTCCATGGCAATATCCTGCCATCTCTCAATTTGATCAATGACATGTCCTGCTTCTTCTTTAGTATAAGTCCTAAGAGGAAATAACCCATTTCTATATTTTGTAATGCCAACAGGAACCACAGACATGGAACCCATAACTGGCGCAAATGCAAGTAGATCAGAGATTGTCCTATCAAGCTCGGCTCCATCGTTAAGTCCTGGGCAAGCTACGACTTGTGCATTCATAGGAATTTCAGCATCATAGAGCTTTTTTATCTTATCTAATATATCACCAGCGAACCTATTATGTAAAAGCTTGATTCTAAGTTCCGGATTCGTAGCGTGAACAGAAATATTGATAGGTCCTAATTTGTAAGCAATAATTCTATCCAAATCCGCCATTTTCATGTTTGTCAAAGTGACATAATTACCTTGTAAGAAAGATAATCTGGTATCATCATCTTTAAAATAAAGAGTATCTCTCATACCTGGAGGCATCTGATCGATAAAACAAAAGGCACATTTATTAGAGCAAGATTTGTAATCATCCATAAGACCATTACAAAAAATCACTCCTAAATCTTCCCCTTCTTCCTTTTTTGCAAAGACATTTTCTATTGATCCATCCTCATGAAGTATCTCTAAATTAATGTCTGCATCGTCAGAATAAAAATGATAGTCAAATATATCTACCAAATCAACATTATTAATTTTATTGATTATATCTCCTGGCTTTAATCCAGCTTTTTCAGCTGGACTATCAGCAAATACCTGAGCTATTTTATGACTAGAATTTAACATACTGGTATATATTCAAAGGCATTTTTTAAATGTCTTAAATGTCCTTCCTCTATTGCTACAACATCAAATCTTACATTTTTATCAGATGAAAAATGATGGCTGTACATATAATAATCAGCTACCCTGGATATTTTTCTCATCTTATTAAATGTAACTGCCTCTATGGCAGAACCTTTTGAGGCGGATTTTCTATATTTTACTTCTACAAAAACTAGATATTCTTTATCTAAGGCTATAATGTCAACCTCTCCCATTTTACAGTAAAAATTCATCTCTAAAATGGTCATGTCCTGTCTTGTTAGAAAATCTGCAGCTAGCTTTTCAAAATTGTTTCCTTGTTTTCTATTATTCAAATTACTATTATTGTCCTAACTTTGACTTTAGTTTTTCCATATCGTTAACAAAAACCAAGATTTCCGCCACCACTTCATACAGCTCTGGCGGTATTGCATCTCCAATGTTTAG
>ERZ842401.6029-NODE-6029-length-13133-cov-3.281924_pt1 | contig 13133 bp, 9 predicted proteins | sample MGYA00521270_ERZ842401 | MGnify/ENA primary metagenome ERZ842401 (study PRJEB31892, sample SAMEA3878208) | bioreactor metagenome | biome: Moose rumen | place: Sweden | collected 2011-10 | study: EMG produced TPA metagenomics assembly of the PRJEB12797 data set... | reverse complement strand
GCCGATGAGCAGGCCGGGGGCGTTGTCCGCCTTTGCAAACGGTTTTGCGTGGGCGAGGGAAGCGGAACCAACAAGCCATATTGCCATCATCAGGAATACATATTTTTTCATGGCGGCCGCCCTTTATTTTTTGCGCTTCAGACGCGACATCAGGCCCATCTTGCCGGATACGAGATCGTCGGCGGCTTTTTGCAGCGCGACGACGACTTGGTCGCCGTCCAGCTCTGCCGTACCGAAACGGACGATGCGGAGCGGCGCTTTTGTCATGGTGTTCGTCGCCTTGCCCGTGCCGCGCCCCGCGAGGACGACGCGCCCGGTCTTGACCTCGATCAGGCGTCCGGTCAGATGCGCGATGACCTGCGATTGCGTGTTGCCGAAACCGACCATCTCGTTATTCATTTTTTTCGAGCTAAGTCCCGTGATGCTGCCGACGAGGATATAGTCCGCGCCGAGGATTTCGCCGAATTGCATGGCGGCGCGGTCGTCCGCGAGGCCGGGCATGGAAAGCTGCCGTTCCTCGGCGACGCGCGCCAGCTCGCCCCGCTCCAAGACGTCGAACCCGTCCACGTTCGTCATCGCGAACGCGACTTCCTCGCTTACGGATTCGTTATAGGAAAAGTCGAGGTTGTGCGACACCGCCGCCTTGATATTGAAAGGCATGACCGCGACGCGCGGCGTGCTGGGCGCCGCGAGGGCATGGAGCCGCCGGGCGAGCTCCGCCCCCGGCGAGGTGTCCACGTCGAAGCGCGCGACGATTTTATAGCTGCCGTCGCTCTGCGCGCCCTCGGAGAGAATATCCGTGCGGGAGATATAGCCCTGCGCGCTGGTATAGATTTCGTCGAGCTTGACCCGCATATTTTCAACGACGGTGCGGGTATCAATCAGCGTCCCCGCGATCTGTTCCACGGCATTTCGCTGCGCGTCGCGGAGCGCGCCGTCACGGTCCGGCCCGGTTCCCTCTGCCGTCACCAGCTGCGCGAATGCGGACTGCGACAGCAAGACAAGCAATGCTGCCGTGAGAAGAAATTTTTTCATAACCGCGCCCCCTGTTCTTTTTCTGTTATACACCATAAACCATGGAGTTATTATGAAATTTAGATGAAGATGAGAAAAAGATTAAAATTTTTGCAGCCATGCGAAAAAAATCCCGACGGGAAGCGGAAACGCTCCCTGTCGGGATTCTTTTGTATGTGGGTATGAATCAGTCGTGCAGGGCGCACTTGATTTTTACGACGGCGCCGTTCATCGCCTCGATTTTCAGCTTCATGCGGCTGTCGGAGGCATAGTAGGTGTATTCGTTCTTGCCGTCGTCGTATTCCATCTTGTCCGGTTGGCCGTAGGCCTCAACGATGGCGCTTTCCGGCGAGCTGATGCCGATACCCGCAGGCGTCGCGACGCCGCTGCCGGGCCGATTGATTTTCAGCTCCTCGATTAGATTACGGTTGAAGTCGTCCAAATCCGCCTTGACACCGTTCTGGAAGTACGCGTCGTCTCCGCGATACGTCGCCTGCCCGTAAACGGCGACCGCCTCGTCGACGCTCATGCCGGGAGCGACGCCGCCGAGCGCAATCTCCGCGCTCGGAATCGAAGCGAACGCCGTCGTGCTCGCCATCATCATGCCCGCGGCGATGGCCGTGCCTAAAAATTTTTTCATGGAGAATCCTCCTCGTTCTGTGTAAATTTTGCTCTTTTACCTATTTTAATAATATCATCTGTGTCCTCTTTGCACAAGACGCCAATGGAAAATCCTTTTCAAACGCGGTGCGGTATTGTATAGTAATAGGAAAGAAGAAAGGACTGGCGCGATGAAATACGGGGAGTTTATGGCGGCTTTGCGGAAAGGCGTGCCGCATGTGACGCTTTTGGCGGGTGAAGAGCCGTATTATATCGAGAAAGCGGAAAAAGCGATTCTCGGCGCGCTTTTTCCCGACAAGACGGACGAGGCCGAAGCCGTGCAATATCTGGAGCGCGATCCGTCGCCGTATGCGCTTTCGGCGCTTTTGGAGACGACGCCGTTTTTGTCGGAAAAGAGCGTTCTCGTATTGCGGGACACGGGGCTTTTCCGCGAGAAAAAGGGCGCGGCGGAGAGCGACGCGCCAAAGGGCAAGGCGAAAGACAAGGAAATGGAGCGCCTGCTCCAAGCCCTTGCTGATATGCCGGAGACGAACTATGTGATTTTCGAGAGCCGTACAAAAGCGGACAAGCGGAAAAAAATCACCAAGACGGCGGAAAAAGTCGGCGCGGTGCTCGACGCGGAGCCGGAGCGCCCGTGGACCATAGAGCCGTGGCTGCGCGGCAAGCTCGCGGAAATGGGACGCTCCTTTGATCGCGAGGCGGCGGCGTATTTCATGAACGCAGTCTCGACGATGAAGACGATTTCGCTGTCGTTTCTCGACCAAGAGCTCTCCAAGCTCGCGCTCTACACCGACGCGAAACGGTTCACGCGGGCCGATTTGGAGAGGGCCTTTTCGTCGGTGCCGGAGGTTTCGGGCTTTGCGCTTTACGACGCCGTCAGCGCGCGGGATATGAAGAAAGCGCTTTCGGTGCTGGAGCGCGAGATTTTGGACGGAACTTATTTGCCGCTGATTCTTGCGGGGCTGGTGCGTCATGTGCGCCAGCTTTGGCAGGCGAAGCTCCTCACGGCGCGCGGCGTGCGGGGCAAGGCTCTCGGGCAGCCGCTGGAGATGAATCCTTTCGTCGCGGAAAAACTCGGGCGCGCGGCGCAGGCATTTGATGAGGTCACGCTCCGTGCGGCTTTCCTGGAGCTGGCCGACGCCGACTATTTGCTGAAAACGGGGCAGGCGGGGCCGGAACTTTTGGAGCATGCGGTCATCCTGCTTTGCGGCGCGCGGCAGAGCGGCAAGCGATAGGCGGCGAGGCTTTGCCCCGCCTTTTTTCATAAATGTCACAGATAATAAGTTACAGAAACAATGCAAGGGGGTATTTATATGCGGGTGCTTTTGGCGGAAGACGATGCGCGGCTGGGCAAGCTGACGAAATACATGATGGAGCAGAACGGAATCCAGGTGGAGTGGGTGCAGCGCGGCGACGAAATCGTGGAATACGCGAATTATGACGATTACGACGTGCTGGTGCTGGACTGGATGATGCCGGGCATGAGCGGCGTGGACGCCTGCAAAAAGCTGCGGGAAGACGGCTATGAAAAGGCAATCTTGATTCTGACCGCGCGGGACGACGTGGCCGATCGTGTGACGGGCCTCGACGCGGGGGCGGACGACTATCTCGTGAAGCCATTTGAGTTTGCGGAGCTTTTGGCGCGGCTTCGGGCGCTCGGACGGCGCAGCAGCCAGAAGATCCAGCAGGACGTGGTGAAAGTCGGCGAATTTACGCTGAACCGCACCGCGAAAGTACTGAAGAAGCAGGATCAGGTCATTCAGCTCTCGCCGCGCGAATTCCAGATTTTCGATCTTTTGGCGCAAAATCTCGGAATCGTCGTGCCGCGGGAGATTATCCTCGACCGCATTTGGGGGCTGGAGTCGGAGGTCAGCTCGAACAATATCGACTCCTATGTGAAGCTGATCCGAAAGAAGCTCGATCTCGGCGACGGATCGACGATGATTCAGACGATTCGCGGCGTTGGATACAAGCTGGAAGCGGAGTGAAGACGTGTCGATGAACGTATTCCAGGAGAGCCGCCGCAAGCTGACGCTTTATTACTCGTTCATCATGGCGGCGTTTTTGATCGTTCTGATTTTCCTCGTGCATCAGAGCATGGAGTGGTCGATGGAGTCCGAGCAGGCGCGGGAGCTCGTCGAGACGGCGGGGCGCATCGCGGGCGGGCAGGAATATCTTTTGCAGCATCCGGAGCTGCTCGACGACGCCGAGGACTGGCGTATGGAAAGCGACAGGCTCTTTTTCTACGTGTTCGATCTCGAGGGGGAGCCGGTCAATTTTTCCCGTGCGTCCACGCAGCTGGAGCCTTTCTAGCTCGAGGTCATCAGCCGATGGGACACGGAAGCGGGCGAAGTGGCCGTCGTGACGGACAGGGAGCGGCGGCGCCATGCGCGCGTGATGATGACCGCCCAGCCGATGATGGCGGACGGAGAACAGATCGCCACCGTCTATGTCGGCAAAGACGTGACCGCCATGTACAACGGTCTTGAAAAAGCGACCTACTCGCTGACGGGCCTTGCCGTGCTCGCGCTGATCGTGGCGGCGGCCATCGGTCACATGCTCGCAGGCGAGGCAATCGTGCCTCTGGTCGAGGCGTATGAGAAGCAGCGGCAGTTTGCCGCGGACGCGTCTCATGAGCTTCGGACGCCGCTTTCCGTCGTCATGGCGTCGGCAGACCTCTTGGACAACGATCCGTCGATCACCTCGCCGTTCCTGAAACAGGTCATCGGCGACGTGCGCGACGAAGTCAAGAAAATGACAAAGCTCGTCAGCGACTTGCTCTTCGTCGCCCGCAGCGACAACCAAGCGCTGAAGGCCAAACTCTCGAAAGTGGATCTCGCCGCGGCCGCCGACCAGACCATCCGGCTCATGCAGCCGCTGGCGGACAAGAAAAATATTTCTTTGATCCGGGAGGGCGAGGAGTCGCTGACGGCGAAGTTGGACGAGCAGAAGATGAAGCAGCTCCTTTTGATTCTCGTGGATAACGCGGTCAAGTACACCACGGAGGGCGGCAAAGTCACCGTGCGCGTCCTGTCGCCCGCGGCGGGGAAGATCCGCCTCGAAGTGGAAGATACCGGCATCGGCATTTCGGAAGAGGACAAGGCGAAAATTTTCGACCGCTTCTTCCGCGTGGACAAGGCCCGCTCCCGCGAAATGGGCGGTAACGGCCTCGGACTCGCCATCGCGCAGGAAATCGTCACCCTCCACGGCGGCAATATCAACGTAGAGAGCGAACTCGGAAAAGGGACGAAATTCATTGTGACATTGAAAGGGTAAAAAACAAATAATGATGATTACACAGAATCAAACGCTCGCGCAGACTGCTCAAAAGACAGACAGCGCGGGCGTTTTCTCATATTTGCCTTCATTTTCAAAACTGAAAACTTTGTCAATAATCTTATAAAATTTTCATTATGATGAAAATTTAATTTGCATTTGTGCAAAGTTTTCAGTAGAATGTTTTCGGAGTGATGTGTTGTGTTACAGAGAAAACGCTATATGGAACGGATTCGTCCTCTTTATGGTGACGACAGCATAAAGCTCATCACGGGCATAAGACAGACGGGAAAATCCGTTCTCATGAGGCAAATGCGAAACGAATTGGAAGCGAAGGGAGAAAAGACCATTTATATAGACTTCGCCGACCCCGCGATTGCCGAAGAGTGCCGAGACGTAAAAAGTATTTCCAGCTATATTGCGGCTCATTGGAGACGACGCAAGGCTCGGCAAACATGTTATGTCTTTTTTGACGACGTACAAAAACTCACAAATTGGAGCGTCGTTTGCCGGATGTTGACTCTGTCAAGAGTTTCGCTTTTCGTTGCGGGGAGCGGAGCGCTGCTTTTGACGCCGGAGACGGTACGGAATCTTGCCGGAAACTGTGCCGCGTTACGCGTCCGGCCTTTTGTTTACAAAGAACTTCGCGACTACGCCGCCGAGATAGGACGGGAAGCGCCCGTCGAGGACTATGTGCGATACGGAGGTTTCCCGAAGCGGCTGGAATACACGGACAAAGCAGAAATGCTTCGCTATCTGAACAATCTTGATGCGGAGGCGTTTCGGGATGCCATTGCCGGCGGCAAGATTCGGAGAGACATAGTTTTCCGGCGCACTGCGGATTTCGTCCTGACGGCCAACGGGCAAGCGCTCAGCGCAAATGCCGTGCATTCCCATCTGAAAAAGATGGGGCTGTCCTGCTCTATCAATACGGTCATGAATTATTTAGACATTCTTGAAGCGGCGTGTCTCGTTCGCCGCCTGCCCACGTACTCGGCCCTTGCCCACCATCATTTGAACACCTATGCGAAATTTTACGATGAGGACGTGGCCTTTCATATTCTGCGAAGACCGAAGAGCAGCGCCGATTTTGCGGCAAATATGGAAAATATCGTTTATAACGAGCTGATTTATATGGGCTACACGTTGTCTGCCTACGCCCATCGCGGAGGGGAAAGCATCGACTTCCTCGCGGAAAAGGACGGCCGAGAATATTTTGTGCAGGTGGCGGAAAGCATCGCGGAGAAAGGGGAAAGGGAAAAGAAGCTCCGCCTGCTGAACAAGCTTGACAATTCGAGGAAAAAACTTATCATAACAAATGACGAGGAAGATTGTTCGACCAGCGCTGTCGAGCATATCCGGCTGAAGGATTTTTTGACGATGGAGGATTTGAGAGGATAAGTTTGAAGATCATATAAAGGTGCAACACATGGGGAGGGAAAGGTAATGCCGCGATATCGGGTTTATGAACTTGCAAAGGAATTTAATACGGACACTAAGACGCTGTTGCGGTTATTGGTTGAACATGGGGTTGAAGCAAAGAATCATTTTTTCGCTGTCGGCGACGAAGAACACAAGTATTTGCAAAGTATCTTTGCAAAAGAGAGACAATCGACCACTGAAGGGCGGGAAGAGGCTCGTAAGGTACGTGAGAATGCCTTTGCGGCAGAACACCCTCAAATTTTTAATCATCCAGAAAAAATGAAAGTTTCTTCGTTGACAATCCATACATTCCGCAAGTTTTTATCAGATATGAAAATCCCTTTGCATCCTAATATTACATTTATTGTTGGGCAAAATGCCACATCCAAATCAACTCTGTTAGGTATGATTTGCCAACCCTTAGAATTTACTGCAAAATATAAAAAATATACTCGCATTTATGATGATATTGTAAAACAAAATATGAAAACTATCGCGGGAACGGCGTTCGAGTCTGACATCTCCGATGTTTTTCGTATGTCTCCAATCTATGATAATCCAGAAAAAAAGAAATATACGTATGATATTCATTTAACAGTTGATGATGATACATTGGTTTTGCCAGTCAGTTCAGAAAAACGTGGCGATCAAAAGGAGAATAATATTCGTTTTGTGGCCGGAAAAACACGCTATAGTGGAGACGGAAATTTTCCTCATCCTGTAATTTATTTGGGGCTAAAACGTTTGTATCCGTTGGCGGACAGCAAGAAGTTTTCCATCAATCCATCCTTTCAGCTTTCAAAGGAAGAAAAAGATTTTTATGCGGAATGGCAGCAAAAGATTATGGTTGTTCCGGAGAAAATCGAGCCTGAATTTGTGTCCACGGATACTCGCGATTTTTTAGGTGCTCAAACATCAATTTATGATGCCGAGACAAATTCCGCCGGACAAGATAATTTAGGGCAAATTTTGTCGGCAATTATTTCTTTTATGCGCTTAAAGGAAACTTTGCAAGAGCGATACTGCGGCGGCATTTTGTTGATAGATGAAGTGGACGCAACATTTCATATACTAGCGCAGGAGAAATTGTTGGAATTATTCGTTTACGCATCTCAACACCTAGATTTGCAAATTGTTTGCACCACACATTCCCTTGGGCTGATTCAATTATGCAATTATCATTATAAAAGGTATGCGTCGATTGTTCTTTTGTATCGAAGAGGGGAAACAATCAGGGCGAAAAGTGACGTTTCTTATCAAGAAGTGGAAGCGGAAATCAAGGCGTCTGCCGTGAAAGACTATAAGCCGCCATTGACGACAGTACTTTTTGAAGATAATGTGGCTGCACAATTTTTTAGATTTATCACAAATAGACAATATGCTCACTTTATAAACACGTACAGTACGGAGCAAAACAACGATATGACAGCTTTGTCGGCGGACGTGTATTTGCGTTTGGCGGCTAAAAATATTCCCGAGTTCAACGCGATGATTTTTGTTATAGACGGCGATAAGCGTGGGGAAATTTCAAGAAAGCATCACCATATACTTGCATTGCCGGGAACAAGAGCACTGGAGAAGGAAATGTATCAATTCCTGCATACATTGCCGGAAGATGATGCGTTTTGGTCTTTGGAACCCGGCGGGTATAATTGGCAAATGTGCTTTCGGGACTATGTAAGTATTCCGAACAACGCTGAAACGAAGAGATACAAAGAATGGTTTGCCCAGCAGAAGAATTATTGGGGACGAGGGCTGAAAAAGCTCTATATTCGATGGATGCAAGAAAATAAAGCGGCGGTGCTTCAGTTCAATCATGATTTTTTCAAGATATATAATCAAACTTCAAAAACAAAGATTGGCGATGCAGTGTTGCAGCGCATTACAGCTTGGATAGAGTCTGTATGAATTTCCGGCGTCAAAGGCGGAAACTGTCGTAGGAGGTGAAATATAGTGCCGCATACAAAGACCCCGTTGCGCTATCCGGGCGGGAAAACACAAGTGTCAAAGTTTGTTGCGCATACGATCCAAATCAATCACATCCTGCACCCCATATATTGCGAGCCGTTTTGCGGTGGGGCGGGTGTTGCGATAGCACTCCTTTTGTCAGGGAATGTGGAGCGTGTCATTCTCAATGATTATGATTCGGCAATATATTCCTTTTGGCACGCTGTTCTCCATGATACGGAACGGCTCATGCGCGCTGTTTATGATACGGACATCAACTTGGAGACATGGAATGAAGAACGCCGAATTTATAATGAATTGAAAGATAGTCCTGCATACAGTTTTGAATTGGCGTTTGCCACATTGTTTTTGAATCGTACCAATCGTTCCGGCATTATCACAGGTGGGCCAATCGGCGGCTTGCAACAAAACGGGGCATATCTTCTTGATTGCCGATTCAACAGAGAAAATCTTGTCCGTAAAATCCAAAACATTGCCGAGCGACGCGAGCAAATTGATTTGTATCATCTCGATGCAGTGGATTTTATTTATGATATTTTGATGGAGCAACCTTACGATCAAGCATTTGCTTTTTTTGACCCGCCATATTACCAGCAAGGGAAAAATTTATACAAGAATTGCTTCGATGATGAAAAGCATATTCTTCTTTCACAAGCAATTCAAGATATGGAGCGTTTTTACTGGATTGCCACCTATGACGATTCGCCGCGTATTCATGAGATATATCAAAACATGGATATGCAATATTATGAATTGCGATATTCGGCAAACCAAAAGCGGAAAGAGCGGGAGCTGTTTTTTCACAGCCCGGTTACGCAGGTCGAATCTTATGACAAAGTGTGCTTGGAACGGGAAATAAAATTATCGCTGGCCGTTTGACCGATATTCAATCACAAAAGGAGCGAACATCATGCCACGAAAAAAGAAACTGCTGTCTGACGCCGAGGTGGCGAAGATTCGGGATATTGAGGCGTATGACCATGCGGACAAGAAGCGGGCGAACAATCCGCCGATTGGGTTGGCGAAGCAGGAACGGGGCGCGGAGGAAATGACGAAATACGCCTTTGACCCGCATATCGACCCGACGCTGGACTGGGCGGGGAAGGCGGAGGGGGCTTCTTTTGAGGTGCCCGCTTCCTCTATCCATATCCATGAGTCTATCAAGCCGTCGAAGATTTTGCGGGCGGTGCAGGCCATCGGCGACGATGTGGCGGAGGCGCAGCTTTCCCTTTTCGAGTCGCCCTTGGAACGGATGCGCCGCCGCCAAGCGTCGCTGGAGTTTTACAAGCACGGCGTGGACTGGACGAACCGGCTGATTGCCGGGGACAGCCTCGTTATCATGAATTCGCTGCTGGAAAAAGAGGGCATGGCGGGACAGGTGCAGATGGTGTATTTCGATCCGCCTTACGGCATCAAGTACGGCTCGAATTTTCAGCCCTTCGTCGGCCAGCGGGACGTGAAGGACAAGAAGGACGAAGACCTGTCCCAAGAGCCGGAAACAATCAAAGCGTTCCGCGACACTTGGGAACTGGGGATTCATTCGTATCTGACGTATCTTCGGAATCGGTTGCTGCTCGCCCGCGAGCTTTTGGCGGACACGGGAAGCGTTTTTGTGCAGATCAGCGATGAAAATGTGCATCGGGTACGGTGCATTTGTGATGAAGTGTTTGGCGCGGAAAATTTTGTAAGTCAAATTGCTTTTCAAAAAACTGGAAGTTTAGCAGGAAATTTATTAAATAATACGTCGGATTATATTCTTTGGTATGCTAAAAATAAATCTACTATCAAATATCACCAACTATATTTGGAACGTAAAAAAGGAGATACTTCGTTAGATCGATATGATTATGTCGAATTAGAAAATGGAAAGATTGAACATATATCAAAAAAACAAATAGAGGGAAAAGAAGATATTCCTGATGGAAAAAGGCTTCGCTATACTACATTGTTGTCTGATGGCGAATCGAATATATCTGAACAGGTCTTTCGATTTAATGGAGAAGATTTTTCGCCTCGACATGGAAAACATTGGAAAACAACACAGATAGGATTATCTGTTTTAGCAAAACAAGGGCGGATTCAAAAATTAGGAAATTCACTGTGGTATAAAAGATATGTTGACGATTTTCCCGTAATACCAATGTCGAATCAATGGGAAAGTTTACAGATCGGTGTTGAATTGCTGTATGTTGTCCAAACTGCGACGAAAGCTATCCAGCGTTGTATGCTTATGACCACTGACCCCGGCGACCTTGTCCTTGACATCACTTGCGGCAGCGGTACGACGGCCTATGTCGCCGAGCAGTGGGGGCGGCGGTGGATTACCTGCGACACATCCCGCGTTGCTATTGAGTTAGCGAAGGAGCGGCTGATGACGGCGACTTTTGATTATTACCGCCTCGCCCACGAGGAGCAGGGGGTAGCCAGCGGATTCGTCTATAAGACCGTGCCGCATATTACGCTGAAGTCGATTGCGAACGACGAGCCGCCCGCAACGGAAACGCTTTACGACCAGCCGGAAATCGACAAGACGAAGGTGCGTATTTCCGGACCGTTCACGGTGGAGTCGCTGCCCGCGCCCGTGGTGCGCCCGTTGGACGATTCGGCGTTTGCCGCCGACGCGATGGATTTGACGGCGAAGCAGGCCGATTGGCGGGACGAACTCTTGGCGACGGGGATTCTCGGCAAGAACGGAGCGCGGTTGGAATTTTCACGGGTGGAGCCGCTTTCCGGTACGACATTTTTTCAGGCGGAGGCGGAGACGAAGGACGGCAAGCGTGCGATTATTTGTTTTGGCAGCGAAACGAAGGTGATGGACGCGCGCTATATCGCCGCCGCTTTGGATGAGGCGGAGGCGCGCCGCCCGTATCCGGAATATCTCATTTTCGCGGCGTTCCAGTTTGGCCCGGAGGCAGCGAAGATGTTAGACGAGGCGAAATGGCCGGGTGTTACGCTCTTGAAAGCGCAGATGAATACGGATTTGATGACGGACGACCTTAAAAAGAAGCGTTCGTCAAACGAGAGCTTTTGGTTCGTCGGACAGCCGGACGTGGAGCTTATCCGCGACAAGCGGTCGAAGAAGAAATACAAGGTTCGGGTGCGGGGGTTTGACTATTACGATGTGAAGACCGGAAAGGTCGAGTCCGGCACCGACCGCAATATTGCGATGTGGATGCTCGATACGGATTACGACGGCATGGCAATCGAGCCGCATCAGGTGTTTTTCCCGATGACGGGGGCGAAGGGCGGCTGGACGAAGCTCGCGAAGACGCTGAAGGCGGAGATTGACCAAGAGCGGATACAGCAGTATGCGGGCAGTGAGTCGCTTTGGTTTGAAGCGGAGCCGTACACGCGGATCGCGGTGAAGATTATCGACGACCGGGGGATTGAGAGCATGCGGGTGCTCTCGACGGGGGAATAAGGAGCGGGTGTGATGGCTGGCATCGATCGACTGATTATCAATTCTGCGTATCGGGAGCCGGAGGCGCATTGGAAGTATGATTTGCTGACTTCGGCTTTTCAAAGGGAAGCGGGGCGGCGGCCCGCGGGGTATATCATCGCGGGGCAGGGGCGGAACGCGTACAACGAGCAGGGCGAGTTTGTGGAGCTGCCGTTGGTGAACGCGATTCGTCCCCGCGTCGCGGCGTGGCGCGCGGCGGGTTATCCCGGCGTTACGGGCGTGACGCGCACGCTGCTTGACCATTGGCATGACGCTTCGGCGCGGGCCTATCCGTTTTTCTTTTGCCAGCTTGACGCCATTGAGACGTTGGTTTGGCTCGCGGAAGCGCCGGAGGCGGACAAGGCGGGGATTGTGATTCCCGGCGACGGCGGGGCGTTTCGCCGCATTTGCACGAAGATGTGCACGGGCGGCGGCAAGACGACGGTCATGGCGATGCTGATTGCGTGGATGGTTTGCAACAAGGCCGCGTATCCGCAGGACAAACGGTTTTCAAAGAATGTCCTCGTGGTCGCGCCGGGGCTGACGGTGAAAAGCCGCCTTTCTGTTTTGGAGACGGGCGGCACGGATAATTATTACACGCAGTTCGGCGTTGTGCCTGTCGGGCTTTCGGAAAAGCTGCGCCAAGGCAAAGTGCGCATTGTCAACTGGCAAATGCTTTCTTGGGAGAGCGAGGAAGCCGCGAAAAAGCGGAAGAGCGTGGACAAGCGCGGCGCGAAGAGCGACGAGGTGTATGCCCGCGAGGTGCTGGGCGAGCTTTCCCGCGCGAGGAATTTCCTCGTCATCAACGACGAGGCGCATCACGCATGGCGGAAAAATCCCGAAGTGAAGGTGAGCCTCGCTGGGCAGGACAAGAAAGCGTATGTCGAGAGCGAGGAGGAGGCGACGGTTTGGGTCGGCGGGCTGGACCGTTTGCACAAGGCACGGGGGATTCTCGGTTGCTATGATTTTTCGGCGACGCCCTTTGCGCCGTCGGGCAAAAAGAATGAACGGGAGTCGCTTTTCGGCTGGATTGTCAGCGATTTCGGGCTGAACGACGGCATCGAGTCCGGGCTGGTGAAGACGCCGCGCATTGTGGTGCGGGACGACGGGATTCCTGCGCATCAGGGAAGCGCGTATCGGTCGAAGTTGTACCATATTTACGCGGACGAGACAGTGAAGGACGACATCAACCGGGCGGCGGAGGAAACGGAGCCGTTGCCCGATCTTTTGACGCAGGCATATTATCTTTTGGGCATGGATTGGCGGGAAGCGTACAGGGATTGGCAGGAACAGGGAATTCAGGTGCCGCCGGTGATGATTACGGTGGCAAACCGCACGGAGACGGCGGCGCGCATCAAGTACGCTTTTGACGCAGATCGGAAGAGCGTCGTGT
>ERZ842401.6028-NODE-6028-length-13134-cov-4.051227_pt1 | contig 13134 bp, 11 predicted proteins | sample MGYA00521270_ERZ842401 | MGnify/ENA primary metagenome ERZ842401 (study PRJEB31892, sample SAMEA3878208) | bioreactor metagenome | biome: Moose rumen | place: Sweden | collected 2011-10 | study: EMG produced TPA metagenomics assembly of the PRJEB12797 data set... | reverse complement strand
ATCAATCAATTTGTTATAAATCTTCAAAGAACTTTTCCTATTTCGCGATAGTCCCAAATGTAGTGCGGCCTTTCATGAGCTGGTCCATTCCCTGCTGGATGAGTTTTTCCGTGCGGGTATCAATTGATGATGTAGCCTCGTCCAGAATCAGTACCGGAGGAGCAGCTACGGCGGCTCTTGCTATGGCAAGAAGCTGTCTTTCGCCCTGAGACAGGTTGCCTCCATCGCCGGATATGACTGTGTTGTAGCCGTTTGCCAGACGGCGGATGAAGCTGTCGGCACAGACAAGCTTGGCTGCCTCCATACATTCTCTGTCTGTGGCGTCCAGCCTGCCGTAGCGGATGTTGTCCAGTACGGTTCCGGTAAAAAGATGCGTTTCCTGAAGAACTATGCCGAGGCCTTTCCTGAGAGAATCTTTCTGGATATCCCTGACATCAAAGCCGTCGTACGTAATCTTACCGTCCTGAATCTCATAGAAGCGGTTGATCAGGTTTGTAATTGTGGTTTTTCCGGCACCGGTTCCGCCTACAAACGCAATCTTCTGGCCCGGATATGCGGTCAGGTTTATGTCAAAGAGAACCTGCTTGCCTTCTACATAGCTGAAATCCACATCGCTGAGAGAAACTTCACCCTTGAGAGGAACCATCTGCCCGTCTGCTGATTTCCAGCACCACTGGCACTCGCCTGTCTTTTCCAGGGTAACCTTGCCGGAATCGGGCTCTTCTTTCTGGTCCATCAGGTCATATACTCTGTCGCTGCCGGCGCTTGCCATTACAATGCTGTTGATTTCGTTGCTTATCTGGGTTACGGGCCTTGTAAAGTTCTTGTGCAGGGTAAGGAAAGCTACCAATGTTCCAAGCGTAAGAACTGAACCGTTCAGGCCGCACAGCAGCCATCCGGTAAGGCCGGAAAGCGCTATGGCAGCTCCGGCTGTGGCTATGAACACATAGCCCAGGTTGCCCAGGTTGCCGTTTACCGGCATAACTATGTTGCCAATCTTGTTGGCATTGTAAACGCTGCTGCGCAGTTTCTCGTTTAGGGCAGCAAACTGCTCCATAGCTTTGTCTTCGTGGCAGTAAACCTTTACAACCCGCTGCCCTGAAACCATTTCCTCTATGTAGCCGTTGACCTTTCCGAGCATCTCCTGCCTCTTTTTGAAGTATTTCTTGGACAGCCCTCCGAGTTTACGGGTTACGGCATACATTACGGCTGCCATTACTATGGAAATGATGCTGAGAGGAATACTCAGTACCAGCATGCTCACCAGCGTGGAAATTACTGTAACCAGAGACTGGAACAGGCGCGGAATGGTCTGGCCTATAACCTGCCTGAGGGTATCTACATCATTGGTATAGACAGACATTATGTCTCCGTGGCTGCGAGAGTCAAAATAGCTGAGCGGAAGCCGTTCCATGTGCTCGAACAGGTTGTGGCGCAATGTCTTGAGTGTTCCCTGACTGATATGGACGGTAAGAATGCTGTTCAGATACGAGGCACCTGTTCCTATAATCAGGACCGCCGCAAGTTTAACCAGGGCTACGGCCAAAGGCGAGTAGTCCGGAGCAGCCTGCCCTATCATTGGAACTACATAGTCGTCCAACAGGGTTTTGGTAAACAGAGTAGAAGCCAGCGTAGCCAAAGTGGATATCAGAATAAAGAGCAATACCAAGGCAATCCTCCACTTGTTCTTGTGGAGAATCAGCTTGAAAAGCCTCGTAACCGTACTCAGTTTAAGCTTTCCCATAGCCGGCTGAAATCCGTGTCCCTGTCCTGGTCCTCTCATTTTTTCTGGTCAAAGTCTCCTTCGCCTCCCGATGTCTGCATGTTGTAGATATCTCTGTATATATCGTTGGTCTTAAGTAAATTATCGTGAGTATCAAACCCTTTCACCTTTCCGTCGTCCATTACTATTATCTTGTCTGAATGTTGAATGCTGAGGATGCGGTGAGAAATTATAATCTTTGTAGTTCCGGGTATTTTCTCAGCGAAGGTCTGGCGGATCTTTGCGTCCGTAGCAGTATCTACGGCAGAGGTGGAATCGTCCAGAATCAGCACCTTAGGCTGCTTCAGAAGGGCCTGTGCAATGCAGAGCCTCTGCTTCTGACCGCCGGAGAAGTTGGCTCCGCCCTGTTCCACCACTGTGTTGTAGCCATCCGGCAGAGCCGATATGAATTCATCTGCGCATGAGGCTATGCAGGCCTGCCTGCATTCCTCCTCAGTGGCGTCTTCCTTTCCCCATCTGAGGTTTTCCAGAAGCGTACCGCTGAAGAGCGTATTGCTCTGAAGTACAACGGCTACCTGTTTCCTCAGCGATTCCATATCGTACTCCCTGACATCCGTTCCCCCTACTCTCACCTGACCTTTACTTACATCGTAAAGGCGGCAGATCAGAGAGCCTACCGTACTCTTGCCGCTGCCCGTTCCTCCTATGATGCCGATTGTCTGGCCGGCTTGGATACTGAGGTTAATGTCCTCCAGTGCATAGTCTCCGCCGGCTTTGTAGGAAAAATACACATGATCAAAGTCTATGCTGGAATCCTTGACCTGAGTAACCGGAGATTCAGGGTTGGACATATCCGGAACCTCGTCTATGACTTCGGCAATCCTCTTTACGCTGGCCGCACTCTGTGTAAGCTGAACAAATATCATAGACAGCATCATCAGAGACTGAAGCACCATCATAACATACGAGAACAAAGAAGTCAGCTGGCCGGCGGTAAGGCTTCCGGAAACAATGTAATGCGCTCCAAACCAGCTGAGAGAGATTATGCAGCCATAAACTACAAGGTTCATTACCGGACCGTTCAGTGCCATGATGGACTCTGCCTTGACATTCAGCCTGAACAGCGAAAGGGCCGCCCGGTCCAGTTTTCCGAGCTCATGATGTTCCCTTACATAGGCTTTTACCACCCTTATGGCTGAGACATTTTCCTGAACAACTGAGTTCAGGTCGTCATATTTGCGGAATATCTGCTGGAAAAGCTTGGAAGCCCTGACTATGATGAGGGTCAGCAGGCTGGCCAGTATGACGATTGCCACAAGGAAGATTACGCTCAGCCTGGAGTTTATGAAAAAGCACATCACAACGCTGGAAATCAGGTTCAGCGGCGCACGGAAACTCACCCTGAGCAGCATCTGCGTGGCATTCTGGATGTTGGCCACATCGGTGGTCATTCTTGTTACCAGCCCGGCGGTGGAGTATTTGTCTATATCCGAGAATGAAAACCGCTGGATATTGCGGTACATGGCATCTCTGAGGTTTGCGGCAATGCCCGTAGAAGAGTATGCGGCAAAGCGCCCTGCAAGTATTCCGAACATCAGGCTCAAGAAAGCCATCAGCAACATGTAAAAGCCATACCTATACACATCAGGCATACTTCCGGCATTTATGCCTTTGTCTATGATTGAGGCAGTTACATACGGAATCAGCACCCCCATCACTACCTCGGCCGCCGTCCAAACCGGAGTCAGGATGGCCGCCGTCCTGTATTGCTTTACCTGTCTGAGTATAGTCCTTAGCATAATTGAGGGTAACCTGCGTCAAAGTTAGGCAAGTTACCCCCAAAAAGCAAATCGTACTGCCGTCTGTATGACGGGCTTTCTATTGCAATTTTTTCAGGTCAATTTTCTTTACATAGTCGTAAGGCACATATTTGTAGAGCTCTCCATAGACCTTGCCGGATGCGGAAGTATAGATATCCAGCCTTACCACTATGGCCTTGTCCTCGTCTTTGAAGTCCGTTATCATACGGCCTGCATTTATTTCTGAATATATTACATCATATCTGGAGTCCGGAAAAAAGTGTTCTTTCTTCTTGAACACCTCGCTTTCTCCCTCCAGACGGTAGCCGTTTTTGAGAAATATCATCAGCGATAAACCTGTAATTGCTATGGTTCCTCCCAGAATCATCATTCCCGCCGAAGGAACCAGAAAACATGCTGCACCTGCAAGAAGCACAACCAATGAAACAACTATGTCCGTTGTAGTACGAACTTTTAAAATATTATTTTCCATGATTTTACATTTTATTGATTTTAAGGATATAACGTTAAAAGGCCTGCCTCGCCTCAAGGCAAGACACGCATCAAGAACAAAATGAAAAAATCTGGGAAATCAGAGCCTGAGCACATTCAGAAGAACGAGCCTTTGGCCACTGTCTTCTGGAATGGGAACCCTTACCTGAAAATGTCTGAAAGCCACCCGTGCTCCTTCTTCCAGTGAAAATGACGCCTCCGCAAAATTGACTTTGGAGGGCCATTCCGCAACAGATGCAGTAGGAACCACTACAAGGTAGGACTGCTGGGCGTCTGCTACAGGGAGAGTCCCCTGCTGAAAGCAATATCCTGAACCCGCCGGCTGAGACTGCACAGCGTGCAGATCCTTGACAGATTTTCCGTCAAAGAGAGCGGCCACAAGGCAAAGGGCCAGAGCCAAAACACATATAACCTTCCTTTTGTTCATTTCCGGTAGGTGCAAATATACTCAAAAGAGCCTAAAACGAAAGACTTCTTGTATATTTGCACTATAAGAAACAAAACAGACATGGCAGACAATTATCTTGGAAAAAAGATGGAAGACCTCCAAAGCAGGAAGAAGGTGATAAGACGCCGCCCTGCCAACAAAAGCCTTGACACCCTGCTTCTTACCAACCGCAGTTGCAGGAGCTGGGACCCTTCCTTTAAGGTAACTGAAGAAGATCTCAGGAAAATAGTTGCGGTCAATACCATGATTCCGTGTGCCAAGAACCAGCAGGTTCTGCGCTTTAGGCTTCTGACCGGAGATGAAGCAGCCGCTTTTACGGCATTCATAAAGCTCGGAGCCCTGCTTCCCCAGATTCAGCTTCCTCCCAAGGATGGCGGACCTTCTGCATTCATAATCGTATGTTCCACCGTGGCAGAAAACAAATGGGTTTATATGGATCTTGGAATTTCAGCACAGAGTATGTTGCTGAAAGCCACAGAGATGGGCCTCAACGGCATCTGCATAGGAGCCTTCAGCAAACAGGAGGCCAGCAAGCTTGTTCCCCAGAATCTGGAGCCACTGCTGGTTATTGCCCTCGGCAAGGGAACCGAGAAATACCAGATTCTCCATATCGCTGAGGAAGAAAGTCATAACTACTTCAGAGAAAACGGAATACACTATATACCCAAAGTCAGGTTGGAAGACCTCGTGATAGATTGATTATGGACCAGCCAAAAGTTGAACGGATGCTCCGTCTGATGATGCTGCTTTCCAGCGGACGGAACTACACTGTAAACGAACTTGCAGACAAGCTCGAAACCTCCTACAGATCTATATACCGCTACATAGACACATTCCGCCAGGCTGGATTTGTGGTAGTTAAAAGCGGTGATTATTACCACATTGCCAAAGAAAGCCGTTTCTTCAGGGACATATCTCAGCTGGTTCATTTTACGGATGAAGAAGCCTATATGGTAAACCGCCTGATAGACGGCATAGACGACACCAACACCATAAAGCAGAACTTGAGACGCAAGCTTGCCACTGTCTATAGCTTCACCTCCATAGCAGATGTTGTGGTAAAAAACGAAAACGCATCCAATGTAAACGCTCTGGCAGAGGCCATTCAGGAAAAGAAACAGGTAGTTCTGAAAGACTATGCCAGTTCCCATACCGGCAAGGTGGCAGACCGCCTGGTAGAACCATTCAAGTTCACAACCAACTATATATCAGTTTGGTGCTATGACCCCTCAGACGGAACCAACAAACAGTTCAAGACCGAGCGGATAGGCTCTGTGGAAGTTCTGGACAAGGCTTGGGAGAGCCAGGATCTTCATTCCTCCGGGCTTACAGACATATTCCGTATGAGCGGAAACCAATCTGAGCAGACGGTTCTCCGCTTGGGGCTGAGGGCCCGCAACCTGCTTGTGGAGGAATATCCCCTGGCCGAGAAGTACATAACTCAAGAAGATGAAAATCACTGGATTCTGGATACCATGGTATGTTCTATGCTGGGCGTGGGAAGATTCGTGGCAGGCCTGGCCGATGATATTCAGATACTCAAGGGCAACAGTCTGCGCCGCTGGCTGAGGAAATACGCCCAGATGCTCTCAAAAATCTGAGCGGCTGAAAGACTCTTGTCCGATATAACGCATCTTTGTTGCGTATTTCTTACGGAATGTGGTGAAAATTAGAAGTTTTTTGTATATTTGCGCAACGATAATGCAAATGATGCATCCATAGTTGCCGATATGTCTGTAACCTCCAACGCACTGCTTAGGCATATAACGATTGATGCCTGTCTGAGAGATACTGCTCACAAGTACACTCTCCAGGATCTCATTGCAGCCTGTACCAGAGCCGTTAAGGAAAACAGCAAAGGCAAGCTCAAAGACAACTTTACGGTATCTACCAGAACGGTTCAGCTGGACATCCAGATGATGCGCGACAAGAAAAAAGGCTACAATGCCCCCATCGTTGTCTATGACCAGAAATATTACAAGTATTCAGATCCGGGATATTCAATCGGCAAGGCAGATGTAAAGCAGACCGCCCTGACTCCCCTTTCTGAAATTGCCGAAACCATTGAACACTATTCCAGGATGGCCGGCATGGAATCTCTGGAGGGGGCTGTGGACCTTATACGGGAGTGCCTTGAGAACAAAGTCAACGGTTCTTTCCACAAAATCAGGCGCCAGAAGCCACAGAAACCCTCAGGAGGAGTGTTCCTGGATGTGATCAAAGACGCAGTTCTGCATCGCAGAGTATTGAGCCTCAGTTATGTAGATGAAAGATCCGGACTGAGGGAGATGATATTCTACCCGCTCTACATGACAACCTACAAGGACAGGTGGTACTGCCTGGGCTTTGCAGACGGAAGAGAGGGAATCCAAATAGTGCAGACCGATTGCGTAGCAGGTTATTCCTATGCCATACTCCCCTTTCCGCCCAATTACAGGTTCAATGCCGAAGAATATTTCTCAGACATAGTAGGCCTGAGCCATCCTGCTGAAAAAAAGGAAGATATACTTATCAAGGCGCACGGCGTACTCGCCCGCTTTTTGCTTAGCAACCCCATCCATCAATCACAGAGGCTGACAGACAAGTCAGAAGACGGAAGCTGCAAGTTCAGGATTTCTCTGATTCCGAATGACGAATTTTTCAGATGGATGTATGAAAATCATCCGTTCGTGTCCATAGAATCGCCCAAATACCTGTCTGAAAGGGCAAATGAAACCATCAGGAACATAGTTTCCGACATTCAGGTTCAGGCTGTGGAGGAAGGCAAGACCAAAAAGACCAAGGAGAAGGAAGCCGGCAAGAAGAAGATGCGGAAGGAACAATTTGAAGAGGATTTGTTTTCGTCTCTGTTTTAACAAGATATGTAAGAAAGGAGGGAAAGATGAACAAGAAAAACGACAAACCCATAGTTGCCTTAATCTATGATTTCGACGGCACTCTGGCACCTGGCAACATGCAGGAATATTCCTTCATAAGTGCCGTAGGGCGCAGCAAGGATGAATTCTGGGGCGAAACCCACAAGATGGCTGAACGGCAAGATGCAGACGGCGTGCTCATCTATATGCTGCTTATGCTTCAGGAGGCAAGGCGCAAGAAAATCAACCTCACCCGCCGTAAGCTGCGTACCTTCGGAAAGGCCATCACCTTTTTCAACGGCGTGGAGACCTGGTTCAAAAGAATTAACAAAATAGGTGAAAAAGAGGAAGTTACAGTAGAACATTATATCAACTCGTCCGGCCTTTTGGAAATAATGGAGGGCACAAAGATAGCCAAAGAGTTCAAGGCAATCTTTGCCAGTTCCTTCTACTACAACAAGCACGGAAGGGCTGTATGGCCGGCTTCTGCCGTAAACTACACCAACAAGACGCAGTTTCTGTTCAAGATAAACAAAGGCATACTCAACATACACGACAGCGAAAAAATCAACTCATCCGTGCCGGAGGAGGAAAAGCGGGTAGCCTTCTCAAACATGATTTATCTCGGCGATGGAGAAACCGACGTTCCTTGCATGAAACTGGTACGTCAGCTCGGAGGCAACTCCATAGCCGTCTATAACAGTTCCGAAGAATCCAAGGCCGTGGCTCAGAGGCTGTACCAGCAGAACCGCGTGAGCTTCATCTGCCCGTCCGATTACTCGGAAGGCAGCCGTGCGGAAGAAATAGTAACAAAACTTATCAGGAAAATCAAAGCAGACGATGCTTTATCGTCCCTTCGATGAAATCGGCGCAGCCCTCTATTCCCAGCAGAGTGGTACTCAGACACATATCGTAACTTTCGGCAGCACCCCAGGTCTTGAAGGTGTAATTGCCGTAGTATGATGCCCTCTTGCGGTCTCCGCGTTTGAGGAGTTCGGCTATCTTTTCGTCCGAAAGACCGGTTGTATCGCCGTATTTGTTTACGGTTTTTACTCTTGCAATCCTGTCTTTCATAGATGAGGTTATGAACACGTTCAGGCAGCCTTCGAAATCGCGGAGCAGGTAATCGGCACAGCGGCCCACGAATATGGTTGAGGAATGCTTGGCCAGTTCCCTTATCACATCGCTCTGGATCTCGAATATGGTGTTGCTGTTATAGACACTGGGTCTGAATGTGTTGGAAATTGCCTCGGCAAAAGACGAAAAGCTGAAACCGGTGTTAAGGCTCAGGTTGTCGCGTTCGTCCTCGCCGGCAAAGACTGAATGATCCAGGCCGCTCTCCCTTGCGGCTATGGACAGGAGTTCCTTGTCATATACCCTGATTCCCAGCCTCTTTCCGAGTTCCCTTGCAACTTCTAGCCCGCCGGCCCCTATCTGACGGCCTATGTTTATGTGAATGTGCTTTTCCATACTAAGACTGAATTAAGTCCGGCTGACCGGAATCGTTCTGGAGTATTTTTGTCTTGAACTCTTTCTTCTGCTTCAGCAGCAGCCAGAGAGTCAGAATGCTTGCAAGCATGTCTGAAATGGGAAGGCTCCACCATACGCCGTTTATGCCTATGATGGGAGGAAGTATCAGAAGCATCGGCAGCAGGCAGATAGCCTGGCGGCTCAAGCTCAGGAATATAGCCTTCTTGACCTTGCCTATGCTCTGGAAGAAGTTGGTGGTTACCATCTGGAAGCCTATGATTGGGAATACCAGGTAGTTGATTCTCATACCCCTGACCGTATGGCTGATGAGTTCCTCGTCTGTGGTAAAGATTTCCGCCAGCTGGCGGGGAAAGAGTTCTGCCAGAACAAAGCTGACGGTAGTTACCACCGTAGCCCAGGTAATGGCAAGGTTCAGTACAGCCGCCACCCTGCTGTGGTTCTTGGCACCGTAATTGAAGCCGGCAATAGGCTGCATTCCCTGGTTTATGCCCATCACTATCATCAGCGATATGAATGTCAGCCTGTTGATTATTCCGAAAGCCCCTATTGCAAGGTCTCCTCCGTAGTTGTAAAGCTGCTTGTTCAGGACTATTACTATGATGCAGGAACAGGCATTCATCAGAAACGGTGCCATACCTATGGAGAAGGTCTGGCTGACTATCTTCTTCTTCAAACGGTAAATCCCTCTTTGAAGATGGATTACACGGCTCTTGTCGGCGGCCAGCCAGAAAACATATATCATGGCCATGAACTGCGAAATTACCGTAGCAGTGGCCGCTCCCCCTATTCCCCATCCGAACAGGTAGATGAAGATGTAGTCCAGGATTATGTTGGTAACTACCGTAAACAGCGTAGCTCCCATAGCCTTCTTAGGAAGCCCTATTACCCTGAGTATGGCGTTCATGCCAAAGTACAGATGGGTTATTACATTGCCCAGCAGGATGATGAACATATATTCCCTTGCATAGCCAATCGTGTTCTGGCTTGCACCGAAGAAATAAAGTATAGGATCCAAGAAGGCAATTATCAGGGCGGCAAAGATGATTCCGGTTACTATGTTGAGTGTTACGGAATTTCCAAGAACCTTGTTGGCGGTGTCGTAGTTTTTCTGGCCCAGCAGCACGCTGATCAGCGTAGATGCTCCAACCCCCACCAGGGTGCCTACGGCGGCACTGAGGTTCATAATAGGAAAAGTAAGGGCCAGGCCGGAAAGGGCCATAGACCCCACACCGTGCCCGATGAATATGCTGTCGCACATGTTGTAGAGCGACGATGCGGTCATGGCTATGATCGCTGGAAGAGCATACTGGCGAAGCAACTTGGGGATTTTTTCTGTACCAAGTTCGGTAGGAATAACTACAGCCATAAAATTTTTATTACTTTTGCATCCGCATTTGCCATCTTAGCTCAGCAGGTAGAGCAACGCATTCGTAACGCGTAGGTCTGGAGTTCGAACCTCCAAGATGGCTCAACTACCAGTTAAGTATCTTTTTGAAGTCGTATGTTTCCGGGTCCGGAACATATTTTTTAGCAGCTTCATAGTCCGCCGGAGTAATGTAATGCATGATATATTTGAATATCATGTTCACCTTGTCTTGGTGAATGTTCACACCTCTGGGCGGTATCTTTCCGGTTGCAGGATCCTGCATATCCTTAAGATAGAGCGATTTGATATTACCGTTCAGGTCCAGGTAAACCATGCATCCGGTTATTCCCTGACGGAAGAGTTTATACACTCCCATGCCCAGCTCCGTGCAGTAAACCAGATCGTAGGCGTGAGGGGTTATGCATCTGATTTCATATCCTATCTCCACAGGACGGATCTTGACCTTCAGACCCAGCTGGCTGAGCTTGACGTCAAGAATATCGTTGAACATCTGAGCCTTGGAAATCTTGCCGAGTTCCGGATGGCCATGCTCATCGTAAGAGAACCTCACACCATAGTTCTTGAGTTCCTCAGGAGAAAATCCCTCAAACACACCTTCAGATATGATGATTGCACCGTAGTCGATGCCCAGAATCTTGCGTTTGATTATGGCAGAAACGGCCATGTTCAGAATCTTTTCTACGGAAATGTCGCTCTTGTTGAACATTTCCGGAATCACAATCATAGGAAAATGGTTGGTGTAGCCAATGGCAAGTGCCAGGTGACCTGCGCTGCGGCCCATAGCCGATATTACAAACCAGTTGTGGCTGGTTCTGGCATCCTCATAAACCGTTGCGGCAATTCTTGAACCCTCTCCCTTGGCACTCTGGTAACCGAACGTAGGAATATTCTGAGGCAGAGGCAGGTCGTTGTCTATTGTCTTTGGAACATGAATGTTGGATATAGGAAAGTTCTTTTCTTTGAGGAACTTGGCTATACGGTTTGCAGTTGAGGCGGTGTCGTCTCCGCCGATTGTAACCAGCAGTTGAATGTTGTTGTCCTGGAAGAATTTGAGGTTGAAGTTCTTGTCAAAATCCTCCTGAGTGGGTTTGAAACGGCTCATTACAAGGTAGCTGCCTCCGCGGTTGAAGATGTCGTCTGCCTTGAAGAAATCCAGTTCCACGTAATTCGGGTCCGGCGAAAAAAGCCCCTTGTAGCCCCCGTGAAGACCGAGAACGCGGTAACCGTTGCTGATGAAAGTCTTTGTGATACTGCCTACTACAGTATTCATTCCTGGAGCCGGACCACCGCCGGTCAGAATTACGATAGATTTCTGCATAATTCAATTGCTTTTAACAGGGGGCAAAAGTACAATTTTTTTTGTTAAATTTGGCAGATTTATGTGCTTATGGAAATATCAGAGGCTAAATACAGGGTTCAGGAACTCAAAAGTGAGATAAACGAACACAACAGACACTATTATCTGGAAAATGCGCCGCAGATTTCGGATTACGAATTTGACCTGCTGCTCAGCGAACTAATCCAGTTGGAGCAGTTGTATCCGGAGCTGAAGACTCCCGATTCTCCCACCGTCAAAGTCGGCAGCGACCTCGAAACCATTAACGCTCCGTTTGCCCAATATGCCCATCAGCATCCGATGCTCTCTCTTGCAAATACTTACAGCATAGAGGAGCTCAGCGATTTTGACTCGCGTGTAAGGAAGGGAACATCAGGCCCATACACATATAACTGCGAACTCAAGTTTGACGGAACCGGAATCAACCTGCTGTACCGCAACGGAATACTGGTTAGGGCACTGACCAGAGGCGACGGAACCACTGGCGACGATGTCACCCGCAATGTCAAGACCATCAAGAAAATACCAGTTCAGCTCAAAAGCAGTTCGGGATATCCGTCCGAGTTTGAAATCAGGGGCGAGATTTTCATGCCCTTTGCCTCCTTTGACAAACTCAATGCCCAGAGAGAACTGGAAGAAGAGCCTTTGTTTGCCAACCCCAGAAACGCTGCCGCTGGCTCGCTTAAGATGCTCTCTTCCAAGGCCGTTTCTGAAAGAGGGCTCGACTGCGTACTCTACCACCTGATAGCCCCCGGCTATCAAGACAGCCTGCACAGCAAATCGTTGGAGGATGCCGCAAGTTGGGGGCTTCCTATAAGTCCACTTTCCAGAAGATGCAGTACTATATCCGAGGTTATAGACTATATCCGTGAATGGGACCAGAAACGCCATGGCCTGCCCTATCCTACAGACGGAGTTGTAATTAAGGTAGATCAGTACCGGCTTCAGAGGGAGCTGGGCTTTACGGCAAAAACCCCGCGCTGGGCCGTAGCCTACAAGTTCAAGCCTGAAGAAGCCCTTACCAAAATAGAATCCATTGATTATCAGGTTGGCCGTACAGGGGCTGTAACTCCGGTTGCAAACCTTTCGCCGGTGCTACTGAGCGGAACTACTGTAAAGCGTGCTACACTCCACAATGCAGACCAGATGGAACTTCTGGATGTGAGGGTGGGAGACAGCGTCTATGTAGAAAAGGGCGGCGAAATAATTCCCAAGATTACCCGTGTAGAACTTTCGCTGAGGCCCATAGGCAGCAGTCCGGAAGTGTTTCCAAAGGTCTGCCCGTCCTGCGGAGCAACTCTGGTAAAGGACGAGAGTCAGGCAAAGTTCTTCTGCCCCAATCAGGACGGATGCCCGCCCCAGACCGAGGGCCGCTTCCTGCATTTCGCCTCCAGGAAGGCTATGGACATAAACATCGGCGAAGTTGCCATACACCAGCTCTGCCAACGCGGATATATCAAGGAACTGGAAGACATCTACTCCCTGAACGACCTCCAGCTTCTGAGCCTGGACAAATGGAAGGGAAAGAGCGTGGAAAACTTCCGCGCCTCGTTGGAAAATTCCAAGAACGTTCCGTTCGGGC
>ERZ842401.6027-NODE-6027-length-13134-cov-22.592171_pt1 | contig 13134 bp, 7 predicted proteins | sample MGYA00521270_ERZ842401 | MGnify/ENA primary metagenome ERZ842401 (study PRJEB31892, sample SAMEA3878208) | bioreactor metagenome | biome: Moose rumen | place: Sweden | collected 2011-10 | study: EMG produced TPA metagenomics assembly of the PRJEB12797 data set... | reverse complement strand
TCGAGATAATTCCTGTGCGTCCGATGTACATCGTTGCTATGATTAAGAGTTTGCCAAGTGTCGAAAGATACGGCGTTACGCTGCGAGATAGTCCCGCGGTAGAAAGAGCTGATACCACTTCAAAGAGTAAATCGCCTGTAGTGAAAACACCTGATGTGATGTTGTTTGCTTCTGTACACATCAAAATAATGAGAATTGCAAACAAAAAGATAAACGCCTTTACAATAACTGAAGAAGATTTGTCGATTGTGTGCTTTGAAATATCGTGCTTGAATACCGTCAATTCTCCCTCGTCGCTATCATCGCGGAAGGCATTGCACAAGATAAGATAAAACGTTGTCGTCTTTATGCCGCCTGCCATAGAGCCAGGGTTACCGCCGATAATCATCAGCAAGCACGAAAAAAATGCGGACGCAGAAGATAAAGATGACTGACTAATCATCTCAAAGCCTGCGGTGCGAACCGTTACACTTTGAAAAAATGCGTTGTTCATCTTTTGCAAAAGCGGCATAGAAGCAAAAGTATGCGTATATTCAAAGAACAAAAAGCACAGCGTCGGGAGCAACAACAGCAAAGCCGTCATCGATAAAACAATTTTTGTATGAAAAGCCAAGCGATAGCGTTTGCCAACAACCCTAGCTTTTATGCAGTGCCAAAGGTCTTGCATGACCGTGAACCCCAAACCGCCGAGAATAACAAGAGAGCTGATGACAAGAGTAAACGGAATATTGGAACTAAGAGAAGCAAGAGAATCGGAATATGGAGAAAAACCTGCATTACAAAACGCAGATACTGAGAGAAAAAGCGAATAAAAAATAAAATGCTTTTCGCCGTTTGTTTTTAGTATTATCATCAATAAAACAGCGCAAACAAGCTGAATTGCAAATGTGTAGCGCAAAATGTCAACAATAATTGTTTTTGTGTTTGTTTCAATACTAGGGAGAAAAAAGCCACGCATAAAGTTTCTGTTTATGTGCGATACTTTCACGCCAGGGCGCACAAGATAGAGCGAAAAGAACATAATCAGCCCCAAGCCGCCCGCTTCTATCACAAACATCAAAACACTCAATCCCAGCATATTAAATCTATCTGCACCAAAAGTCGATAAGCCTGTAACGCACATTGCAGAAACAGTCGTAAATAGCACGTCTAAAAGCGGCATACGAGAGGCATTTTTATACATACACGGCAAACTTAAAGCCACCGTACCGATAAATCCCAATATCACAAAGTACGAAAATAGTTTTATTTCAGCACTCACCTCTTTTATCTTCATACTGTCGTTCCTTCTTTCGCCTCTATTCCTCTATCGAATACGCTCTAAATATGACCTGCCTTGTGTTGTGCTTACAAGGTTAATCAAAAAACCATCATATTCATTCACATCGTTTATCTTTTGCAAAATCAAAGAATCGTTTCTGCCATTGCCGTTTATAATCGTGAGATTAAGATTTAAGATTTCGGCATAGTATTTCATTGCAGGAACAAGCTGTTGAGCCGTGAAAAAAGAGTTTTCGTTATAGACTGTCATAAGGATTTTCTTTTCAGTTGCCTCTCCGTCTATTACTTTTACGCCATTAGAGTGTTTAACGTTTTTCTTGAAAGAGTCAAGGTTCTCTTTTGTTACAGCACTATTTTGCACAAGAACCGAGCGAAAATCTTTGTTGTAGCTATACTCTGAACAAACATCGTTTTTTATGCAATCTTCCCCGTGTACCCCGTCTATGAGATTTCTCATCATCAGCATTGTCATTGCCGCTTGATAGTCAAAGCTCTGAGAAATAGAGCCTACCATCTCTCCTTTTTCTATCGCTTTCAGCGCATCATCGTTTGCGTCATAACCAAAGACGGGAATTCCTTTCGGAAAGCCTTTTGTATTTATACAAGAAATAGCCATAGAATCGTTATTCGAGATAACAAGGTCGATGCTATCTTTATATTTCCAAAGCCAAAACGCCATCATCTCTGAAGCCATTTTCGCATTCCACGCAGTGCCGCTTTTGTCTTTCATTACCCTGCTATCCAGCTCTTGCACTTGATACACTTTACCGCCAATTTTAATAGAGCCGTCTTTTGTATCTTTTTCTTTTGCAGAGCCGTTCCATGTGCCTAACGCTTTTCTCACACCTGTCGTTCTGTAATCCGCGTCTATTTGCTTATCGCTCCCGATTAAAAGGACATATCCGATAACGCCATCTTTGTTTCTATCGATTTTTTCTGCGTCAGAGCCTAAAAGGAAATCCACCACTAAAGAGCCTTGCATTGCCCCACCGCCCATAGCATCAGAGCCGACAAAGAATGTATCAGCATTATGATTTAAGCTAGCCATATCCACCTTGCCTGTAAAAGCATTTCCTGGCTGTCTATTGTAAAAAATCACAGGCTTGTCTTTATTCGCTATCCTTATTTCAGCATTTTTCTTTGAGCAGCTGCAAAAAAGAGAACTCACTACGCAAAGTATTAAAAAAATATTCCTTTTCATTTCCTCACCTCTTCCATATCTTCAGTAATCTTTAGAAACTCACTTCATAATATCCGACACAACACTTGCTGTAGACTTGCCATAGTACAAATACGCATACACCGCGGCTGCTCCTACAACCTTTCTGCCGTATTCCCTTGTTTCCGCAAACGGCAGTGCTTCAAGAAATAAATCATTCACTAGATTCTCTCCATATTCCAGCTTTGCGCTTTTTCGCCAGTTCTTAACGTGTGTAATGCCGCCGTTATAGGCAAAAAGAGCCAATATCTTTGAGTTATCTAGCCTGCGAGTAAGCTCTGAAATATAGTATGTGCCAAACGTAATATTTGTCTTTGCGTCTGATAAATCAAACGGCTGCATTTTCAGCTTTCGCGCCACATCGTTTGCAGTAGAATCCATTAACTGTGTTAATCCTGTCGCACCAGCCGAACTCGACACTGTCGGGTCAAAATAGCTTTCGCTTTTTATCAGTCCTAGCAACAGTGATTCACTCACAGAATATTTAGAGCCCTCTTCTTGTATTATATCCAAAAAGTTGCGCGGAAAAAGCTGTTCTGTAGCTTTTTTACTCGGAGTTGACCAATCTTTATTCGCCGCATACGAAACAATACGCAACGCCTTTGAATATCGGTCGTCTTTTTCCGTTCCGCTCTTCTGATATGCTTCTGCCAATTCCGCCGCAACCTCAAGGCTAACCCCATTGCGCAAGTTCAGCCATTCACTATACATTTCGTCTACTAAACCAAATTTCAAATAGCCCAGAAGCAGTGTTTCGGCTTCTATATCTCTTTTAAACTCTTTTACTTTTTTGTGTTGATAGAATATATCGGAAAACAAAATATCATCATCATCTAGCTGCCACGCCGCACAGACGCTGTAATACGGACGAATCCCCGACTTTAAAGCTCTGCGATACGCAGTATCAGATACTTCAAGCAAGTCCTTATAAATATGCTCGCTCTTCATCTCCAGCACTGTCCACACATCTTCTATGTCAGTAAACGTAAGGCGTTTTGTGTCTATCAAGCGCGCGCTTATATAAGCAAATTGTGAGGCTAATTCGTCAGACATATACTCGCTCATCTTTATATATGCGCGATAGATAGCTTTCCAGTTTTTATTCGTGATAAGGCGAATACACAGCGTGTCTAAAAAGTCATCGAAGTATTCTGCATCGTGCCATTTATCTGCGAACTTTTCCGCTTCGATAACAGCATTTTGCGCCGACGAGCCAAGAATCGCATTCAAGTAATACCACAGTGCATTATCATAGCTATAATCAGAAAAAGAGTAATCAAGAGCCTTTTTATACTCTTCGCTTGCCGCAATCTTGCCCCGACCTGCTCTTTCTAAAATGCGCCCTGTATAAAAATGATAGTAATACGCTTTATGTGAAGGACTAAGCTCTTTTTGCTCCGTATCATCGTTTTTAGCATCATCTATAGAATTGTTTTGTGTCGCAGAGTCGTTCTTTTTATTTTCTTCATTTACTTCATTTAGAGAGAAAGAAAGATACTTTTGAAGCATCGGCAAAGATTTATAGCTGTCTTTTTTGCCATATAAGCACGCTTTTCCCATATCGCTCATAAGCTCATCAGTAAAATCAAACTTCATCTCTCGTATCTTGCCGCTTTCTATGTATGAATACGCGCCAGCATAGCTCAAGCGAAATATCTCGTTCCGAAAGCCCATTACCTCTATATTGTCTTCTGCTTTTTCTGCTGCAATATCAGTATCTTCAGAAGCAAACGCCGCCTTATATTCGCTAAAAAAAGTTTGATGTTCTTTTGAATAGGGGCGCGATAAAAACCAAGTGCGCAAAATAGTATGAACAGCAGGATTGTTTTTCTTTATAAGAGAAAGAAGCCGTAGTTTCACAAGCTCATTATTCGACGTTTCTACAGAAATATCTTTTGTTAATTCTAGGACTTTATCAAAGTTATTTTGTTCTGTGTAAAAATTGCAAGCAGTAAGAAGCGCATTATCGTCGGTGTATTTATCCAGTAGCAAAGATATATAGCTTTCTTTGTCGCTAGAAAGTTCGATACACTTTTCTATACATCGACGCGAAACAAGGGAGGTTGCAGAAAGCGAAATGCCTTTTATATATAACTCTTCGCTCTCTTTTTCCTTACCAAGATTCTCTGCTTTTACTGCAAGAAAATAATGCGAGTCGTCTTTTTCTTCGGATTCTGCAACAGCCTTGCTACACCCAAGAAGCATACAAGAGCCTATGATGAGTGCAACAAAACTTATTCGCTTTTTCATTATTCTTTTGTCATTATTTAGGAATCGTGATATATGTTCCAGACACTATAAAGTCAGGGTCTGTGATATTGTTATACTTTGCAATACGCGGATACAACCACGGATTTCTATAATAAGTGTCTGCAATATCCCACAATGTATCGCCCCAACGGATTTGGTATCTGATACCCTCTACTTCCTTTTTCTCCCCGTCTTCGCCTACGTCCTCTTCATTAATAGAAGTAAGTTCCACAGGCTTTTCTGGTATCATTTCCACTTCGCTTGAAGCAACAACGATTGCATTTTCCTTTGCCACAGGAGCAACTTTCGGCTCTTCCTCTGCCCCAGTGCTTTGCTCATTGCTTTGTGCCGCGCTCACATTATCCGCTTGATTCCACAAAGACGAAAGCATTTTCAGCCGTGAAGGAGCAACAAACAACGCCAAGCCTGCCGCCAAAAGACAGATTATCGCACAGATAATGCAGATAACAGCCGCCGCAGATATGCCTTTTTTGCTGTTAGAATCATTGCTATAGCTATTATATGAGCCGCCGCCCGTAGTGTCGCTCGTAAGGCTATCAAAATCGTCAAGGCTTGAAGTATTGTTGTATGCCGCACTTGCCGCGCTCGCACTCGGAAGAGCAAACGCAGGGTCGTCAAAGTCTGAATCGAAATTAAATGCGCCTGTAGAGTCCGAACTCTTATTGTCAAAATCTGGCACAGTAAAAGCGTCGTCATTATCAAGGTCTGATAAATCAAGCCCGCTATCGCTTACGACAACCGCATTTGAATCGCTCGGAGTGTCGTCAAGCGCACCTGTATCAAAATCATCAAGCTGTATGCTTTCTGTTGTATCGCCGAACTCGTCTTTTTCTTCGCTCGGGTCTAGGGAATCATCAAAGGAGAAGCTCTCGTCAGGAGGTGTCAAATCGCCGTCGTTGAGCAAGTTAGAATCAAAGTCGTCTGTTCCCTTTTCTTCCATAAAGTTCGTATCTAAATCGCTACCGCCCGCAATCGTATCATCAAGCGGAGGCAAATCATCGTCTAGCCCGTCAAGATTGAAGTCATTGTCAGTATCTTCCTCTGCGCTCGGCTCTTTTTTCTTGAAGTCTTCTTCCGTATACTCTACGGCAGCGTTCGGCTCTGATATTTCGACCTCTGGCACTTTGTCAAGGTTCAAATCTTTTATATCGCCGTCAACCTTAAATCCCTCTTCTTCTCCGCTCTCTCCGCCGTCAAATACGGTTTCTCCGTCAGAAGTATTCTCTTCCGCCGCTGGAGTGTCGTCAATCGGAGTTGTATCGAGGTCTAAGCTGTCAATATCAAAGTCGCCGCCGTCAAAGTCCGTTTCTCCGTCGCGAGCAGTGTCTTCTGTATTAGGCGCATCTTCTACTTTCGCTATCGCCGTTTCATCAATAACGTTATCACTGCCGTCAAAAACGGTTTCTGCACCGTCGGGGACGGTTTCGTCAATATCGGGAACGGTTTCGTCAAGCGGTGTATCGTCTAGGTTTAAGCTGTCGATGTCAAAATCGTCGCCGTCGCCGTCAAAGTCGGTTTCTGCACCGTCAGGGACGGTTTCGTCAATATCGGGAATAGTATCTTCAATGTTAGGGGCGGTTTCGGCAGACGTGTCGTCAATAACAGGCTCTTCTGTTGCTGGCATATCATCAAGACTAAAATCGCTGCTGTCGGTGTCTTCTGCCACTGGAGTGTCGTCAATCGGAGTTGTATCGAGGTTTAAGCTGTCAATATCAAAGTCGTCGTCAGCGGCACTTTCGCCACTGTCCGTCGCCTCTTCCACACCGTCAGAAACAGGCTCTTCTATACTCGGCTCTGTTTCCTCTACTGCGTCGATAGGGCTCGGCTCGGCTCTTTCGGCTTCACTGCGCTTGATAAAAGGAACGTCTTTTGAAGAAGATTTATTCGTTTCTGGGTCTGCAACTTGTGCGCTCAAGTTATTGTCTTCGTCAAGCGAGAGCGACAAATTGAAATCAGGCTCGCCATTGGGGTGCGGGTTCAAATCTTCTATTTGCAACGTATCGAGATACTTCGCATCTTCCATTGTGCCTGTTTCTGACTGGTACAAATCTACCTTTACGGTTGTCTGATTGTCTTTAACAGTTGTAAGCGATAATGTTTTGCTGTCCGCCTTCCCGTCTTCCATTATAGGATAAAAAGAACCGTCAGCTAGTTTTATACCAATAGACTTCATTTATACCTCTACCTTTCTTGTGTCTTCTATTAGACCTGTTCGATAATTGTCATTATCGGGCTCGACCCGATAATCTTTTTGCCTATATTGCAATAGATTGCCGTATCAAGTACGGCAATGACATACTGTTTCCGAACAGGTCTATTCTATCAAACAACTTCATTTTTTTCAACACACACAGTGCCTAAATGCCTGTTGATTGTATCACCTTATCCGCCGCATCTAATATCTTTTGCGCTTTGTGCGAAGCGGTTTCTATATTGGCGTTCAAAGCCTCGTTTTCGCTCCTCATCTTCGCAAAAGAATCACTCGTTTCCTTTACGTTTGCCATAATTTCTCTTAAATTTGCGTCAACCGTCTGCCCCATCACGCTCTGCTCATCTATCGAATGGGACATCTCTTCAAAGTTCTTCACCACCTTGCGAGAGCTTTCGACGATTTTCTCAAATGCCTTCTTGACGGTAACCGAGCTTTCCATCATCTCTTTCATCATATTCAGCATTTCTTCCACGCTAGAAGCAACGTCTGCTTCTTGGCTGCGGCTTCTCTCTGCCAGCTCTCTAATCTCTTTTGCGACAACCGCAAAGCTCTTTCCGTTTTCCCCTGCGTGCGAAGCCTCGATGCCTGCATTTATCGCTAAAAGGTTCGTCTTGCCTGTTATGCCTGCGATGAGATTATTCGTCTTTACTAGCTGGTCGGTGCATTTCTCAAAGCCTGCGATTTTCTCTTCAAGCACCGCCAAATGCTTCGCGCCCTCGTTTGAGCTGACTTCAAGTTCCTTTGAGCTTGCAAGAGAATCGCGGCGAATACCGTCTACAGAAGAAATCATCGCCGAAAGCGTCGAAATATGCTCTTGGCTTTGGTTTATCGTGGCGTTCTGTTGCTGCACAAGCGCGCCCAAACGGTCGATAGAGCCGACATTCTCTTCTACAATCTGCCGCACGCCGTCCATAAACTGCGCTTGCTCGCTTGCAGATTCTTTTGTGGAGGTGATGACCGTTTTCACCGACTGCAAGATACTAAAGATGAATACATCGAACACAACGATTATCGCCAAAACGACGAGAATAAGCGTTAAAGACGACGTTACCAGCGACTTATTAAACATATCGCCAAACGTGAACGGCGTGAACATCACCAAGCACCAGCCGACCGTTTTAATATCCGCCGTAACATACACCCCTCGCCGCGTCGTAATCACTCTTTCTCTGCCGCGACCAAAAAGCGTATGGTCTTTTAGCTCTTTGAGTATCTCGGTAACATTTGTTTTCGCTTCCAGCACCGCCTTGTCGGTTGTTCCTGTAACCTCAAGTGCCTCGTTATACATAAACATCGTAACGCTTTTATCAAGAGAGGCATACACTTTATCAAAAAAGCTGTCGAGCGGGATTCCTGTGCCTGCCACTCCGATATTCTTCGCGCTCTCATCTCTGACAAGGGCGTTTATCCATAGATTCGTCTGCTTTAAGTCGGGATTATAATTGATGTTGAAATTGTAATCGTCTAAAGAATCCAGCGTCATTTTATACCAATATTGCGCAGGGTCGGCTGGGTCAACGACATAGGATTTTTCTAGGTCGGAATAAAACTGCTTGTCGTAATCGCTCACCCAAAACGAGCTTTTCGCCAAAAACGATTCTTGATACGCCGCCACTTCTCTTTTCGCTTCAGCATAAAGCTCACTGTCGTTTGGATTAGCAATAAATGCGCGGAATATCGGCGACTTCGTCATTTGCAAAACAAGGGCAATCTGGCTGTTCAAATCGCTTTCAAACTCTAAAGCCTTCTTTTCAGACAACTGCACAAGCCGCGCCTGTGTTTCTGCATTAAAGGCACTGCGCGAGCCAAAAAGCACCATAAACAGCGCAAGTATGAGAACAACTACGAAAAATAGCAATGAAAACAGCAGCGTTTTTTGTTTTAAAGTTCGATTTGCCATTTTTGTCTACCCCGATTCACTCTCTATTATTCCTCAATAATATTATATCGTCATATTTCCTCGTATTCCACATAGACACTTTTTTTCTCTCTTAAAACCTCTTTTTTCTTTTATTTATCGCTCTTTTTCCTTGCCATTTTCTCCATTTTGTGCTATTCTATAGTAGTATCGGGGCTATGTAGTGCTTACGCTGTATTGTGATAAAATTTCAAATCCCTTCCTAGCCTAGATTGCCCCGTCTTCTTACCCTAGATTTTTCCCTCTTCCTAGCTTAGATTTCCTCCTCTCCCTAGCACTAGGTGCGTTCCGTCTTGTTGACACATTACGACCCGTCTTATTACAATGAAACGGGTCGCATTGTTATAACATGAAGGGGCGAATTACTATAAGTCGGAGGGGCGAAGATGCCTAGAAAGAAGAGCAGTGTCTTTAATGTAAAAGAGAGCGAGCCGTTTGTAGATGTCGTGATAAAAAAGAGCAATCTCGACGGCGAAAGCTATGCGAGCGTTGTGCCGAAGAAAGTGGATATGATTTCGCTGATGAAAGCAACGGTGGAGAACTCAAAGATGAATATCGATTTCCCGCTGGTGTATTCAGTGGTGAGCACGCTCTCAGAGCAGATGATGAGCGCATTTGAAAACGGCTACAGCGTGGATATGCTCGGCTTTGGGGAGCTAAAGGCGGAAATGAAAGGCAGGGTTGACGCGAACGATACGCCGCTTATGCTTAAAAAGCACCTAGAGCCTGTGTTTAAGCCGTCGGCAAAGGCGAAAAAGGCGATTGAAAAGCTGCAAGTCAGAAGCGTGCGACGGGTGAGTCCGCAGCATATCATCTATTATGTTTCGGATTTCAGGCGCAAAGAGATGCGGAACTGCTTGGTGAATCCGCAGGCGATTTGCATAGCAGGCAAGGGGATAAAGCTCGATAAGGTCGATAAGTTTTTGTATGCGGCGAAAGTGGCGGACGGCTTTAATGCGCAGAGGGACAAATTGCCGCAGAGAGAAGAGTGGAAGGAGCTTTTTGTAGTGGACGACACGCTTTCTCGCATTGTGGCGGAGGTGCGCAATTTGGAGGCGGGAAAGTATGTTTTGGTGCTGCACACGCCCTACAGCGCAGGCGGCAAGCTGCTAAAGACCCCCGTCGAAGTCGTCAGCGATGTCTTTGAGATAAAGAGGGAGGGGGCAATAGAGGAATATTTCATAAAATAATATATAAAAGATTTGTCAACGGGGGGAAACTCTATTATAATAGTAGAAAGAGGGGTTTGTGAATGAAACTGAATTTACATTCGTTGAAGACTAAGTTTATCGCTGTTTTTGCCACTTTTATTTTCTTATCGAGCTTGTTTATGACGCTTATGGCGATGAAAGCCATTCGGCAAACAGGTGAAAGGTTCAGCGCGTTGCAGGGAGCGGCTATCGTGGCGAACGCGATGACGTATGTCGATGTCGATTGGCTTGAGGAGTTTGCGAAAAATCCGAGTGAGAAAAGCGAAGGATTTTCTGAATATCAATGGGCGTTTCAAAAGCTCAAAGAATCGACGGGCTGTACATATCTCTACGTTATGGCTCCTGTGTCTGGCACGACGTTTCAATATCTTATTGACGGCGCAAGTCCTGGAAGCGAGGGCTATTCTCCTGCTGGCACAAAAGAAGACATTGCCGAATGGGGCAGTGCGCCGCTTGAAACAATGCAGAGCGGAGAGACCACAAACTCTGGCATTGTCAAACAAGAGGGCTGGGGATACCAGATTAGCACATACAAGGGCATCAAGAACGCAAACGGCAGAATCATCGGCTTTATCGGCTGCGACTTTGACGCGACGGAGCTTAACGGCATCGTCAAAAGCGAAATCGTGATGATGATGTGTGTGGCGGTGGTGATGCTGCTTTTTGGCGGCGTGATTGTCTATTTATTCTCAACGAATGTGTTTAACTCAATCCGTTCGGTGTCTAATTCAATGAAGGCGATTGCGGACGGTACGGCGGATTTGACGACGCGAATTGAGGCGAAGGGCAGGCACGAGATTGCAGAGCTGGCGAACAGCTGTAACGGCGTGATGGACAACGTGGCGAAGATGGTCAGAAACGTACACAAGAACGCGAACTTCCTGCAGCAATCGTCAGGCGAGCTGTACGACAAGATGAGCGAGCATATAAAGGAAATTGAGGAATCGAATGCCGACATCAGCGACATCAACAATCAGATTGATACGCAGAACAGGGAGATTTCACAAATTGCCGATTCGATGGACACGGTGGAAGGCGTTATCAACGACCTTGACGATATGATAAACGACCAGAACGGCGCGATTTCGCAATCATCTTCCGCCATCGAGCAGATTTCCTCTAACATCAAATCGGTTTCAAATAGCGTCGAGCTGATTTCGAGCGAATATGCAAGCCTTGTTTCTGAGGCGAAGCGAGGCAACAAGCTGCAAAACGATATGAGCGAGCAAATTAGTGCGATTGCGCGTCAAAGCGAAAACCTCAACGAAGCGAACTCCGCGATTGCCTCGATTGCCGAGCAGACAAACCTCTTGGCTATGAACGCGGCTATTGAGGCGGCGCACGCGGGCGATTTGGGCAAGGGCTTTGCGGTTGTTGCAAACGAAATCCGCGACCTCGCCGAAACGTCAGCCGAGCAGACAAATGCTATCCGCGAGCTGTTGAACGGCATTTCGACTTCTATTCAGACCATCGTGGCTTCCTCGGAAGAGTCGTCAAAGGCGTTTGAGAGCGTCGGCAGCAAGATAAATGCGATGGATAGCGTCGTTACCGAGATTAAAACGGGAATGATAGAAGAGAAAGCAGGCGTTGACAATATCCTTGAAATGATGCACACTCTCGAAGATACCACTTTCGCTATCACTGATTCAGCATTGACGATGAAGAGCGAAAGCGGAAAGCTGTTTTCTAGCATAAACTCGCTCAAAGACACTTCGTCGAAAACGCACGAGAGGTCAAATCACATCGCAGAAAAGATGACTTCTATGCTCACTGTCGCCGAGCAGGCTGTAGACGCAAGTTCACAGAGCAAAGACGCTACTCAAAAGGTCGTCGAGATAGTTGCGGGATACAGTATATAGGAGTCTTCTTGAAATGAAATTATCGAATAAGTTTACATTTGTGCGGGTAATCTTTGCGCCAATCTTCTTCTTGTTGTATTTTTTGCCCGTGTGGACAAATCGCTTTGCGCTAGCGACAACGGTTATTATGATACCGCTTTTGCTTTTCGCAGAACTCACCGACTACCTCGACGGCAAAACGGCGCGCGCGCATAATGAGGTGAGCGACTTTGGTAAACTGTTCGACCCCTTTGCAGATGTCGTGTTGCATTTAACGATTCTGCTTTGCTTGACGCTTACGGGCAATATGCCGTCAGTCCTTTTTGTGCTGTTGTTTTACCGAGAGTTTTCGATGAACTTTTTGCGTATGATAGCGGCAAAGAGCGGGACTGCGATTGCGGCGCGAAAGGGCGGCAAAGTAAAGACGGTGCTTTATATTTTCTCTGGCTTCTTTGCGCTTGCATTAGTGCTTTGCTCTCGGCTCGGCGTTGAGTTCGGCGAAAGCGTTGCAGGCGGCTTACAGATAGCATCGCTTGTGTTGTTTATTCTGTGCGCTGTCGCGTCGTATGCGAGTTTCATTGACTATCTTGTGCATTTCGTGCCAGAGCTAAAGAAGAAAATCGATTTCTAGCGCAGACGAAACGAAGTTATAGGCACGCAACAAGAGTTGTTGACAAATGAAATATTGTGGACTAGAATAAAAAAAGAAGCGCAACCAAAGTTACGGTTGGTCTTCATATTAACGCATTAGTGCCTTTTCAGACACCGCCGCCTTTAAGTATGACAGACTTAGGCGGCTATTTTTATCTCTTTTACACTTTTTAGGTGCGAAGAGGTGCGTTTACCACGCAGGATAACCGAGCAAAAGTAGCACGATTATCGCTAAAATCACAATGATTCTATGCAATGCCACCGCACGCCCTCCAGAATTTTAGTATGGTTTTCACTATACAGTTACTTGCCACTAGAGCCTGAAGAGCAACCGCCAACCTTGTCAGAACTCGTAAAAGTTCCTATAGTTGCGCATTGTTAATTATCGGAAAGACTTATGTAATTCTGCAATATAGCAATTTTCGTTATTAGTCATTCGAGCGAGAACAGCAGGACACTGCAACAATTTCGCGTTCTGCCATTATTCCCTCGAATTGCGCTAGAAATAAATCTGCATAACAATGCCTTGGTCG
>ERZ842401.6026-NODE-6026-length-13135-cov-3.580887_pt1 | contig 13135 bp, 6 predicted proteins | sample MGYA00521270_ERZ842401 | MGnify/ENA primary metagenome ERZ842401 (study PRJEB31892, sample SAMEA3878208) | bioreactor metagenome | biome: Moose rumen | place: Sweden | collected 2011-10 | study: EMG produced TPA metagenomics assembly of the PRJEB12797 data set... | reverse complement strand
GGTGACGATAGATTTTTTGGAAAAGGCAAAAAATCTATCGTCACCTGGATTGGAAATTTCGGTAACACAAGAATCAAGACAAGCCGATTTTGATAATCGCAACACCACCGACGACCACGGTATGCAAATAATTGGAACGGCAAACGACCAAAAAGGCAACAAATTTTATATAGTTAAAAACTCATGGGGAAAATATAACTCCTTGCAAGGATACGTTTACGTATCAGAAGCTTTTGTAAAAGCAAAAACCACCGCAATAATGGTACACAAAGACGCTTGCAAAAATTTTATAAAACAAAATTAAAAGTCAAGTGGTTAAAATGTACAAAATATTTTAACAATATTTTTCAGAAAACACGGATTTAATTGTCGTGAAGTAAAAATTAAACTCCGTGTTTTCCGTTTTTTATAAGCCACAAACATAGCCAATTTTACGGCAAAGAGTACAAAATGAATTTAAACGACCCAAACACCACCTACAAAATAGCAATAACAATGATTCCTGGCATTGGTAGCGCAGGAATAAAAAAATTACTTGCGGCAATGAAAACAGAACGCAATGTTTTTGAAAACCTTAACGAATCACAAAAAGAAATAGAAAAGTTTTCAAAAAAAGCGGCAGAGAACTTCACTTCTCAAAATTTTGTAGTCAAAGCCCAAAAGCAAATGGAAATAATGGAAAAATATAAAATATCGGCGGTTTATTACACCGATGACGATTTTCCACAAAAATTATCAATTTGCGACGATGCGCCACCAATTCTTTACATGCGTGGTAATGCCAACCTTCAAACATCACACACCGTAGGCGTTGTTGGCACAAGAGCAGCCGATGGAGAATGTCGCGACAATATTTTCAACCTTGTAGAAGACCTTAAAAACAACAACATCAACATTGTAATTGTTAGTGGACTTGCTGCTGGTGCCGACACATACGCCCACCAAGCATCAATAAAATTTGGAATACCAACCGCTGCCGTACTCGGACACGGATTTAATACAATTTACCCAGCAGCAAATCGCACCTTAGCAGCACAAATTGCCAATGGTGGTGGTGTTTTACTTACAGAATTTTACTACGGTCACCTAGTATCAAAAATAAATTTTCCAAGAAGAAATCGTATTGTAGCAGGCATTTGCGATGCCTTAATAGTTGCCCAAAGCAAAAATCAAGGCGGAGCACTTATAACTGCTTCACAATCATTAACATACCGCAAAAACGTATTTGCTTTTCCTGGACGTGCAACCGACAAAAACTATGCTGGTTGCAACGCTCTAATTCGCGACCAAAAAGCAGGTTTGATAACATCGGCACAAGACTTAATTTTAGCAATGGGTTGGAGTGGAAAACCCAAGCAACCTGAACAAACAGCACTTACATTGTTAAACTTGTCGGAAAAAGAAAACAAAATAGTTAACTTTATTTCGCAAAACACACCTGCCTTTATAGATAGCATATCGGCAGCAACACAAACCCCCATGTCTGAACTATCGTCGTTGCTACTTACATTAGAATTTCAAGGATTAATAAAACCATTACCGGGTAAATATTACGAATTGCGTTAACAACAGCCAAACAATCAATAAGTTGTAAAAAAAATATATTTTTTTTGTAAAAAAATTTGGATATATAAAAAAAACAGCTACCTTTGCACCGTCATAAAAAAAATGGCGAGTTAGCTCAGTTGGTTAGAGCGCATGATTCATAATCATGAGGTCCGCAGTTCAATCCTGCGACTCGCTACAAAATCCGCTAAAAAAGTGGATTTTTTTTTGTCTATAAAAAAAAGCACAGGATTAAAATCAGCATCCGCACTTTGCGAAACTCTCCACCGCATATAGCGGCACATTCTCCATCCAGCCTTGGTCGATATACGGGAGCATTGACAACCGAACAGCCTTGAATCCCTTATCTTTAAACTCATAATTAACAAACGTTGACAACGATTTACTTTTAACGTTTTGTTCAGCTTTTACTTCTACAGGAACAATACGCTCTAAAGTTTGATACAAGAAATCTATCTCCATAGTAGACTTCTCTTTTGAAAAATAATAGACTGCATGATGCCCCGAAACCTTCAATTGTTGAAGAACATAATTTTCTGTAAATGCGCCTTTAAACTCTACAAAAGCATTAGAACCCAACAACATAGCATTTGGATTTGCTTCCGACATACACGCAAGCAAACCACAATCGAGCATAAAAAGTTTAAAAGCAGACGAATCAACATAAAATTTAAGCGGCATTGACACATCGCGAACACGTTCCACCTTATAAACCAACCCTGCATCAACAAGCCATTGGATAGCCTCCTCATACGTAGTAGCCCTCGCTCCTTTGCTAACTGCACTAAAAATAAATTTTTTGTTTTCCCTCGCCAACTGGGCAGGAATATTATTCCAAACACGACGTATATTTTCAGATTGAGTTTTAGTATGCTTAGCAAAATCGCGTTCGTATGCATCAAGTATTTCCTGTTGTACCTTTCTAACAGCGACAATGTCGTTGGTTATAATATAAGTTTTCACTGCTTCTGGCATACCGCCAGTAAAATAGTATTGGCGAAGAAGTTCTGTTAAATTATCATTCATCAATTTCATAGAATCCCACACCAAACCGTTGACAACTTCAACAAGTCCATGACGACCTTTTGCCATAAGAAACTCAGAAAAACTCATTGGATACATCTTCATTGTTTCTACCTTGCCTACAGGATACGACTCTCCACTACGGAGCGAAATACCCAACAGAGAACCAGCTGCCACAACATGAAGGTTAGGCATATCTTCGCAAAAATATTTTAATGATGCAATTCCATTATATGCTTCTTGAATCTCGTCAAACACCAACAGAGTTTCGCCTATAACAACCTTTACATCATAAAACCTTTCTATCTCTGTAATTATTCGTCCTACCATCAAATTGTGAAACAAGTTGTTGGTGAACTCGTTTAGATGACAATTGACATACACAAAATTTTTAAACTCTTTTGCACCAAATTCTTTGAGAATATAGGTCTTCCCAACTTGCCTTGCACCCAACAAAATAAGAGGTTTGCGAGCTGGATTGTTTTTCCATTTTACTAAGTCATTGTAAATAAGACGTTTCATTATATTTTTACATTAACAACAATTGCAAAATTACACTTTTTCGGGGGAATAATACAAAAAAATTACACTTTTTCGGGGGAATAATAGACAAACACACTACTCAATCAACTCTCCAATGAACCTTTTTTAAAAAAAATTGGTAAATATCATTAACCAACCCTAAGCTCAAACATCAAACTCTCGATGTCAATAATTTTCTGTAACTTTGAAGTTGACAATAACATTTTTTTCCACCCCCTACATAAAAAAATCCCTCTGCCGAAAAATATCAACAGAGGGATAATAAAAGTTTAAAAGTTCTTCTGATTACAACAAATCAATATAATTGATTGTTAAGCCAGCACCTTGCATGATAAGCCATACATCCCCATCAGACAAAGCATTATAATCATCAACCATTTGTTTGGTAAGTTCTAACACCAAATCAACATCTTCGCCCTTCTTATTCCATTCAGCAAGCGTAGTATATTTTTCCCAAGAAGGATTATTAATTTGCCACTGACCACCATCACTACTTACAGAAACTTTGAAAGTCATCTTAGCACCAACTACAACATATTTACTAAGTTGTGCAGATTTAACAATTTTACATTGACCTGGTCCCCAACTATCGGTAAATGGAAATGTCATGGCTGTTCCAGAGATACTAAGAGGAACAATTGGCAATGCTAAACCTTCGACAGGTAAATTAGCAGTAAAATTATCAGAAGAATTTTCTGCCACAAAAACAATTTCTGCTGGTGATTTGGTAACACCTGATACATTAACGAAAAGTGTACTTTCATCTTTTATAGCAAAAACCTGCTCGGCACCATTGATTGTAACTTTAGTAACTTTATTAAAATTACCACCTTTTACCAAAGCAGCCGAACCATTAAGCAATTGTTCAGGAAGTTCTGTTACAAAAATCTTAGTAGTTGCAGTAACCTCGAATCTATCACTATATTCATTGCTATTTTCATCACCGTTGCTATAATATACTTTTAAAACCAAGCCGCTACCTGGCTTTGTGAGTGGCCATACAAACGAATAAGAATCTTTTGAATCCTTAGTAAACTCAACTTCCAAACCATCAGCCTCTATTTTGGTCATGTAGGCTGTGTTAGTACAATTGGTCATAACAACTTTATCTCCAGCAGTAATTGAATAATTATCTGCACTACCTATATTTGCCCAACCAATTTGAAGTTTATTTTCTTCGGTTGATACTTGGATACGTTTGCCACTTTGAGTAATGATATAAAGTTCACCATTGGGAACATTAGCTTGCTTGTCATTGTTCCAAACCATTGAAGAACCTGTACCTTCGGGAACAGCAAACTGAATTTCTGTTTCAGAAGCGGAAGTAAAGGTAGAAACTGTTTGTACGTTGTCTGCCTTGTTAGCAACAATTACCTCTTTAATAAGCTGAAGATTTGTTCCTTTAATAAACAGTAAATCATCGCAATAAGGATATTCATTGTCAGAGCCAAATGAAGTAACTTCTGGTTTAACAACAGAAATACTACCAGCCTCAACGTCAATACCTGATATAGTTGTCAATGTTACTGCACCATCACCTGCTGTAAGAGGCAAAACAAACGATATAGAATTAACAGACGATTTTTTAACAGAGTTTTTTATATCAGTACCTTCAACAATAGTACCATTAGCAAATGTAATCTTAGAAATCAAATCGAGGTCAGTACCATTGATAACAACCTCATCTTTACCTGGTAAAATTTCTTCACTTTTACTCCAAGATGAAAACGTTGGCAATGTTACAGTGAGAGTTCCTGCTACAACTGGTTGTCCATCAACTAAGGCAAGGTCGCCAGTTGCGGCTTCTGCTGGAACAATGAATTTAATCTCATCGTTGGTAAGTGATGTTACATATTTCTCAAATGTTGCAGTTTGTTCTGTACTTGAAGGCTGAAGAGGTATTTTTACGTCTCCTATTGTAATGTATGTTGCATTTGACAAATATTTACCTGTGATAGAAACCTCATTACCAGGACGTTGCTCTTTTGGAGAAAAGTCTGATACTACAACTGGTTCTGTAAAATCTATTGGCGTAAGGGTTTTGATGTCGCCATTGGAAGTGTGAAGAATTAACACACCGGGCTGTGCCGATTCTGGAACTGTAACGGTAAATTTTCCATTACCATTGAAAGTTGGTGTAACAGTTTCGCCACCAGGGAATTCTACGCTTTGAACACTTCGTAAATCTGCGCCAAGAAACGTGAGTTCGCCACCACGAGCCACAGGACAAGGACCAAAACTCTCCAAGAAATTATAACTTTGAGAAGCCTCATCGTCGTCTTTGCACGAGGTAATTGCCGTAGCCACTACCATTAGCATCATTAATGCTATCGTGCCAAAATATTTTTTTCTTATTGTGAACATAATAATTATTCTTTAAGTAAAAAAACAAAATTTTTACAAAAGAGAAAAATTTGAATTTTTTTGAGCAATCCAAATTTTTCTCTAACAAATTGCTAATATTTCTTCTTTACAAGTCTAACATTGTCGAAATACAATTTTGGTTGCATTTTGGCAACTTTTGTCAAATCGCCAGAACCAGCGCCAGCCCAACGTATTGTAAGACCCGCTAAATCGCTTGGGTTAAGTCCTTCTGACGATTTGCCATCAATAGTTCTTGTAAATTCGGTTAAAGGCATTGTAAGTGTAATCCATTGTCCATCTGTTGTAAATTCTGGATTAGAAATGTAAGGCTCATACAAGTATGATGATACTTTATCATAGTATTGATTATTACCATTACTTGCACTAACAGCATCCAAACTTGTAGGTTGAACAGCAAAACACACTGCAGTCCAAGGATTTTCAACAAAAATTTCCAACTGATAAGCATAATCTTCAATATTGCTAACAGGAACTCTTGTTAGAATATTGTCATCAGCACTTGGCCAATAATTCAAGGTCATATTGTCCTCAAGCCAAGTTCCAGTAAGATCATCTTCCAACTCCGCTCCACCATTATCAAACAAACAAGCCTTGCCAGAAAGTTCTACACTTGGATCAGCAGGATAGCCAGGACGCCAACCATTTGCAGTTGCCATTGCTCCATTTTTGCCGTCAAAATCAAACAAAAGCCCCTCAACATTGCTTTCTTGTAAGTCTGAATAAGCAAATATCTCGTATGGCCAATTGGTTATACCAAAAGCACTTTCAACCGACAAAGAACCGCTTTTTGTTATTCCTTCAGGAACAGTGAAAGTAAGAGTGGTATATGTTGAAGACGCATCAGGAGAAACTGTTATACCACCTGGCAAAGTAATCTCAATTGGAGTATCTTCGGTTGGGATAAAGTAATTACCCTTTATTGTAACTACATCGCCTGCTTTTAAATAACCCTTGCTAACATTGTCAATGCTTGGCTCAGGAAGAAGAGTTTCGGTTGCATATTCCACCACTTTACCATTTTTGCAAGTAAAGTACAATTTGTTGGTGACTTCACCGGGAATTGCCACTGGTGTTGTGAAAATTATTGCAGTGGGAGTTACGTAACAAGGATTAAGTGCAACTTCTTGATCGTTAAACTTAATACCAACAATATTATCCAAGTTTTCACCTATCATTGCAACAGTCTGACCAAGCGAAAGGTTAACAATCATCGAATCTGCTTTGTTGGCATCTGTCGGACGGAAATACCTAACCACTGGGTCGGCATTTGAATCCGTTTCATCGTCGTCGCACGCTACAAATGTAAAACTTGTTACCAAGCCAACGAGTAGCAACAACGCGGTTTTTATATCTCTTTTAATCATAATTTTTCTTAAATTTTAGTTTCGTCATAATAACCTAACTGTGAAAAATCGTATGGCTGCGCCTCTCCTGCCAAATTAGGATTAGCAGCAACGTCCTTATCTGGGAATGGTAACAAAAATGCACCACCAAAAGCACCACTTGTAGAAGAAGGAATAACAGTTGACTGAATATCTGTATTTGGTTTAACAAGGTCAGCAGTAGGCTTTTTAAATGCATCCATCATATCTCCATCGCCACCTAACCAACCACAAGCATAAGAGTTACGTTCTTGACCAAGAATATATGCTTTTGCAGCATCTACGTCAATATAAGCCCAACGACGAAAATCATAGTAGTTGTCGCCCTCAAAAGCCAATTCTCTACGACGTTCATCCAAGTAAAAAGACATACTTAGAGAATATTCCTCATCTCCTACGCCAGCGCGATTACGAACAATATCCATATACTTTTTAGCTGTTGTCATATCTCCTTTGTGAAAAGCAGCCTCACTTGCACAGAGGTAAACATCAGCAGTACGAAGAAGAATCATAGGAGTACAACTTCCTTGTCCGTCAGGAGTACAATTGTATTCGGCAATATGGTCGGCAATGCTTCCATGTATTTGTTTTACAGGAGCCGCACCCGAAGGGAATACCCATTCCCAACCGTTATCAACATCAACTTTATTCTCCGAATCTTTTTTGCCACAATTCCATGTTACATAAAATCCTTTTTTGCCAAGTGCAGAAACTTCTTTGTCTCTCTGCCAAAAAGGAATATAGTCGTGATACAAAGCCATTGTTGCAGCACGTCTTACATCGTATCCAGCAGCAACAGTTAATTCTGCATCTTTGTAACTATCAGGACGAGTAGTAGGCTCTCCATATTTAACATTCGCATCAAAAGAATTAACCCCAAAAAGGTTCATAAGGTCGATTGTAACATAATTCCACTGACCCCATGCACCAGTTTCGTTAAGACCTTTACAACCCAAATCGCAATGATTGATATTAATAGATGGATAGGGGTCGTAGGTTGGCGACCAATGAAGTGTTATCAAACTTTCGGGAGAAGTTTCACCTTCATGACGGAAAAGTTTTCCATAAACAGGCTCCAATGTGCCATGAGTAGATTTTTCAACCAATCCAGCGTAGTACAAAGATTGGTCGAGCAAATGAGAATCTTTGCCTTTGAAACATGCGTAATATAAATACACCTTTGACAAAAGTCCGTACGCAGAATATTTATCTAATCTACCCGGATCATTTTCTTCAGGAAGATATTCCGCCGCTTTTTGCAACACCGTGATGATATATTTGTAAAGATCCTCTTCAGTGTTTTTTGTAAGACTATAAGACAATCCTTCGCCTATTATCTTAACATTATCATCAATAATTGGAGTTTCGCCCCAAATTCTTACCATATAGAAGTAAGCCATGGCTTTCATAACCATTGCCTCACCTTTATATTTATTAACGATAGATTCTTCCAATGGAGAATATGCGTCCATGTTTGTCATTGCAATGTTTGCCATACTTACAACAGCATTCAAAGCACCATAACCATTGGTAAGAATGTCGTTTGTAGAGCCTGTTGACATATTCAATGTGGTATAGATATTGGTAGAACCTTTGCCATAGTTGCCAGCCAATACATCTCCTGCATCAATCCACATACGCTGAAAATCAAACCATGCAATACAATACAACGGATTAACGGCTTGTTTAAGCTCGGTTTCGCTTTGATAAAAATCCACAGCCGTAGGGTTGTCTTCTGTGGGACGGTCGAGAAAATCCTCGCACGACGAAAACGAAAGCAACAATCCCAAGCAACCCAAACCTAATGTTGAAAATATTTTGTTACTCATTTTATTCAATATAAAAAGTTAATTAGAATTGAAGATTAAGACCTACCGTGAAAATACGCGGAGAAGGATAACGTCCTATGTCAACACCCGAAACATAGTTGGTTGTTTGACTCACCCCAACCTCTGGGTCAAGTCCCGTATATTTGGTAAAAGTATAAAGGTTGCTTATGCTTACATAAACCTTTGCAGAGTTAATCTTAGCATATTTGGTATATTTCTGAGGAATATTGTAACCCAAAGAAATGCTTTTAATTTTTATATAAGAACCATCTTCTACATAACGGTCTGAATGATAACCACCTGTACCAGAAGTAGGAGCAGCATTTCCATTAGGATCGCCCATAGCGGCACGAGGTGTAGTGCCATCGCCACCAGTAACTCTAATATTATATGGGTCGTCCATCCAAGAATTACATACCAAATCAACCATTGCACCAGTTTTGTCTGGCACTTGAACGGTACGCGGATAAACTACCGATTCGTCAATAATTGATAATCTTGCCCTATCGTCAACAGATTTAAGTTGGTTGTTCCAAGCATTACGCATAGAAGTAAGATTGATTGATGTATAATTATAAACATCATTACCATAACTTCCTGTAATAAAGAGAGAAAATTCAAATCCTTTGTATGTTAATGTGTTGGTAATACCACCAGTAAATGCTGGGTTTGGATCGCCAATGATTGTCATATCCTCGGTGTTGATTACGCCGTCGCCATTAAGGTCTTTATATTTAACATCGCCAATCCATACGCCTTGAGTACGACTAACAGCAATACCTTCACGACGTGGAGAATTGAGCAAATCGTCCATATCTTGATAAATACCATCGGTTACATAACCATAGAACTGATACAAAGCCTCTCCATTTTTTGAAATACAAATAGGATCGCCTTGACTGCCCCACTGAGCATAACCACGGATAGCATCGTTACCAGAGCCACTCAAATTAACAAGTTCGTTTTTGTTGCGGCTAAACTGGAAGTTTGTTGTCCATTTGAATCCTTTTTTATCAATATTAGTAGTGTTTATAGTAATTTCAAAACCAGAGTTTTTCATCTCGCCAAAGTTACCCATTGGAGCGGTAATCTTGGTAGCGTCATTTCCTTCAGAACCCATATAAGTTGGTAATTGCTGTGTCATCAACATATCCTTAGAAACTTTGTTGTAATATTCAAATACAAACTGAAATCTATCTCTAAGGAAATTAAGGTCAAGACCAAAGTTCCAAGATTCTTGAGTTTCCCAAGTAACGTATGGATTTGGAATAACAGTTGGACGATAACCAGAGCCGAGGAAATAGCCACCACCGTAGTTTTCCAATTTTCCAGCAGAACCCCAAGTAAAGGCAGGAATGTTGTCGTTTCCAACTTGACCCCAACCAATACGAAGACGTCCACTATTGATAATATCTCTCAAACCATCGAAGAAAGCTTCATCAGAGAATTTCCAAGATGCAGAGAATGAGTGGAAATTACCCCAACGGTTTTCAGGTCCAAAGTCTGAAGAACCCTCACGACGATAGGTATAAGTTAAATTATATCTACCCTTATAACCGTAGAAAGCACGTCCGAAGAACGAAACCCTTGAACCAGAACCAAAACCGTATGTAATTGTAGGATCACCTGAACCAAGAGCAGGATTTTTAATATCGTTAGACGACATACCAGTATTTTTAACACTCATGTTTTCCCATTCATATTCAGATGTTTCTTGTCCAATCATTGCAGTAAGGCTATGATCTGAAAACGATTTTGTATAAGTCAAGAAGTTTTTAACTTGCCAAAAACGGTTGTCGTATTTACCATCTTGTGCAGTATTTTGATTGTTAAAATCCGCTGCAGAGAAACTATAGGTTGGAAGAAAATAATACGAATTAGTATTACTATTGCTTAACGAATACTCAGTGTGGAGAGTAAGTTCTTTGAGTAAATTTATATCAGCATACAAAGTAACATCAAGGTTTCTTCTTGCCAATTTATTATCTGTAATTTCTGCTTTTGCAACAGGATTTTGAAACGAGCGTCCCTCACCCGAAAGGCTTGCATACTCACCGTCAAAACCATAAACAGGAATATCAGGAGTCATATAAGTAGCAAGAGAAATAATACCATCTTCACTGTTGTTCATAACCAACTGGTCGTGAGAGGTTGCAAAGGAGAAGTTAGTACCAACTTTCATAAATTTTGTTACTTGAGCATCAACATTGGTTCTAAAATTAAACCTATCGAAACTTGTACCGATAATAGTACCCTCTTGATCGTAGTAACCACCAGATATATAATACCTTACAGCATCAGTACCACCCGATGCACTGAGATTATGAGAGTGCATAAATGCAGTTCTGAAAATAGCATCTTGCCAATCTGTACCTTTGCCAAGAAGTCTGTAATCGCCAAACTCACCAGAGTTTTCTGTATTTTGAGTTTCAGCATAAAACTCGTTACGATATTTTGCATATTCTTGCAAATTCATAAGGTCGAGTTTTTTTGCAACAGTCTGCCAACCTGCCGAACCACTATAGTTAAACTGAGCCTTGCCTTTTTTACCTTGTTTTGTGGTAATAAGAACAACACCATTAGCAGCGCGCGAACCATAAATAGCAGTTGCAGAAGCATCTTTAAGAATTTCCATACTCTCAATGTCGTCAGGATTAAGGTTTGAAATACCTGAGAATGTGCCGACAGCACCATTACCCAAATTCAAACCATAATCGTTACCACCTTTTACAACATTTTGCATTGGCACACCATCAACGACATAAAGAGGTTGTGCATTTGCGGCATTGAGTGTAGAAGCACCACGAATTTGAACGTTCATACCGCCGCCCGGCTGACCAGAGTTTGCTGTTACTTGTACACCAGCGGCTTTACCTTGAAGTGCTTGGTCAATACCCGAACCAACAAAACCTTCGATGTCTTCGGCCTTCATTGTAATAGAAGAACCAGAAACATCTGATTTTTTCATAGTACCGTAACCTACTACGACAACCTCATCAAGAGCTTTGGTATCTTCTTTTAGTGTAACGTTTATTGGCGAACCCTTGGCTTGACGTTCTTCTGTGGTGTATCCAATATAAGAAAACTCCAAGGTGCAGTTTTCGCCGCTTACATTAAGCGAGTAGTTGCCGTCCATGTCGGAAATGGTTCCGTTTGTAGTGCCTTTTTCTAAGACATTAACTCCTGGAATACCAACACCGTCCTCATCGACAATTTTTCCGCTCACTGTTTTTTGTGCATAGCTTGTAGCACTAAACACAAGCAAGCCTACAATTATAAGAAGGCTGCGCAGCAAGTAGTGTGTTAGAAATCTTTTCATAAATAATATAAAATTTAATTAAACAAATATTTAGTTTAAAGTAAGTAAGTAATCATCTTTATATAGCGACAACCTTGGTTGTCGCTATACCAAAACGCCGCGGCGTTTTGGTTATATAACCTATATTTTAAAACTCCCCCCCCCCTTTTTTATTTCAGTTGTATAAGGAAAGTTTTTTTTTTAACAATCGTTATAAAGATTTATTCTTATCAACAAGTTCTATAATCTTTTTAACAGAGAGATCCGACCTATAATCGTCAGAAGGCGTATTTTTACAATAGTCAACAAGCTGTGCCACAGATGTTTCTGCTACATGTAAACGAGTATCAGACGCAGCGTAGTATATCAAAATACGTCCATCGTCATCTTTAATCCAACCATTAGAAAATACAACGTTAGACACATCTCCAATACGTTCGCTACATTTTGGAGCAATAAAATATCCGCCTGGAGTATAAATTACTTTCGATGGGTCGTCAAGTGAAGTCATAAACATATAAAGTACATAACGTAACCCAGCAGCGGTGTTTCTTACACCGTGAGCAAGACAAAGCCAACCATCAGGAGTTTCTATTGGCGCGGGTCCCATACCATTTTTTACTTCTTTAATGGTATGATAAATCTTATTATCAATAATGGTTTCTTCTTTAACCTCAGCATGTTCCATGTTATCGGTAAAACCAAAACCAATACCGCCACCGCTACCAACATTAATAAAACCGTCTTGTGGACGTGTATAAAGAGCATACTTGCCATTTATAAATTTGGGGTGTAACACAACATTACGTTGTTGTCCCGAATACGATTTGAGATCATCAAGACGTTCCCAGTTGACAAGATCTTTAGTTCGTGCAATTCCTGCATTGGCCACTGCCGACATAGTGTCGCCGGGGTCTGCATTTGGATCTTTGCGCTCGGTACAAAATATTCCGTAAATCCAACCATCTTCGTGCGCTGTAAGACGCATATCATAGACGTTAGTATCGGGTTCAGAAGTTTGTGGAAGCAATATAGGTTTTTCCCAAAACCTAAAATTATCTATTCCAAGATCGGAAGAGCGTCGTGTAGGGAAAGAGTGTAGATCTCGG
>ERZ842401.6025-NODE-6025-length-13136-cov-8.292868_pt1 | contig 13136 bp, 14 predicted proteins | sample MGYA00521270_ERZ842401 | MGnify/ENA primary metagenome ERZ842401 (study PRJEB31892, sample SAMEA3878208) | bioreactor metagenome | biome: Moose rumen | place: Sweden | collected 2011-10 | study: EMG produced TPA metagenomics assembly of the PRJEB12797 data set... | reverse complement strand
TTCGGGCTTATCGATACCGAACAGGTCACGAATCAGCGTGAGCCAAAATTTTTGACAGTTCGCCCTTTCGCCCGCGACGTTTGCCCACTGCTTGACAAAATCCTTAACGCTCATGGCATTCTCCTTGCAGATAATTGATTCGTAAATTATAATGTCAAGCAAATCAAAATGAAAGGCGGTAATGCAAATGCTTCACAAACTGGAAAACGATACGCTGAAAATCACGGTGGCGGAGCGCGGCGCGGAGCTCAAGTCGATAACGGCGGTGTCGGACGGCACGGAATATTTATTCGACAGCGACCCGAGGTGGTGGAAATATTCCGCGCCGGTGTTGTTCCCGATAGTCGGCAAGGTGAACGGCAACAAGTATCGCGCCGAGGGCAAGGAGTATGAATTGCCTCAACACGGCTTTGCCCGCACGAGCGATTTTTGGTTGGTCGACGCCACGGCAGATACTCTGACCTTTGCGCTTGAATCCAACGCCGCTACGCTCAAGGCATATCCCTACAAGTTCCGCTTGGAAATTTCCTTTGAGCTTATCGGCAACGAGGTCAAGGTCGGCTGGAAGGTTGCCAACGTCGACGACAAGGCGATTTACTTTTCAATCGGGGCGCACCCCGCGATTTGTTGTCCCATTGCCTACCGTGAAAGTTTCGAGGACTGCTATTTGAAGTTTAACGCGGCTGAAAAATCTGCGCGGATACTTTTGGCGACGAGCGGGACGTTGACGCATGAGCGAATCCCGACGCTTGAGGGCACGGAGCTTGCATTGAACTATGAGCTGTTCAAGGGGGACGCGCTGGTCTTCGACGATTTGAAGTCGGACGAGGTGACGGTCTGCTCGCGCAAGAGTTCCAAATCGCTGACGCTTCGGGCGAAGGGCTTCCCCTATTGGGGCATATGGACACCCGCGCAGGGCGGTGCGCCGTTTATTTGTATCGAGCCGTGGCACGGGCACGCCGATTATTCGGACTTCGACGGCGAGCTTAAGGACAAGGAGGGCATTATCAAGCTTGCGGTCGGCGAGAGCTTTGAAACGTCGATGAGCTTTATCATCAACAACTGAACGTCATGAAACTTTTTGCCTCGTCGGAAACGGCGGGGATTTTTTTGCGAAAGGGCTTGACAAAATCGTTTTTTTTTTTAATAGACGCGCAAAATTTTTGAAGGAGGCGGAAGCTTGAAGGATTTTATAGAAAAGTATCGGACGCTGGACGAACGGAACTTGCAGGCTACAAAGAAAAACTTGCTGGCACTGCAAGCGGCGGGAGCTTACCCGACAAGATTTGACTACCCGATAACTTTGCAGTTCGAGCTTACGGGGCAATGCAATTTAAAATGCAAGCACTGCTACAATCGTTCGGGCGACGCAGATCGCGAAACCTTGATGACGCCGGAAAAATGGTGCGAGCTGTCGCGGCAAATCGTAGCGGACGGCGGAATTTTCCAATGCATAATATCGGGCGGCGAGCCGTTGCTTTTGGGCGACAAACTCTTTGACATCATGGACATCCTTCATGACGACGGCACGAGCTTTGTCGTAATTACCAACGCGCTTTTGCTCACGAAAAAATTTGTGCAACGGTTTGCCAAGTATCGCTACTTTTGGTTTCAAATCTCAATCGACGGCTCAACCGCCGAACTTCACGACGAATTTCGCGGAGTGGCAGGCAGTTTCGAGCGTGCAGTCAACGGGGCATTAGAAATCAGCGACGCGGGCATTCCGCTTATCATAGCCCATACCGTCACGCCCAAAAATCTTGCGCACGTTGAGGACATGGTCAATCTTTCCTACCGACTTGGCGCAAATTCGATTATCTTGGGCGAAGTCACGCCGAGCGGTCGCGCTTACGAACACGCGGAGATTATCCTTGGCGACGAGCAGAAAAATTACCTTTACGGGCAGATTGAGGAGCTTGGTCAAAAATACAGCAGCAAGATTATGATTCAGCGTTCGGCGGAACTTAAAATTCAAATGGAACGTTACATGATCGAGGTCAACGCGGGCGGCATCATCCGTCCGAACGGCGACTTTCGGCTTGACTGCATGGCTCCGTTCACAATCGGCAATGTGCTTGAAACGCCGCTGAAAGAGATTTGGCTCGCGAAAGGCATTGACGCTTGGCAATCCGACGACGTTAAAAATTTTGTCGCCTCAATCGACGAGGACGCTCAAACTGCCGCGATTATGAATCACGTCGACACGGATATTGCTCTTTAAAAATGGGAAATGGAACTTTTTTGGAGGTCTTGAACATGAAAGAAAATTATTCACGTCCGCAAATCACGAATTCAAATCTTGAAGTCAAAAACGTCGAACTTGCTCCTGCGCTTGCTTTGGCGGGGGGATATGCCGTGGGACGTGCAATAACAAAGGCAGTCAAGGCAAGTCCGTCGATTAAAATGCCCGCGTTGCCGAGGTCTAAGTCATGATATTTGATTGGCTGAGCGGCAAAGTTCCGCGCTTGACGTGCGTTAAGCGGCGCATGAACGGCGACGTCTTGATAATCTGCGCGGAAACTTTGGCGGTATACTATCTGAATTCTACGGCGGCGTATTTTATCGAGCTGTCGGACGGCAGGGCGACGGTTGGGGACATTAAAGCCAAATTCCTCGCCCGCTACGCCGTGGACGAGCACGAGCTTGAACAAGATTTCGTCGAGATGATTCGCGATTTGCAATGGAAGCACATTTTAATTTTGGAGTGATTCATATGGAGAACTACAAGAAACCCACGATAACCGGCGACAATCTGTCGAAGGGCGCATTTCCTTTTTACGCCGCCGTCGGAATGGCTATGGCTCTGAAAAAAGGAAAAAGCTCTATCGATTCAACGCACACACAATCTTTGACGCCGCGTAAGACTTCCCGCGATTAAAACGAGGTGACGGACATGGAAACTTACAAAAAGCCCGTCGTCGCGAGTACGGCAGACAAAAATACCGTTTTCGTAATTGTTCGATTCAGTGCCGACATGAATTTTGACAATAAAAATTCGCGCCCGTTGACGCCGCGCAAGAAATGCACCAAATAGCTTTTGCGGACGAAAAAAAACCCCCTTCCGATTTGGAGGGGGATAATTTTTTATGTCGAGTTGTCTCTTACAAAACGCCGCAAGCCGTGGCGACGATATAAGCCAACGCGCCGCCGCAAAGCGGTCCGACAATGGGAACCCAAGCATAGCCCCAATCGGAGCCGCCCTTACCGGCAATGGGCAGTATGGCATGAGCCAGACGCGGACCGAAGTCACGAGCAGGATTCATGGCGTAGCCCGTGGGACCGCCCAACGACAAGCCCAAAGCCCAAATCAGCACGCCGACGATATAAGGACCGTAGCCGGGGACGAGGTTGCCGACGGGTTTCGAGAAAATCATCCAGATGACGAACATCAGGAAGAACGTTGCGATAGTTTCGCAGAGGAAATTTGCTATCGGACTGCGGATAGCCGGACCGGTCGCGAAGACGCCGAGTTTCGTGCCGGGGTCTTTAGTCTTTGCCCAATGCGGCAGGTAAGCCAGCCAAACGATAGCCGCGCCGATAATCGCGCCGAGGACTTGAATCGCCGAGGTCATTACAAACTGAATGGGAGTGTAGATGCCCGCCATAGTCTTGGCGAGCGTGACGGCGGGATTCAAATCGCCTTGAGGAGCACCGAGCGTCGTGGCAGTGAACACGCCCAGCGTAACCGCGAAACCCCAGCCCGTCGCTATGCAAATCCAGCCGCCGCCGTTGCCCTTGGATTGCGTCAGTGACATATTGGCGCACACGCCGCAACCGAAGACAATCAGCACCATTGTGCCTAAGCATTCGCCCAAAAGATTATCCATTATGATTCCCTCCTTAGGGAACGGAAGGCGAAAAATTCCCGCTCCCCAAAAATTTTTAAGCCGTAAAGTTTAATCGTCGGCAAGCCAATTCATGGCGTGCTTAACCGCCTTGCGCCAACCCTTGTAGAGCGCGTCCGCCTCGTAGCGTTTCATTTCGGGTTCAAAGCGCGTTTCCAGTTGCCACGCCGATTTAAGCTCGTCCTTATTTTTCCAGACGCCGACCGCCAAGCCCGCAAGGTAAGCCGCACCAAGAGCCGTCGTCTCCACGATTTGCGGACGGTCTACGGGCACGCCGAGCAAGTCAGCCTGGAATTGCATGAGCAGATTGTTCGCCGACGCGCCGCCGTCGACCTTGAGCGCAGTCAACTTGTTGCCGCTGTCAGCCTCCATAGCCTCCAATACGTCGCGGGTTTGATAAGCCAACGAGTCAAGCGTTGCGCGGACGATATGCGCCTTTGTGGAGCCGCGAGTCAAGCCGATAATCATGCCGCGAGCGTTCATATCCCAATAGGGCGCACCCAAGCCGACGAACGCGGGCACGAAGTACACGCCGCCGGTATCCTTGACCTTTTTGGCGACCCATTCGGAATCGGGCGCACTGTCGACCATGCGCACGCCGTCGCGGAGCCATTGAATAGCCGAGCCGGCAACGAAGATTGAACCTTCAAGCGCGTATTCGACTTTGCCGTCAAGACCCCAAGCAATCGTCGTGACCAAGCCGTTTTTGGACTTGTGAATTTCGGTGCCCGTGTTCATGAGCATGAAGCAGCCCGTGCCGTAAGTATTTTTGGCGGTACCCGGCTCGAAGCAGTTTTGACCGAACAACGCAGATTGTTGGTCGCCCGCCGCGCCCGCAACCGGGATAACCGCGCCCAGGACAAGCGGATTGGTTTCGCCGTAAACGCAGGACGACGGCTTGACTTCGGGCAGAATAGCCTTCGGAATGTCGAGGTAGCTCAAAAGTTGGTCGTCCCATTCAAGCGTGTTGATGTTGTAAATCAGCGTGCGCGAGGCGTTGGAATAGTCGGTGACGTGAACTTTGCCGCCCGTGAGTTTCCAGATAAGCCAGGTGTCAATCGTGCCGAAAAGGAGTTCGCCCGCCTCAGCTTTGGCGCGTGCGCCCTCCACGTTGTCGAGGAGCCATTTAATCTTCGTGCCCGAAAAGTACGCGTCAATCTCAAGCCCCGTTTTTTCCTTGAACTCCTCGGCGTGTTCGGCTTTAAGAGCCTCGGCAATGGGCGCGGTCTGCCTCGATTGCCAAACGATAGCGTTGTAAATCGGACGCCCTGTTTTCTTGTCCCAAATGACGGTTGTCTCGCGCTGATTGGTTATGCCGATAGCCGCAATGTCGCTCGCGATAAGCTCGGACTGTTCAAGGGCTTCCTTCATGACGGCGACCATTGTGCTCCAAATCTCGTCGGCGTCGTGTTCGACCCAGCCGGGCTTGGGGAAATGTTGCGTGAATTCTCTCTGCGATACGCCGACAATCTTGGAGTTCTTGTCGAAGATGATGGCGCGATTGCTTGTCGTGCCGGCGTCGAGTGCCATTACGTAATTCTTTGCCATTCAAAAATCCCTCCTCAATATGTGAAACACCTTACCCCGAAAAAAATTATCACCTCCCTGTAATGGTTACTTAATATTATCTGGTCCGAAGCTCATGGGCAAAAGCTCTTCGAGCGTCTTTTCAATATAATCGTTCGGAGTTTTTGCCATGATAATCGGAAGATTTTTCGGATTGGCAAATTCGCGCATTGCTTGCCGACAGACACCGCACGGCGGGCAATAATCCGTTACGACGCCGTTTGCTCCGCCGATGATCACTATCGCACGTATGTGACGTTCGCCCGCAGCTATCGCGTGAAAAATGGCGTTACGTTCGGCGCAAATGCCTGCGCGATAGGAAGCGTCTTCGACATTGACGCCCGTGTAGATTTTCCCCGAATCGCACAAAACCGCCGCTGCCACGTTGAATTTCGAGTACGGTGCGTAAGAATTTGCCAGAACGTCAAACGCACGTTGAATCAGCTCGCCGCGATTTATTTCGACTTCGGCAGAGGCAATATTCGTCATGAACAAACACGTTGCCAAAATCGTCGCGAAGAAAATTTTCATATCGTATCCTCCTACTACGGGAAAGTTTAAGCGTAAGCCGCCGCCAAAAGCTCAATGGGGTGGCAAGGCTTGATGTCGGTTCCGTGATGAATCTGCATGCGACAGGTACCGCAATCGCTGATAACTTTGTCGAAGTCGCGCTGCTTGACGCGGGCAAAAAGTTTCTCGCCAATCTTCATGGAAATATTATACTTATCTTTTCTGAAACCGTAGTTGCCGGAAATACCGCAACAACCCGCGTCAGCCGTCTGAACTTGTGCGCCCAAATATTCCTCTAAAATGTTGGCGGCGGGCAAGCCTATCGCCTGCGACTTCAAATGGCATGGCACGTGATATAACAGCTTCTGCCCGCTCGGCTTTAAGTTGTCGTTGAATTCGCCGCGCTCCTGCAACAACTCCAGATATTCAAACGCGTCGTAGACATTTTCCGCCGCCTCGTGCATGTCGTGTTCGCCAAACAGCTCGTGATACTCCTCCTTAAGCATAAGCGAGCAACTGGTGCAGGGCGTGATAACGGGAATTCCTTGACGCTTCCAATCCAAAATCCGCTTGACGTTGTTATCGGCGTGCGCCCGCGCCTCGTCCAAAAAGCCCGTCACAACCAACGGCGACCCGCAACAATTAAATTCCGTGTCAAGCAAAACCTCGCAACCGTTGGCGTTCATGACCTTGACGAAAGCCGCGCCGACTTGCGGCTCGTTGTCATTTATGTAGCAGCCCGTGAACAGGACAATCTTTTTTGCGGCGGGCGGTTGCTTGATTCGGCGGAAGGCGTCTTTAAAAGGCGTCGCGGCATAGGCGGGCATGGTGCGTTCGCCCGCAAGCCCCAACGCGCTGAATACGCCCAGAGCCTTGCCCATGCCCATGCCGATATTCGCGAACGTCGCGCCGAAAGGCATCATGCGAACCATTTTAGCCATGCGTTCGCCGTGAGCCAACATATCCTCGTGGCGCAGGTGTTCATGCTTTTTATAATATTCGGCGCGTTGCAACATGTTAAGGGTAGAAACCGCCACGCCCGACGGACAAGCGCGGTCGCAACTCTTGCAGTTGGAACAGTAGTTCAAACTTTCCTCGATGTCCTCTTGCGAAAAATGCATACGCCCATGCGCCGGCGCAACCAGTTTCGGACCGCGATAAGCCTTAACCGCCGCCATGACGGGACAATTCGCCATGCAGGACGTACACGACAAGCAACGGTCGCCCGTGAAAATCGCCTTAGTGGTATCACTCATAATCGCCGCCTCCTAAATCGTCGCCGCCCGGTAAGCCGAGGCTATCGCCACGCCGCCCAAGGAACGCTCAAATATAAAATCCGCGCCGCCGAGATTCGCCCCGACCACGTGTAAGTTATCGTAAATGACCGCGCCGTTCTCGTCGACGGGATTAAGCTTGTCGTCGGTGAAAATGCCCGTCATAGAAAAACCTTGCGGACGATTGTCGAACAGTCCGCGATTGCTCCAATTACCCTCGCCCATAGGGAAGAAGACCGGCAAATCGAAAATCGGTTCCCTCGGAGTGTCGAAGTCGCGCATAACGATTCCGCCGCTGTAAAAGCCGCCCGTCGCGAGGATGACTTTCCGCGCAGGGAAAATCTTTTCGCGGACGGCACCCTCGACGACAACGCCCGTAATTTTTTTGCCGTCGCCAACGCCGCGCACGACTTTGGAGTTTTCGTAAATGCGGACGCCCGAACGTTGCAAATATTTTATAAGAGCGCGTTGAAGTCTGATACCGGGCGGCGAGGGCGGCAAGCAAGTCGTTTCGATAATATCTGCGCGGATTTGCGGCTTGATAACGGTGCGGGCGTCGTTGCCCTCCAAACCGAGAATCGGCGGCAGGATAATCGCGTCGGCGTCGGTAGAGTTCAAATCCTTTAAGGCGTCGGCGAGGCTTTGCTCATTGCCCGTCAAAAGTTGGGCGGCGTCCATGCAAGTAATATCGCGCCCGCCGAGCAGGTCGAGGTCGAGCTTAACCGCGTCGAAAATTTTATCGGGGAAATACTTTTTGAGATTGTCGACGAGCATGGACGCATAAAAATCTTTAAGCCCGTTGATACCCGCGACGAAAATCCTCCGCTTATCGGCAAGGCGCGAGGCATCCATTGATTCGGGAACGAGCGCGGAATATTTAAGCGTGCCGACCGCCGTCACAACGGGAATCTGCGCGGAAAGCCTGCCGACGTAGGGAAGATTAGCCTGCGCGGCAACATCGCAAAGAAACTTAGCCGCCGCGTCAATGCTTTTGAATCCGATTTTTTTATAGGGGTGATGCGCGGACAACGCCTTAATCGCGGCGTCGGGAGCCTTGGCGTTGAGGAAGTCAATCGCGCCGCTTGCAAGAGGCAACGAGCCGGAGCCGTAAGTCAGCAAGGTGACTTTTTGCCCGCGATTCGCCGCGACAGCCGCCGCCGTCAAGCCCGCAAGCCCGCCGCCAATCACAATCAAATCCGCAGGTCTCATTTAGGCTCGCCTCCCGTCACGTTCATTGAAAGTTCGTAAATCGCCCGCGTCATTTCGGTTTCGCGGAGCGTCCTGCCCAAAAGCACGGGGCGTATTCCTTTCCAACGCCCCTGTAAAAATTCGCGCATTCGCGTCAAGGAGTCCTTAGCCGTTGATTCGACGCCCATATCCGCGAAGACTGCCGCCGCCCGCAACGCGCAGAAATTTCCTTGGCAAGTGCCCATGCCCACACGCGTCCGCCGCCGCACGTCGTTGACGATAAAGCTCGTGTCGTCCTTGCAAATTTCCTCGACCTCGGCGCGGGTAACGTTTTCGCACTCGCAAACCAGCTCGCGGCTTTCGGGGTCGCTTTCCAGACGTTCAACGACTTTTTTAAAACGCTCGGCTCCCAAACGCGTAGCCGCAAGATTCGTGCCGTATGACGGGAAAAACTTTTTGGCGCGTGCTTTATCCTCGTCGGACACTTCGGGGACAAGCGGCTCCTCCGCCGTCCGACAAGGCTCGCTGTTGCCGATTTTCGCGCAGATTTGGTTGCACATCTTTTCCGCCATAAGCCGATACGTCGTGAACTTGCCGCCGACAATCGTAAAGAAACCCTTCAAGCCGTCGCGCTCGTGGTCGACAATCGCAAAGCCTCTGGACGCACTGCGCCCCACCGCGCCGCCCGGCGGAATATATAAAGGTCTGGAGCCGGCGAACGTCCGCAGAATTCGGAAGTCGCGCAGGTCTTCAAAAGTCTGTTCGCCAATCTTAAGGAGGCTCTCAACCTCCTCGCGGGAGGTGCTCGTATCTTCGGGGTCGGGAATGCTCATCGACGACGTACCGAGGATAGTTATGGAGCCGTGCGGAACAAAAATATCGCCGTCGGAAGACTTGTGCAACCGATTGACGACATGATTAACTATTCGCTGATTGAACGCGATAAGCGTGCCTTTATCGGGCTGGACGCCAATCTCGACGCCGGCAAGCTTGCCGACAAAGCCTGCCCAGCCGCCCGCCGCGTTGACGGCAATATCGCAACCGATTTCGTACTCCTCGCCCGTGAATTGATTGCGAACCTTGACGCCGCGCAGGACGCCGTTTACGCTGTCGAAGCCGATAACCTCGGTGTAGGTCTTGAACGCGCCGCCGTAGCGTTTCGACGAATCGATAAGTTGCCACGACATGCGGAAGCCGTCGACCGCCGCGTCGGGCACCAGATACGCGCTCTTGACGTGTTTGCGCGAAAGCCTCGGCTCCAAACGAAACGCCTCGTCCAAAGTTATGGGTGTCGCCTCAATGCCGCTGTCCGCGCAACCTTTAACCCACGCCTCCTCGTAAGCGGGGTCGTCAATGTCAAGCCGCGTGAACATGCCGCCGCACGGCTCCACGCAACTCTTGCCGATTTTGCGCATAATCTGATTTTCGATAATGCACTCCCGCGCCGCCTCCTGGTCTTTGACGGCATAACGTCCGCCGCTGTGTAACAAGCCGTGATAGCGCGAACTCGCCCCGTTGACCAAATCGTTTTTCTCGACCAGCAGAGCCTTGACGCCGCGCATAGACAAATCGCGCAGGATACCCAGCCCCGTCGCTCCGCCGCCGATCACTACGACCGTTGCCTTTTCCATATCCCTCACCTTTTCGCTAAAGTCTCCTGAAAATTCTATGTAGGATTTTAACGCGCATTTGTACTTAGGTCAATGCTTGTATACAAAAAAATCCCCCGCCGTTTGCGAGGGAAAAAGACTTCAACGCTTTTTGAAAAGCCACTTGCGACAAATGAATTCGCCGACCGCTATGCCGAGCAACGACGCCACCAATCCGAGCCAACCGTTGTAGCAGACGCCCGCCGCCACTATCGGCAAGCAAATCGTCCCCTTAACCAGCAGTTGAAGTTGCAAATCCGAGAGCCGCCGCAGGAAGCGTTTCAAGCGTCGCTTATTTTCTTTCCGGTAGTAGATGACGCCGCCGAGCCACCAGCCGAACATCGCCGCCAGCAAGCCCGCCAAGCCGTGATAATATAAGCCCCACACGCCGAACGGGATAAAGCACAGAATCAGAAAGCCCGTCCTGCCCAATCGTCGGATAAGTTTTTTCATGGAAACCTCCTTTCACCGCCGCGAAAACCAACCCTGCTCCAAAAATTATCATCCTTGCAAAAATTATATCAGACAGAGCGCGGCGCGTCGATAAATTTTTTGACAAGCCCTCAAAGCTTAAACTATAATGCAAGGCAATTTGGAACAAAGGAGGCTTGAGCATGAAGAAACTACTTCTGCCGCTCCTGTTGCTGATTTTTTTTGTAACGGGGTGCGGCGGCGGCTTGAAAGAAAAACCAAAATTGATTGTGGGCGTTGATGACGAGTACGCGCCCATGGGTTTCCGCGACGAACAGGGCGAACTCGTCGGCTTCGATATTGACCTCGCCAAAGAGACGGCTAAACGCATGGCAGTTGAACTCGAATTCAGACCTATCGATTGGGACAACAAGATTGTGGAGCTGAAAATCGGTCGAATCGACATGATTTGGAACGGGCTGGACATCACGCCCGAACGCAAGACGAATATCCTCTACAGCAAGCCCTACATGGATAATCGGCAAATCCTGTTAGTCAAGGCGGGCAATAATCAAGGTATTCGCTCCGAATACGACCTCGCCGGCAAAATCGTCGGCACGCAGGGCGGCTCCAATTCCGAGACTTACATTATCCAAAATGAAAATCTGCGGAATACTTTCGCGGACTTCAAAATCTACGGCACCGTCAAGGCGGCGTTCGAGGATTTGGACAGCGGCAACGTCGACGTGCTGATTTGCGACGAGATTGCCGCCCGCTACGAGATAAGCAAAATTCCAAATAAATTTGAGGTCGTCGAGGTGACTGTCGGTCCCGCCACGGAAATTGGTATCGGCTTTCGCAAGGACGATATAGAGCTTCGCGACAAAGTTCAAAAGGCTTTCGACGAAATAATTGCCGACGGTACCGCCAAAAGAATTTCCGAAAAATGGTTCCAAGCCGATTTAATTAAACGCCACAGATAATTTCGGACAAGGAGGCTTTCGACGTGAAGAGGATACTTCTGTTGCTTATGCTGATGATTTTTGCGCTGACGGGTTGCGGCAATAACGGTACAATCGGCAAGCTGGTTATCGGGATAGATGACGAATTCGCGCCGATGGGCTTCCGCGACGAGGCGGGCAATATCGTCGGCTTCGACGTTGACTTGGCAAGGGAGGCGGCGCGGCGATTAGGAGCCGAGCTTGAATTCAAGTCAATCGATTGGGATAACAAGCGCGAGGAAATTACGTCGGGCAACGTCGATATGATTTGGAACGGTTGCGACATCATGGACGAATACAAGGCGTATATGATTTTCAGCAAGCCCTACATGGACAATCGGCAAATCCTTTTGATTCGGGCGGGCAACGATTTAAATATCCGCAACGTGAGCGACTTGGCGGGCAAAATCGTTGGCACGCAAGCCGGCTCCAACTCCGAGGACTACATAAACGCCGACGCCGCCCTAAAGAAAAGTTTCGCCGCGTTCAAAACATATCGCAACGTAAAGGAGGGATTTGCGGCTCTGAATGCGGGCGAATTCGACGTGTTGATAGTCGACGAAATTGCCGCCCGCTACGAGATGATAAGACGCCCCAAAACATTTAGGATAATTGATGTAACGGTCGGTCCCGTCACGGAGTTTGGTATCGGCTTCCGTAAGGATAACGTCGAGTTGCGCGACAAAGTTCAAGCGGTCTTCGACGAAATGATTGCCGACGGCACCGCCAAAGATATTTCCATTAAGTGGTTTAACGCCGATTTAATCAAGTCGCGCAAATAATTTCGGGTAAGGTGGTTTTCGGCATGAAAAAAATATTTTTGCTGCTTCTGCCGGTTATTTTTTTGCTGACGGGTTGCGGCAGTACGAATGCGGGCAAAAAGCTGGTTATCGGGATAGATGACGACTTCGCGCCGATGAGCTTTTACAATGAGCGCAATGAACTCGTCGGCTTTGAGATTGACTTGGCGCAGGAGGCGTGTTCGCGTATGGGCGTCACGGCTGAGTTCAAGCCAATCGATTGGAGCAACAAGCGCAAGGAAATTACGTCGGGCGGCGTCGACATGATTTGGAACGGGCTTGACATAACCGAAAAGCGCAAGGAATATATGATTTTCAGCAAACCCTACATGGACGACCGCAAAATCGTTTTGGTTGCCAAAGACAGCGATTTGAGCATTAACTCCGAATACGACTTGGCGGATAAAATCGTCGGCTCGCAAAGCGGCTCCGCCTCCGACGATTACCTTAAGCAACACGCCGAACTTAAAGACACTTTCAAGGAATATAAGGCTTACGGCAAACAGGGAGAGGGCGTCGCGGCTCTGAATCGCGGCGAGATTGAGATTTTCGTCTGCGACGAACTTGTTGCGCGTTACGAGACCTGTAAACAACCCGATAAATTCAAGATAATCAACGTAAGGGTTGGCGACATTACCGAGACGGGTATCGGTTTTCCTAAGGATAAAACGGAACTCCGCGCCGAAGTTCAAGCCGCCTTCGACGAGATGATTGCCGACGGCACCGCCAAGGAAATTTCCGAGAAATGGTTTAAAGCCGATTTAATCAAGGGGCGCAAGTGATTTAACGTCTGCGACGATAATCAACGTAAAGGTCGGCGACATTACCGAAACGGGAATCGGTTTTCCTAAGGATAAAACGGAACTCCGCGCCGAAGTTCAAGCCGCCTTCG
>ERZ842401.6024-NODE-6024-length-13136-cov-17.209541_pt1 | contig 13136 bp, 14 predicted proteins | sample MGYA00521270_ERZ842401 | MGnify/ENA primary metagenome ERZ842401 (study PRJEB31892, sample SAMEA3878208) | bioreactor metagenome | biome: Moose rumen | place: Sweden | collected 2011-10 | study: EMG produced TPA metagenomics assembly of the PRJEB12797 data set... | reverse complement strand
CCTTGAGAATGTATTTTAATATTATTTTTATGAAATTTACGCGAAACGATATGGTGTATTGATTTTAGCTGTTGTATGATTTCTTTTGAAAACAGGCATATCCTTGAGAAACAGGCTGTGCCTGCAAAACGACTTCTGTGAAAAGCCGTTTTGAAAAAGTATCGTTTGCACGATTTCCAACGTTGTTGACGATACCATATATTTTATAAATCTTCAAGACTTTTTTATATAAAAAAAAATGCTTGAAGTAAGGATTTTACAATGGCAAGTTTGAAAGAAAATGTGCTTGCTTCAGGTTTTGCCTTAATGACAGAAGATGAATTGTATGAGGTCAACGGCGGTTTTGGTCGCAGACACAAAGATGATTTTGGTGGTGACTCTGGGATTTCAATAAAAGCTCCTAAGAGTTCTGATGATGGTTTTGACAAGAGTGATAATAAAGGCAAAAAAAGCGAAGATAACGATAAAAAATGTCCTAGACCAACTATTGATGGAGGAACTATATATGACCCTGATGGAGAACCGAAAGGTGTATTCGTTGGTGTCAGATTTCCAGTTGGAAGAAATTGAGAAGTGAAAAACTAACGAGCAGTGTATTTTTTGCACTTGCTCGTTAGTGGAGAAAATGTATGAAAAATATAAAATTTGTTGTTTTGTTGCTTTGTTTAGCTTTCGTTTTTAACAGTTGTAAATCTGGGCAGAGTGTAGAGCTTCCGTTTTCGATTGATTACGAAAAAGACACAATGCCGTATTTTGAAGTGCCATTATGCGATACGAACGGTATCAGATTTTCTGACAGCACTGCTCGTTTTGGCATAGATACCGCTTGCCCTCATTCTTTTTTGTATAAAAGTGGTGTAGAGTATCTTTTTGAGACGGTTGATGATTATTATCTATGGTGCAAAAACAATAACTATGATATTGAAGATGAACACATCGGTATAATTGTAAAAAGCATTTGTTTGGATTTTGATGTAGCTTCAGTTAATCCTGTGTTTGTCTGCGATGAAAAAGCTGAAAATGAACTTTATGAAGGAATTATAGGTTATGATGTTTTAAAAAAGACTTCATTATTAACATTCGATTTTAAACGAAATGAGCTTGTAATTGGTGGCGAAAAATTAAAGAAAAAGAAACTTCCGTTAAAAATGCTTGAATTTAAAGATGAAAAGAATTGTGAGGAATATCTTTCTATACCTGTGGAAATAGACGGCAAAGAATACGATGTGTTGCTTGATACGGGGGCTTGCTCTCAAGGAGTTCCCACGCTTGCGATTTCGGGAAAGTGTGAGCTTACTGATGAAGTTAGTGTAAAAATTGATAGCGAAGTCTTTGAGAATGTCAAAGTGTTTGCACTCGAAGATTGTAACTTCGATGATAAAAATCTTGAAACACATCACGAGTCGTTTTTCGGCGATGCAATCATTCTCGGCAATGCGTTTTTTCAGAATCATCGCATACAGCTCGACTTTGAGAATATGACGTTCGCAATGGATTGAGAGGCATAGCCCCTTTTGTGAGGCACAGCCTCTTTTGTAAGGCACAGCCTCTTTTGTAAGAAAATGCGTTTTATATAAGCACGTCGTCCGTTTTATATATAAAACGTCGTCCGTTGTAATATAGAACGTCGCTCATTTTATATATAAAATGTCGTCCGTTCTAATATAGAATGTCTGCCGTTGTAATATAAAACGCGCTCTAAAATAAAATTTACGTCAAACGATATGGTGTATTGATTTGAGTAGTTGTATGATTTAACAGGCTTAGCCTAAAAAACGGCGCGACTTCTGTGAAAAGCCACGCCGCAAAAAAGTATCGTCTGCACGATTTCCAACGTTGTTGACGATACCATATATTTTATAAATCTTCAAGTTGGATAGAAGTTATATCGAAAAAACTTGAAGTAAGGATTGTTTATGACACAGTTAGAAAAGAGTGTCTTTGGTGCAGGTTTCGTTTCAATGACGGAAGAGGAACTGTATGAAGTCAACGGCGGACGCTGGTTTGGACGGGATAAGAGCGATAAGCCGAAAAAGGAAAAGACTGTCAAAGAGAAGCATACTCGCATTCATATCGAGGCTCATATGGGAAGAGATATTGGTATATCTGCTGATTACGAAAATTCTAGCAAGACTTCTTCAGAAAAGAAGAATGGCAAAAAATCGTCTAATTCAATTGAACTGAACAGAATTGACTCTAATTATGTAAAAAAATATGGGTTCTGTTTTTGAGGGATTTGATTGTGAATGTAATTATTATATTTATTCTATTGCTGTTATTTGTAGGGTGTAAGACAGCTGAAATACCTTTTGAATTTGATAATGAGCAAAATAGAATCCCAAGTGTAATGCTCTCATTTTCTCGTATCACATATACTGATAGGAAGAGTGTTGAAATGAAGTTTGCTATTGATACAGGGTGCTATATTTCTACCTTCTATAATAATGCGTTGAAAAAACTTTTTTATACGGAGAAAGAATTTGATACTTTTATAAATAATTTTTGTGAGCAAGAAAAGGTAAATCGAGATGATTTAGAAAAAAGTGTCGCAATGTATATTTCAATTCCAAAAATAAGATGCGGAACGTATGAGTTCAAAAAAATACGGTTTGAAAATACTTCTTTTGTGAGTGAAAATTTTGATGGTTTGTTAGGTTATGAAGTATTTAAGAATTTTGGTGTAATGGTACTTGATTTCAGAAAAAATGTTCTCATCTTGGGAAAAAGAATAGTAAATATGCAAAATAGTGTACCTATACAAATAAAAAAAGTAGAATTCGGTTCTCTAAAAACATATTTTTTATCGATTCCTGTAGAAATAGATGGGCGAACTTGTGATGTTATTTTAGATACAGGTTATTCATCAAAGGGAAAGCCGAGTGTACTTACAGCAGCATCTATAGATTTTCCTGATGAAGTTTGTGTAAAAATAGGTTCATTTTTGTATGAAAATGTGAGCCGTAATAAATGGACTGATGGAACGTTTGCAAATACAAATATGCAAGAAATTGCAGAATGTCTTTTTCAGGAAATCTTTATTCTCGGCAATGCGTTTTTTCAGAATCATCGCATACAGCTCGACTTTGAGAATATGACGTTCGCAATGGATTAACGGAGGAGAAAGAAATGGAAAGCAGAGTTTATAAGGCGTGGTATAGGTTCAAGCGGCGGCTTTTTACGGGAATGTTTGTCGTAACGCTGGGATTTGGTTCGCCTGCGCTGTGTAATGCGAAAGATGAGCTTGAAAAATGCGAGAACGCTCGGCACGACGGCGATGTATCGAGCCGAAAAGGAGCGAGAGAAACAGGGGAAAAATATGAGATACATACAGCAGTATGACGCTTCGGACTGTGGCGCGGCGTGCGTGGCGATGATTGCTTCTTATTTTGGCAGAAGTCTCAACGTTGCCGAAATACGCAGTGTCGCAGGAACGGACGTGATGGGAACAAATATGAACGGGCTTCTTAAATCTGCTTCTTTCTATGGACTTCGCGCTATCGCCGTTCACGGAACAAAAGAAGCCTTGTCGCCGAATATGAGTACGCCGTTTATCGCTAATTTTAAGTTTGAGCTAGATGGCGAAATGGTTGACCATTATGTCGTCGTGCGCTCGGTGGGCAAAAAGAAAATCACGGTGTGGAATCCCGACCCTCACGAGCGAAAAAAGAAACTTTCGTATGAAGAGTTTTGCAAAAAATGGACAGGATATGCCCTCTTTTTAGAAAACGAAGTAAAGCTCTCTAAAGCCGAAAAAAGCGATAATCTGTTTTTTAAGTTTTTGCCTGTTTTTTTGCCGCACCGAGAAATCTTGTTTTATGTGCTGTTGTCTTCTATTATATTGATGTTTTTGGGGTTGTTGTCTTCATTTTTCTACAAATACATTTTCGACGAAGTCATTTATTCAAAGGGGCTTGTTTCTCTTTTTACGATTTCGCTTTCGATGTTTGTTGTACTGTTGTCGCAATCGGCGGTTGAAATGGTGCGCTCAAAACTGCTGTTGCATTTTTCATATAAAACGGATTTACAACTACATTTTTCCTATTTGTCGCACATCTTCACGCTTCCGCTCTCGTTTTTTGAAACAAGGAAATCGGGCGAAATACTTTCTCGGCTTGACGATTTGGACTGCATAAAAAACACGATTTCATCTGTCGCGATTTCTGGCATTATGGACGTTGTAATGCTTTGTGTTGCTGCGCCATTTTTGTGCAGAATAAATGTAGCATTATTTTTAATTGCGTGCGTGGCGGTGATATTGATGAGCATCATTGTTGCGTTGTTTTCGTTTCTCTATCGCAAAAATTACAGCGCATTGATGAGCCAAAATGCAGAATCGCAGTCGTTTTTGATTGAAGCATTAAACGGGGTACCGACCGTAAAAGCCTTGAATGCGCACAAAAAAATATATGAAGAATACGAAAAGCGAAAAATGAAAGGCATTGCTACTGCATGGAAAACCGACCAACTTGAAATTATACAAAGTTTGGTTTCATCGATTGTGAACGGGATAAGTTCGCTTTTGATTATGGCTTTGGGCTGTTATTGTATCATTTCGGGAAAAATGACATTCGGCACGCTTATCACATTTAATTCGCTCTTAGGCTATTTTACTTCCCCTCTTTTTCGCCTTGTCAATATCCAAACCAACATACAGCAAGCTCTTGTAGCCGCTCGGCGTGTGGGGGAAATCTTGGAGTTGAACAGCGAATATGCTTGCACAGACAAAAGCTATGCGCCGAATCATTTTTCCGACGACATCGAATTCAATGAAGTGTCGTTTGCGTATGGCAGCCGAAAGCCTGTGTATGAAAAACTCAATTTGTGCATAAAAGGTGGCGAATGGACTGCGTTTGTAGGTCCTTCGGGGTGCGGAAAATCGACGCTTGCAAAGCTGATTTTGAAGTTTTATGAGGCTTCTTCTGGCTGTGTGTCGTTCGGTGGAATCGATAGCCGAGATATAGATACGGTTACGCTGAGAGATAAAGTCGGCTATGTGCCGCAAGACATCTTTTTATTCTCTGGCACAATCGCCGAAAATATCGCGCTTCATCACCCTGCTTCTAGCCTTGAAGAAATAATCGAAGCAGCGAAAAAAGCAGGCGCGCACGAGTTCATTCAAAAGTTGCCGAAGCGATACGAAACGGTATTAGGCGAGGGCGGTGCAGGATTGTCTGGAGGGGAAAAGCAGCGATTAGCGTTAGCTCGTGCGCTTCTTGGCTCTCCTGATATTTTAATTCTTGACGAAGCGACAAGCAGTCTTGATACGGTAAGTGAAAACGAAATACATCAAGTGCTCAAAGAACTAAAAGCGAAAACGAAAATCACGGTTATTCTGATTGCACACCGCCTTTCGACTGTGCAGAATTGTGATACGATTTTTGTGATGAAAGACGGCAAAATTGAGCAGAGCGGCAATCATCACACGCTCGCCGCTTCTGACGGTCTGTATAAACTCTTACTTCAAGGAAAAAGCGCGTAATGTATGTAAAAGAATATGATTCATTTAGAAAAACGCTTGCCTTTTTTATGCTCTCTCCGTGCCGTGCGCTCTATTTCTTTTTGACGGCGGTTCTGCTTTCGATTGCGGCAGCCTTGCTTCTTGCATTCTTTGCGCCAATCGATGAAGTGGTGCGGGCAAAGGCTCTGCTTCGTCCGTGCGGTGTTGTGTCGAGCGTCAAGGCGTTGTCTTCAGGCGAGGTGAAATGTGTGCTGTTTACGGACGGAATGGCGGTGAAAAAAGGCGATATGTTGTTTTCGCTTAATACAGATTCGTATAAAAAAGAGCTTTCGTCGTTAAAGTCGGAAAAAGAGCAGTTAGAGCAAACTTTGCGCTCTTATCAAGCTCTCTCTGACACCATTACGACGGGAAATATTGATAAAGTTGGCTATGATAAAGAAACGCTTGCGGCTTCTTATTCGTATCTATATGAAAATCAGAAAAATATGCTCGACCTTGAAAAGAAAAAGTTTGAGTTTGAAAGCGAGCAACGAATGCCCGAAAGTATGCGTGTGCCGTATAAAATAGAGCAGCTGCGCTTGTTGTATGAAACGCAAAGAGCGGAAACGATGAGTTGGCGGCAAGCGCAATTTGTTTCTTGTTTGCAAAGCATAAAAGATGTGCAGAGGAGCATTTTGAGTGCAGAAAATCGCATAGCGGAGCTTGAAAAGGCAATCGGCGAAAGCGTCTTTTATGCGCAGATTGATGGCTCTGTCATTGCTGTGCATAAGCTGAATGAGGGCGATAATGTTTTTTCTGGCGAAGAGATTGCGCGGATTGTTCCAGAGGGAGAGGACAAATTAAAAGCCGAGCTGTATGTTTCGAGCGACGACATTGCGAAAATTCAAAACGGAAATGCGGTGTATCTTAGTTTTTCGTCATTGCCGCCAGAGATATACGGCTTTTTGAAAACAGACATTGCATTTATCCCGTCAGATTGCACAGCGAGCAAGGGAAATGAAGCAGTTTTCTCGGTTCTTACCGATGATTTTTCGGCAACCTTGAGCGAAAAGAGGGGAAAGAGAGCGCACCTTTTGAGCGGAATGGACACGAATTGCAGAATTATCACAGGCAGAACGACCGCATTGCGCCTGTTTTTGAAAAAACTCGATTTTATGCACTAAAAAACGACGCAACTTCTACGAAAAGCTACGCCGTAAAATAAAAGAGCAGGGACACTATCGCCTCTGCTCTTTTTCCTTATCTGCCGTGTCTGCCGTGTCGTCCGCTGTGATTATCGCTCTTGTTACTGTTGCTATTGTGTGAATTCTTTTCAGACGAGCTATGACAAGTTTCATCTCCTGTGGCTATATAGGGAGTTACTATCAATGTTCTATCTTGCTCTGTGTTTTCCATTTCTGATTCGATAAATAATGTATCTTCATCAGAAATGTCATTTGAACAACTGAAAAGCAAAAATGCTGATAAACTTATAGCAATAAAAAATGATGTGGCTTTTTTCATAAAAGCTCTCCTATACGAAAATAATTATTGGAGAGTATATGTGATAAAAAAACAAAGTGCCATAAAGTTTGACGTAAATTTTCAAATATCAATATCAAAATATGTTTTGACTGCTTGTTTTCCTTGTTTTACCGTTTCAGTATCGCCTAAATATTCAAAAAATAATAAGCCATCTTTTAAAATGCTTATGCCTGTATCAATATTTCCATTTCGAGCAATGAAAAAGCCATAGTTTGTAATGCAAGGAGCTAAAAGAAATTTACCATAGTTTGCACATATTTTTATGCTTTCTTTCATAAGTTTTACTGCTTTTTTGTAGTTCCCAATATCATCATAAAGACTTGCAAGATTTAATATGATAGCAGGATATATTTTTGCTTTTTCCTCTTCATCAATGATATTATTCTCAATATAGTTTTTCAGAAATTCAAAAATTGCTATTGCTTCTTTTTGTTTGGATAGTTTTATATCTGCAATAGCAATATTATTGATAATGGTAATTTCTGTTGCTGTAAGAAAAATTTTTTTACTATATAAATCTTCAATCTGAAAATTGGGGTGCGTTAGCAAAAATGCATCTAAAAGTGATTTTTTTTGTTCAAACGTATATCCCAATTTTTTTGCTTTACTAATCAGTGAAAATAAAATATAATTTTGCTCTTCAAACTTATTCATTTTTTCTGAGCAGTTTTTGTATTCATCTAATAATGTATCAATGTCGTTATTGCCATTTTTCAGAAAGCAAAGTGAAATTTCTGTTTCTAAATTATCTCGTTGTAATTCAACATCAGTTGCAGGAACATCGTTCACAGGGGCTTTATAACCGCAACGTTGATAAAGAGATTCGAGAAGTTTCCTGCTTGGAACTTGATCTCCGCTTTCTATGCGCGAAAGCGAAGGAATTGAACAAAGTCCGTCGCACAAATCTTTTTGCGAGATTTTTCTTTCTAATCGTAGTTTATAGAGCCGTTTGCCTAAAGGAAATATATTCATAGCTCTATGCCGTAAAGTTTTACAATGCTGCGCTGTTCGATTTCTGTGCCGAAATAAGAGAACATTTTGAATGAATCGTTGATTATTTTTAGCCCCTCATTTTTATTCTTTGAAAAATACGTTGCAATGCCTCTGTACATAACTAAAGGAGGCAGATATAATATTTTACCGTATTCAGCGCATTTCGTAGCTCCGTAAAGGCTTGTTTCTATCGCTTCTAGGTATTTTTTATTTTCTGTGTAGAGCCTACAAAGATTAGTGAGTATCATTGTGTGATATTTTGCTTTTGCAATGCTATCCATAATGTTTTTATCAATATATTTTGCAATATACTCAAGCATTGGAATTGAAGATTGTATAAGTGCAATATAGAAAAAAATAAGCAATTCAGATTTTGAAAAATGAAAGTCTTTTTCTTTGTTGTTCAGCACGTCTTGATAATCGCTATGAGTTAGTTTTAGTGCATAATTTAGTTTTTTAGCAAGAAGAGTTTTGTTTGCATTGTGGTGCAACGCAAAAATGGCAGAATAAAGCAAAAATATTTGCACTTCAAACTTATTCATTTTTGAGCCGTCATTTGTATATTGCTCTAAAAGCTCTGCGAACTCGAAATCTCTTTTGTTTATTTTTTGTTCCAACAGAGATTCTATATTGTAGCGAATGATTTCAGATTCTGTTATTGCAGCATTATTCAATGGAGCTGTATAGCCTAATCGCTCAAAAAGCAGCTCGATAATACGTTTAGAAGGTAATTCTTTTTCAGTTTCAATTCGAGAAAGCGTTACAGTGGAACAAATACCAAACGAAAGGGCTTCTTGACTTATTCCTTTTCGTCTTCGATATTCTTTTATCAGTTTTCCAACTTGATACAATTCCATAAAAAGCTCTCAAAAAGGTAAAATTTACGTCAAACTTTATGGTCTTTTTTGTTTTATCGAATTATCATAAAACCATAAAAAACAAAACGACTTCTGTGAAAAGCCGTTTTGAAAAAGTATCGTCTGCACGATTACCAATGCTGTTGACGATATCATATATTTTATAAATCTTCAAGACTTTTTTATATAAAAAGCACTTGAAGTAAGGATTTTACAATGGCAAGTTTGAAAGAAAACGTGCTTGCTTCTGGTTTTGCCTTAATGACAGAAGATGAATTGTATGCCGTCAACGGCGGCAGAATGTCTAGAACGGAGATTTCAGCATATTCAGCAGCAAAGATAAACGACCGTCAAGATGATTTTCACACTTATACGCCGCCTGTTCATGAGGTTGTTTATAACAATGGAATGCGACGTATTGAGATTAATTAAGTAATTTTTATGCAATACGTTTATATTCTTATCGCAGTTTGTCTTTTCGCCTCCTGCGAGCGAAAGGAAGACAAAAGAGTGTATGAGCCGTTTTTGCCGACAGAAAAATCAATCACGCTCTCGCAAGCAAAAAAAGATGTTTTTCAGTTTGCGAGGCTCATAGAAAATAAGTACGGCTCTTATGAGTTTGCACAAAAACACGGCTTTGATGTGAAAAAGGCAAAAATAGATGCGCTTGCAATGTGCGAAAAGGCGTATAGCGAGCGAAAAGAGATAGATACAAGCGTCTTTGCACATATCTTATCAGACTGCTTTTTTGCTATAAACGATAATCATTTTTCGCTCTATCTAAACACAGAACCTTTCAGCGATACGCTGTATTTGTGCAAGCAGACGTTTGCTTATTTTTCAAATATCTATGTCAAGAAAATCGACGGTATGTATAAAGTCGTCTATAGCGGAAATGCAAAAGTTGAAAAGGGGGATACATATACAGATTCTCCCCTTTATCTTTTTTCCTATCCCTCGGTTGGCGAAAACGTTTATCGCGTTTGCTGCATTTCAGACAACAGCAAGCTAAACGAAAAGGCGTTTTGGTTTAACGGCAAGCCGAAAAAATGTTTTGTGAGCCGCAGCATAAAAAACAAATCTTCTTCCGATGAAATTGAAATACGAGAGATTGCAGGCGAAACATTCTCATATATCTCTTGCTCTTGTTTTTATTTTTGTGATTATGACAAAGGCGAGCCGTCTGAAGAAGAGAGTTTAGTGATAGAGCAATTCAACAATGCAATAAAAACGGCGTTTGCAAAAGATACGGTCATTTTTGATTTGCGCAGAAATACAGGCGGATATGTTTCTATTGCAATCGATGCGCTGAACGAGGTGATAGACGATTTTTCGGGCACTCTTTACATTCTCATCGGAAAAGATACCGCTTCTGCTGCCGAAATTGTGCCGTATAAGCTAAAGAATTACCCGTATATCCGCGCTTTTACTGTCGGTGAAAAAACTCGTGGTGCAATCACGACAGGTGCGCCGACTCCGTTTTGCTTGAAGTATTCTCGCATTATTGCAACTATTCCCCTTGAGCATATTGAGATACCGAGAGGAACTTTTATAGAAGGCTTAGGAATTATGCCAGATTACTGGGCGTTTCAGGGCGATGTCGTCGCAACCCTCTACGCGCTCACAGGCAACGAAGAGGTAAAAATACTTTTATCACGAATTGAATAAAACTCCCCTCTCTTGCTAGGAGAGGGGAAGGGGGAGAGGTCTAAAACACCCTCTGGGTGCTACTTGGCTGCTTCAAAGATGATGTCGAGCAAGAAGACGAAAGCGAGCACCCACGTTACGAGCGGCACATCTTTCGCCTTTTTCGCGAAAATCTTTGTCAGCGCATAAGCGATAATGCCGAACGCAATTCCCTTTGAAATCGAGTAGGAAAACGGCATCGCCATAATCGTGATGAACGCAGGAATTCCCTCCGAAATATCCGTGAAGTCGATTCCAATCACGCTTCTCATCATCAAAAATCCCACGAAAATCAGCGCAGGAGCAGTCGCCGCCGACGGAATGAGCGCAAAGAGCGGACTTAAAAACAATGCGACGAGGAACAGCAGAGCCGTAACCACGCTTGCAAGCCCCGTTCTCGCTCCTGCCGCCACTCCCGAAGAGCTTTCCACAAAACTTGTTACCGTAGAAGTACCCAAGCACGCGCCAAATACCGTGCCGACCGCGTCCGCCATCAGCGCGCCTTTTGCGTTCGCCACGTTGCCGCTTTTGTCTTTCAAATTCGCCTGTTCCGCCACTCCGAGCAGCGTGCCGATGGTGTCGAAAAGGTCGGTGAACAAGAACGTGAAGAACACGACGAAAAACTTGACCGTCAAAACGCTCTGCCACTCGAAATGAAACAAAATCGGGCTTTCAGGCGCGCTAAACGGCTTGAAGTTTTCAGGGATTGTCGTAACGCCGAAGGGAATGCCGAGAATCGTCGTCAGCACAATGCCGAGCAAAATCGCGCCAGGCGTTTTCATCGTGTAAAGCGCAATCGTGATGACCAAGCCCAAAATCGCGACGAGAGCGGAGGCGTGGCTCATATTCAAATTGACGAATGCGAGCGGAGTTCCTGCCTCTCCCGTCGTAATGCCTGCGTTAGAAAGCCCGATGAGCGTGATAAAAAGCCCGATGCCCACCGCGACCGCTTTTCTGAGATTGACGGGAATTGATTTGATAATCGCTTCCCGAATCCCGAAGAGAGAGAGCAATATGAACAAAAGCCCCTCGAGCAAAACCGCCGTGAGCGCAAAGGCTGGGCTGCATTTCATCGACATAACAACGGTGTATGTGAAAAACGCGTTCAGTCCCAAGCCTGGAGCGAGCGCAATCGGCAGGTTCGCCAAAAACGCCATCACGAGAGTCGCCGCGCACGAACTCAACGCCGTCGCCGTGAACACTCCTCCCCAGCTCAATCCCGCAGGTGAAAGAATTGACGGGTTGACAGCCAAAATATAGCTCATCGCCAAAAAAGTGGTGATGCCGCCGACGATTTCGCGATTGACGGTTGTCTTTCGAGATGAAAGCTGAAATCTTTTTTCTAGGAAACTCATTTTTTTGCCCTCTGTAAAACGGTTGTGTTTAATTTTGAAATCGAAACAGAAATCTTGTTCGCCAAATCCTCGTATACCGCAGGCTTAACGAGCGTAACCACGCTTAAATACGGCGTGAGCTTGTCGTTAATCGTGCTGACGAGGCTCTTTTTCACCTTTGAAGCCGCCAAGCCGCTCGTCGCAATGCCCGCCTCGCTTTTGTGCCGCGCGTCCTGAAACTCATCTTCTGCCGCCTTGATGTCGTCAATCGCCTCTGCCACCTCAGGCAAAGCCTCCAACGCCGCCGCGACCTCTGCTCCCTTCAAATCCGAAAGCAAAGACGCAATCTGCCCCGACTCATTCGCATTTGAAAGCCGCGTAATTCCCGTGTACTTGTCGAACACCGCAGACACACGAGCCGCCGCGCTTGCCTTTGTCGCGTTCTTGAGCTTTTTGAGTGCCTTCGCCAAGCTCGCCGCGTCCATAATCGCATTGTCGCGCGCCGCGTCGAACTCGGCCAAATTGATGACGACTTTGTCTTTTTTCGTCGCCGCAATCAGCTCATCGGTCGCCTTTTTCTCGTCGGCAAAAATCAGCGATAAAATCTCGTCTTTTGCCTCTTCCTTCGCCTCTGCAAAAATCTTTGCATGCTCCGCGCCCAAATCCGCCAGTTCCGCAATCTGCGCCGCGCCATTCACTTTTGAAACAGCCATTCGTTACTCCTGTAATTAAGATAGTGTAGAGTATAGACCGCGAAAAAAACTTGTTCAATAGCGTGTGAGTGCAAACTTTCACAGGCTCAGCGTGTTTTTGTCCGTGTGAGCGTAAAATCGCTGAAAAACAGCGTGCGATTGCTCGATTGAGTGCAAACTTTCACAGACGCAGCGTGTTTTTGCCCGTGTGAGCGCAAAATCGATGAAAAACAGCGTGCAATTGCTCGATTGAGTGCAAACTTTCACAGCCGCAGAATATTTTTGCCCGTGAGAGCGCAAAATCGCTGAAAAACAGCGTGAGTTGCCTCTCGATTTTGCAATGTTTCCCACAAAGTAAAATGTTTCCCACCTTTTCTGCCCCGTATCGCCCCTACACACAAGGAATTTTAGGAAAGACGCAAAAAAACTGCCTCGTTTAAACCAACGTTTAAAGTTGCCACTTCATACGAAGTGTATACACTAATTCTAGCGCAATAGGTACGCGATTTCAATTTTTAGCCACCAAAAAAATGGTTAATTTAAACGTTCATTTTGATTGGACGTTTTTGGAGGACTTTTATGAAAAGAACAC
>ERZ842401.6023-NODE-6023-length-13139-cov-9.421125_pt1 | contig 13139 bp, 12 predicted proteins | sample MGYA00521270_ERZ842401 | MGnify/ENA primary metagenome ERZ842401 (study PRJEB31892, sample SAMEA3878208) | bioreactor metagenome | biome: Moose rumen | place: Sweden | collected 2011-10 | study: EMG produced TPA metagenomics assembly of the PRJEB12797 data set... | reverse complement strand
GCACTTGAAAAAAATTTCAAAGCACTTGAAAAAAATTTCAAAGCACTTGAAAAAATTTTTCAAGCCGTCCGGAAAAAATTTTCAAGCCGTCCGGAAAAATTTTTCAAGCCGTCCGGAAAAAATTTTCAAGGGGTCTGAAAAAAAATTTCAAGGGGTCTGAAAAAAAATTTCAAAGGGTCTGAAAAAAAAATTCAAAGGGTCTGAAAAAAAAATTCAAGGGGCTTGAAAAAAAATTTCGGAGCGCATTGAAAAAATCAAGCCGCCTGAAAAAAACTCGGCTTCGCGAAGATAGGCGACGAGGCTCTGTCCATTTTGCTCTACCCTCGTTGTTTTTTTCTTTCTCAGACCTTATTCTTTGTTGCATGGCTTTGCGTTCCCTACGTGCGGCTTCAATTCTTCGCTATGTGTGTGAATGATTTTGCGGCTTATAGATAAAATCGTATCTTTGCCCGCTGAATACATCAGCAACGCGATGAATATCCCACTATCTTCGGCTCTGCTCGAGCAAGCCACCCTTGAACGTGGCGAGCAGGGCTACACCGACACCGTCATTCACGCCGTCAGCGAGGCGGCGGGCGGCGAAATCACCGCCCAGACGCTCCAGCAACTCTCTACGTCGCAACTCACGCTCCTGGCGTTTGACGTGCTGAAGCGTGAGGTGGACGAGGGCGGCTTCATTCAGCTCATCCACAACGGCTGGGGGCCTTTCTTTTTTCACAACCCCTTTGCCAAAGTGATGAAGATGTGGGGGCTGCGAGAACTCGCGCAGCTGGTTTATGATGCCTCCCGCCTCTATGCCCGGTATGCCGACGAACTCACCGCCGAGATGGACGACGACACGTTTATGGCACTCTACGAAACACACCCTGCCTTTGACGAACTCGACGATACGTTTATCGACCAGGGAGACACCTATGTCCACCAACTCGCCACCTATATCAAAGACCATCTTTCCGACTTTGTCACCCTCGAATGAGCAAACAGAAATCACATAGCGTGCAGATAAAAAACCGCCGTGCGCAGTTCGACTATCACGTTCTCAAGACCTTTACGGCTGGCCTCGTACTCTACGGCACAGAGATAAAGAGCATCCGCGCCGGCAAGGCCGGCTTGGCCGACACCTACTGTCTGGTGCAAAATGGCGAGGTGTGGGTGAAGAACATGTACATTGCCGAGTACGCTTTCGGCTCTTTTCGCAACCATACCCCCCTGCGTGAGCGCAAACTGCTGCTTAACCGGCGCGAGATACGCGAATTGTCGAACGAGAGCAAGTCGCCCGGCATCACCATCGTCCCTCTGTTGCTCTACATCAACGACAATGGTCTGGCAAAACTTGATATAGCCCTCTGTCGGGGTAAACACGCCTACGACAAGCGACAAGGCATCAAAGAGCGCGAGGCCAAGCGCGAGATGGGGCGAGCCTTCCATAAAGCCTATTAGGACTTGTGATGTTGTAAAATACCGATCTCTGTAGCGCATAACTTGCTTGTGTAACACCCCGCCGCCAGAGCACAATAAATCCTAACTCCCCACCACCACGTTGAACACCCTCCCACAAATACTCCGCGAGCGCGTGCTCCTCCTTGACGGAGCCACCGGCACGATGCTTCAGCGTTATGCACTCACCGAGGCCGACTTCCGTGGTGAGCGTTTTCAGCATCTGGCGCGTCCACAACGTGGCAACAACGACCTCCTCTGCCTCTCACGCCCCGACGTAGTGGCGGACGTGCATCGCAAATACCTCCTCGCCGGTGCCGACATTATCGAAACCAATACGTTCTCTGCCCAGCGTATCTCCCAGTCGGACTATGGCTGCGAGAGCCTTGTAGAAGAGATAAACGTAGCCGGTGCCACCATAGCGCGCCGTGTTGCCAACGCGTTTACCGCCCACGATGGCCGCCCCCGCTTTGTGGCAGGCAGCATAGGCCCTACCAACCGCACACTTTCTATGAGCCCCGACGTGGAAGACCCCGCGCGGCGAGCCCTGACGTTCAACGAGTTGCGCGCAGCGTACGTGGAGCAGATAACATCCCTAATTCGTGGTGGCGTTGACGCACTCCTGATAGAAACCATCTTCGACTCCCTCAACGCCAAAGCCGCCCTTGTCGCTGCCGAAGAGGCTATGGAGCAGACGGGTAGGGAGGTGCCCCTGATGCTCTCCGCCACGATTGCCGACAAGTCGGGGCGCATACTCTCGGGCCAAACCCTCGGTGCGCTCCTGACCACGCTGTTGCGCCCGAGCGTGATAAGTGTAGGCCTCAACTGCTCCTTTGGCGCTCACGACCTCTTGCCTTTCCTGCGCCAAATGGCAAAGGAAGCCCCGTGCTTTGTGTCGTGCCACCCTAACGCCGGCCTCCCCGACGCGATGGGGCACTACAGCCAGACGCCGGCGCAGATGGCCGAGGAGGTACAGACGTTTCTAGCCGAGGGGTTGGTAAATATCGTCGGCGGGTGCTGTGGTACCACCGACGAACACGTAGCGCGTCTCGCACCACTCGTACGCCGTGCCGTGCCGCGCCGCCCTGCCGCACCGACCACTGCGTTTCGCCTCGCAGGGCTCGAACGCTGGGAGCAGACCGCCGACTGCCGTTTTGTGAACATAGGCGAGCGACTCAACGTGGCAGGCTCGCGCAAGTTCTTAAGGCTTATCAAGGAAAAACAATACGCCGAAGCCATCGCCATAGCACGTACACAGGTGGAAGCCGGCGCGCAGGTGCTCGACATCAATATGGACGACGGACTGCTCGACACGCTCCACGAGATGACACACTTCCTCAATCTCTTAGCCGCAGAGCCCGATGTGGCACGTGTGCCGTTTATGATAGACAGTAGCGACTGGCACGTGGTGCGCGCAGCCCTCGGCTGTATTCAGGGCAAGTGTATCGTCAACAGCATATCGCTAAAAAACGGCGAGGCAACGTTCCTCCGCCACGCCCGCGACGTGAAAGCCTACGGTGCGGCGGTAGTGGTGATGGCCTTCGACGAACAAGGGCAAGCCACTACCTACGAGCGACGCATAGCCATCTGCCGGCGAGCCTACGAGCTACTCGTTCACCGCGTCGGCCTCGCGCCGCAGGACATCATTTTCGACCCAAACATCCTCGCCGTTTGCACCGGTATGGCCGAGCACGACCGCTATGCGCTCGACTTCATACGTGCCACAGACTGGATACGCCACAACCTGCCCCTCGTCCACGTCAGCGGCGGAGTAAGCAACCTTAGTTTCGCCTTCCGTGGCAACAACTATATCCGAGAAGCCATACACGCCGTGTTTCTCTACCACGCCATACGTGCCGGGATGGATATGGGCATCGTCAATCCGAACACCGCACTCACCTATGCCGACCTGCCGCCGGCGCACGTGGAAGTCATCGCCGATGCGTTGCTCTGCCGCCGCCCCGATGCCCCGCAGCGACTGATGGAACTGGCTGCCGCCACGATGCAACTCAAGGCCGACACGTCCACCGCCGCCCCCGCAGCGACCGCACACCTCGCCCCCGAAGAGCAACTGGCAGAGAAACTCCGGCGCGGCGACGAGCGCGACATAGAAACCCTTGTAGAAACCCTGCGTCAGCGTTATCCCCACGCCATCAATGTGATAGAAGGCCCGCTGATGGAAGGAATGAACCGCGTGGGCGAACTCTTCGGTGCCGGCAAGATGTTTCTGCCACAGGTCATCAAAACAGCGCGTGTAATGAAGCGCGCCGTGGCCGTCTTAGAGCCATATATCCAAGCCGAGAAGAAAGAAGCCACAAGTGCCGGGCGTGTGCTGCTTGCCACCGTCAAAGGCGATGTGCACGACATAGGGAAGAACATCGTTTCCGTAGTGCTGGCGTGCAACAACTACAGCATCACCGACCTCGGCGTGATGACACCGTCCGAGCGCATCGTCGCAGCGGCAAAAGAGACACGCGCCGAACTCATCGGCCTCAGCGGACTTATCACGCCGAGCCTCGATGAAATGATACATACCGTGAAAGCACTGAAGGCGGCGGGCGTAAGCGTACCCGTTTGCGTCGGCGGAGCCACCACAAGCAAACTACATACCGCGCTGAAGATAGCCCCACACTACGACGGCCCAGTGCTCTGGACAAAAGACGCGAGCCAAATGGTACTCGTTGCCGCCAAACTCCTCAACCCCGCCACACGATCCGATTTCGTGGCTGAGACGAATGCCGAATACGCTCGGCTGCGCGAGCAAGAGGCACAGCGCAACCACAACCTACGCTCCCTTGCCGAAGCCCGCGAAAACCGCCTGCGCCTCTTCGACTAAGACGATAACGATGAAGACAGACATCACCTCTACATTTCACAAGCAAAATGTCTCAATGATGACTACCAAAAACGTCCTTCTCATACTCCTTATCTCCCTCTGCACCCTGCCGCCGCTCTCCGCACAGCGTAGCCTGTTGGACGAGTCTTTTTGCGGCCTTTCCACCAATACCGCTACGCCAATAGGAAATGCGGACTCACTTCAGGCCGCCCTTACTTACTTCAATGATTTAGGTATCAACCGCCTCCGCATAGAATTGTGTGGCGAGCAACCACTGCCCGCCCTCGACACGCTGTTGTCGTTTACCGATAAAAGCCTGTTTGACGTGTTTGTGGCAGTGCCCGACACGCTGCTAACCGACACGCTCATCGCCTCACTGCCCGCCTTAGTAAATGCCGCAAACCACCGCGTAGCAGCCTACACCGTGGTGCGTACCGTTTATGTCCGCCCCGACACTTTCCTCTCGCTGCTAAAAACATTCTGCCAGGCCACACCCGCCGCCCTCCACGGACTAAGCGTGAACAGTGCCAACGACCAACTCTTCAATACCGTGGCGCGCCTGCCCGAGATTGACTATATGGCACTCAACTGCGGCTTTCGCGAGCAACGATGGGCCTCGCTCGACCGTGTGCGCGAAGCCATCGGACACGTCTTTAGTAAGATGCCGCAACTCGTTGACAATGCCGTGCGCGCTTTGGAACTCCCCGACAAGCCGCTACTCATCGACTATCTCGACTACCCGCGCGACCGTGCCTATCACCACCCCGGCAGCCTCGTGCGTATGCGCGACAATGTGCTCAACTGTGCCTTGCGCCTCCAACAACAATACAGCGAAACGCTACGAGGCATCTTCCTCGGTACGTGGATGGACGATGCCGCCGCTGCCGACAAGCGTCCGCCATCGGAGACACTCTATACCTCCGACACTTCCACACTACTGTTGCTCGCACGTAAAAGCGGCGAGGCGATGCAATAAAGCCGCGCTGTGTTCGTTTAAAGTATGTATAAACCAATAGGCCATAGGCCGCAATCTACAGAACCCTCCCTTATGACAATAGCCGTGAAAAATGTTGTACGACCGCTCTTGCTTGTAGCCCTGTTGCTCTTCGCCAGCGTGCCGCTCTATGCTCAAACGGGTATGACCGATGACCAAGTGATGGAGTATATCGTAAGCGAAACAGCCCGCGGCACGTCGCGTAGCGAGCTGATGACAAAACTCGTGGAGCGCGGTGTCACCGTAGAGCAGATACGCCGCGTGCGCGACAAATACGAGCGTATGCAACGCAACGCCACTACCGGGCGTCGCGATGAAACGCAGAGCAGCAACCGGCAGCGACAGTCGAATGGTGAAACACGTTCCGCCGGAACACGTAGAGGCGACAACCAACAAACCAACCAAAACCGTCCGCGCCGTAACCAAGCCGATGAGCAAAACGACTACGATGATGCCCTCGGATATTTTATCCCCGACAGCGTAGATCAACGCTATTCGCGCTATAACCAATACCAAGAAGAACCTAAGTCGCGTATCTTCGGCCACGACATCTTTAGGCAAGAAAACCTTACCTTTGAGCCTGAAATGAACATTGCCGTCCCCGCCGACTATCGTCTTGGCCCCGGCGACCAGGTGTTTGTGGATATCTATGGCGCATCGCAAAAAAACTTTGAAGCCACGGTGTCGCCCGAGGGAGCGATAGACCTCACGGGCTATGGCCCCGTAAGCGTGAGCGGTATGACGGTGAGCCAAGCCACGGCACGCCTGCGCGCCACCATAGGCCGACACTATCAGAACTCGCAGATACGCCTCACCGTAGGGCAGACACGCAGCATCACTGTTAGCGTGATGGGCGATGTTGTTACTCCGGGTACCTACACCCTCTCGGCTTTTGCCACGGTGTTCAACGCCCTTTATATGGCCGGCGGCATTACCGACATAGGAACACTGCGTAATATCAGAGTAGTACGCGGCGGAAAGGTTATTAGCACCGTTGATGTTTACGACTATCTTATTAACGGCACGCTTACTGGCAATGTGCGCCTGCATAGCGATGACGTGATACAGGTGGGAGCCTACGAGAATTTAGTTGCCGTGAGCGGAAGCGTGAAGCGTCCGATGCTCTACGAAATGCGTAACGGCGAGAGCGTGGCCACGTTGCTTTCCTATGCCGGCGGTCTGTCCGGCAATGCGTATGCCGACAATATCAGCCTCGTGCGTAGCCAGGGCGGTGAGAAGTCCGTATATAGCATCGTGCCAAACGACCGCGCCGCTTTTCACGTTCTCGACGGAGATAGCGTATATGTGGATAGCGCACTCAACCGTTATAGCAACGCCGTAGAAGTGAAAGGCGAGGTGCGCCGTCCGGGCCTCTTCCAAGTAGGCGGGCAGACCACTACGCTCCGACAGATAATTGAACGAGCCGGCGGGTTAACCGAGAATGCCTATATGGGGCGCGCACTCGTCCATCGCCGACGTGCCGACAACACGGTGGAAGCCATCTCCGTCAACCTGGCGGCGCTGATGGAACACACCATCGCCGATGTGCCCCTGCAAAATCGCGATGTAGTATTTATCGCCTCCACGCGCGACCTCCAGGAGGAGCGCACGATGAGTATCTTTGGTGAGGTGCAGGCTCCGGGTACTTATGATTATGTGGCGAATAGCACTGTGGAGGACTTTATCATTCAGGCCGGCGGGCTGAAAGATGCCGCCAGCTTGTTGCGCGTGGACGTTGCCCGACGCATACGCGAACACACCGTAAATGAGGCGGGCAACCAAGTGTCGCGCTGGTTTACTTTTGAACTGCATGACGGCCTATTGACGAATACCGACACCGCCTTTATCCTTGAACCTTTCGATGAGGTTTATGTGCGCCGAAGCCCCGGATACATAGAGCAAGAACACGTATCCGTACGTGGAGAAATCAACTATGAAGGTACTTTTACTCTCACCAAGAAAGAGATGCGCCTAAGCGACCTTATCAACATAGCCGGCGGACTTACCCCCGAGGCGTATGCACACGGGGCACGCTTGGAGCGTACACTCACTTACGCCGAGCAGCAAAAGCGCACCACACTGTTGAAACTAATAGTGACGGACAGCATCGACTTACGCAAACTGGAACTCAGCGATATGCGTAGCGTGGGTATACATCTCGACCGCGCCTTAGCCGAGCCAGGTAGTGAGTGGGACGTGGTGCTACGCGGAGGAGATAGACTCATTATACCGCAGTTCACCAACATCGTTTCAACAAACGGCGAGGTGATTTATCCCAACAGTATCACTTATCGCGAGGGAGCACCGTTGAGCTACTATATCAACCAAAGCGGCGGCTTCAGCCAGCGAGCACGTAAGCACCGTGTGTTTGCAGTGAATATGAACGGCACGGTGACGCGCGTGCGTAGCAGTAAGGATATAGAGCCTGGGTGCGAGATAGTGGTGCCCTCAAAAGCCGCACGACGCGGACTTAGCCTGACTGAGATACTCTCGCTGAGTACGATGGGCGTTAGCCTTGCCGCTGTACTCGCCACGATACTGAAGTAACGACATCCTATTTATGAAATTCCCCCGCATAAATATAAGACGAAAGAAGCCCGACACTACCGGCACGGCATCTCAGCCCCAGCCGGCAGAGAATACTACGGAGTTTATGCCTCACGAAGACAATGGCGAAGAATTGCCCGTAGGCAACTCAGACACGCCGAAAAATCCTACCCCAACGACAGAGCAACAAATGGGTAATGTTGAAGCAGAGGCAGTGAACACTGCACCAGATGCCATCCCCGTCATCTCCGAGCGTATCAGCCTCAATGCTGTGTTCGGCTGCATTTGGCGCAACAAATGGAAATATGTTCTTCCACTTCTTGCCACAGGTGTCTTTGTGTCGTGGATAGCCCTGAGCATACCGCGTTACTATAGTGTCACTGTGATGCTCGCACCCGAATACAACATCCCTTCGTCGGGTATTAGCAATGCCATAGGAGGTCTTGCCGGTTCGTTAGGCATAAACGTCGGGTCGGGCGCATCAACCGATGCTATCGTGCCGATGTTCTACCCCGACCTAATAGGCAGCACCGATTTCCTCGTCCCGCTCTTCGACGTACAAGTAACAACGAAAGACGGCAAGTTCAAAGGACGTTATGCCGACTATCTTACAAAAATGCAGAAGCATCCTTGGTGGGAGGAGGAACTAAATAAACTCAAGAACCGTATAGCCCCGCCGCCGACGAGCGAGCCACGTGCCGCCGACGAGCCTATCAATCCTTTTGCACTCACCTTTGCCGAAGATGCACTTATGCGCGGCATCAAAGGCTCAATATCATGTACGGTTGACAAGAAGACCGATGTGATTACACTCACCACAAAGTCGCAAGACCCGCTCGTGGCAGCCCTTATAGCCGATACCGTGCGGCAGCGGTTGCAAGACTTTATCATCGACTACCGCACGCAAAAGGCACGCGGCGATCTTGCACATGTACGCAAACTATGTGAGGACGCACACGCCGACTACCTCAAGAAACAGCACGAATACGCCAAATTCGTAGATGCTAACCAAGACCTCGTACTCGAAACGTTTAAAGCCAAGGAGCGCGACTTAGAAGATGAAATGCAACTTGCTTTCAACGCCTACAGCCAGCTGCTCTCCCGCGTACAATCAGCAGAGGCGAAGGTGCAAGAGCGAACACCCGTATTCACTACGCTGCAAAACGCCAGCGTACCCGTGAAACACGAAGGGCCTAAGCGAGTCTTAATGGTGTTGGCATCACTCATCGCAGCCTTTATCGTAACGACTATCGTGCTTATCTCACGCGACAAACACGTCAGATGGTAGTTCGGCATACGTATAGAAAGGCTTTTACCCCACTCACTTTCCCTTTGCAGTGTTCATCCTCCATTACTCACCCTTATCTCCGTTAACAAAATGACATTTACACGCAAAACACGTTTTATCTCCATTGGTATCACAGCCGTGGTAGTAGCAGGCATTGCTCTCTTCCTCTCGCTGAAGCCGGCTGACGGTATTATGCAAAAGAAAGGCAATGCTTATATTGTCAATACCACAAAACTTACTCCCGACGTACGCGGATACGCTGGCCCCGTGCCAATAGAGGTTACAATAAGTGCTGGGAAGATTACGTCCATCAAAGCATTACCCAACCACGAGACAGCGGATTTCTTCCAGAGTGCCAAAAACAAGATCACCAAGCAATACGTTGGTCTTACTGTCCGGCAGGCACGCGCACTCCATCCCGACGCTGCTACCGGCGCCACATATAGTAGCCGCGCACTTATACAAAACATTAACCAAGCTCTTAACTACTACGAAGCGCACAAATAGTTAGCGTGTTTGCTCTGTTTACAATAAATGAGATAGGAAGATAACAAAACGTTAAAGACTATCAATGTCAAACAATACCGTGGGCGTTATAAACCCACCTTTAATCTTATAAAAGTTTAGTAGTATGAAAAGAAGTGATTTTAACTTTTCCCACAGTGCACAGGGCTTTCTGAAAAATGCTGAGGCTCCCACTGCTTGCGGTGCCGCTTGTGGCACATCAGACAAACCCGCCGATGACAAACCCGCTGCCTGCGGCACGGCCTGCGGTGCTGGCGACAAAGACGAAAAACCCGCTGCCTGCGGTACGGCCTGCGGTGCCGGTGAGAAGTAATCCTGTAAGATGGATTACTTTGCGTTTCAATGGCACATCACCGATGAGTGCGACCAACGTTGTAAGCATTGCTATATCTTTTCCGAGGGACATCCGCAACTGTTCGTGATGCCGTGGGAAACGTTAGTAGCAGTTCTTGCAAACATTGAGCGTATGGCAAAAAGAATGGTTCGCACTCCTTATATATATATAACAGGGGGCGACCCTATTCTCCATCCCAAGTTTTGGGACTTTCTCAATCTCCTACATAGCCGCCACATACCTTTTACCTTGATGGGAAACCCGTTTCATCTGACAGATGAGGTATGCAAACGAATGAAAGCACTGGGATGCAGAAAGTATCAACTCTCACTCGACGGATTGCAAGAAACGCACGATAGATTTCGCAAACGCGGCTCTTTCATTACAACGCTAAGAGCCATTGACACTATACGCAAAAGCGGAATGCACTGTGCCATTATGTCAACCATCTCGGCGGCCAATATCGACGAGATACCGAAGTTGATTGACGTGGTAGTGGAACACCGAGCCGACATCTTCGCTTTTAGCAGATACTGCCCTACAAGCACCGAAAAGGCAAAGCAAGAAAACTGGCACATAGCGCCCGTGCGCTATCGATTGTTCTTGGAAGAGTGTTGGGAAAAGTTTGAGCAATACAAAGACTCAGACACAACATTCAATCTGAAAGACCACCTTTGGACGCTCTTTCTTTATGAGAAAGGCTTATTTAAGATACCGCAGGGGCTTGATACCGACACTATTTACGATGGCTGTAACTGCGGGAATTGCCATTTCACTATCTCTGCCGATGGTAGATTGATGGCGTGTCGGCGCTTTGACAGTTTTGTGGGTACGGTAGAGGAAGAACTTTACGACGTATTCCACGGGTCAACGATGAACCGTTATCGCCAGCACGAGCTTTTTGAGAAGTGTCGTAGATGTGAATTATTACGCTTCTGCCGAGGTTGCCCCGCTGTGGCCTATGGTTATTCCAAAAACTTCTATGCTCCCGACCCTCAGTGCTGGCATAAGTGATATTAAAACCAACGCAGAACTCACCTTTATTCTTAATCCTGTTCCGCAAGTGTCTCAAACAACGTACGACTAAAACCTTGCGGCATATTAAAACATTAACAAAAATGATTCGACTTAATGCTTTTTTTACCCTCAAAGAGGGTGCAAGCACCGAAGACGTGCTGGCAATTACTAACGAACTTGTAGCCAAGTCGCGCCAAGACGAAGGAAATCTGGGCTACGACCTGTTTCAAAGTACAACCAATCCCAAAGTCTTTATGTTTTGCGAGAGCTGGGCAGACGCTGACGTACTCGACAAACACTCTAATGCGCCACACTTTACCAGTGCTGTGCCTGCCTTAGGGGCTTTAACCGCCGATGGATTGAAGATAGAGCGTTTCGAGAAATAGATAATGAACCTCTTTCAACTCTTTCGTTACCGTCGTTCCATCCGAAAATACCAGGACAAACAGATAGCGCGGGAAGACTTAGAGAAAATTATAGAAGCCGGCCTCTATGCCCCCAATGCTGGCGGAGGGCAGCGAAGTATGATTGTCGCTTTGCGAGACCCGAAACTCACCGAGGCTGTGGGCAAGATGAATGTCGGTAAGCTTGACCGAACCCGTCTTTCGGGTAATTTTGTTTCCAAAGAGCAACCGAGTATCATTGACGATCCTACAATAAAAAGTGGTTTCTATGGTGCTCCAACAGTGTGCATCATCTTTGCTCAGGCCAATTTTCTATATAGTATTCCCGATGCTTTTTGTTGTGCGGAGAATATGGTGCTGGCGGCAACGGAGCTGGGCATTAGCTCGTGTATCGTAGCACGAGGCGAGGAAACATTCAACAGCGACTACGGCCACCACCTGATGCAACAGTGGGGAGTTCCTGCTGGCTACGTAGCACGATGTTTTGTGTTGCTGGGCTATTGCCAAGGGGCTTACCCCTCTGAGAAGCCCAGAAAGCCTGGACGATATAAAATTGTTGACAATTAGCTATTGCCCTTTTATCCCAAATTGGTCTTTAGCGTTACGTTGGTTCTATTTATTTATTGCTGTCCGCTAAAGGTGTGAGATCATTATCTGTTCACCCCGTACCCCCTCCCTTAATCGCGGCCTGAAAGGGCTGCAAGCGGTCAGCCCAGGGAAACGCCTTGGAGAACGTGCGCCTCGTATAATCGCCCTGTAAGGGCAAAAGCGTAGCAATGCTGTTGCCCTTACAGGGCGCATATCCCTCCTGCCGCATACCCTTAAAGACAACTAAAAACCTATATATTATATGTACAATAGAGAATATACACCTGAAAGAATTACAGAGCTAAAGTCAAACGAGATTTTCGTCTTCGGCAGTAATCTTAATGGGTTGCATGGAGGCGGAGCAGCACGAATAGCTTATAAATGCTTTGGAGCATTATGGGGACAAGGTGTTGGTTTACAAGGTCAGAGTTATGCCATCCCGACAATGCATGGTGGTGTTGAGTCCATCAAACCATACGTGGACGATTTCATAGAATTTGCATTTAGTCATCCTGAGTATAAATTCCTTGTCACCCGTATCGGTTGTGGAATAGCAGGATTTTCTCCAAATGAATTAGCACCCTTATTTTTGAAAGTCATAGACCTACCAAATGTCATTCTTCCAAAAGATTTTGTTGAGGTAATACATCGTCATACCAGTGTAGCAGATCATTCTATTTAGGTGGTTCTATTAATTCGCTTTGTCAAATTAAGGAACTATGTACAAAGGAGTTTTGGAATACTGTTGATATTGTGAATCAAGGTCGTTCTATGACACCTGTTTTCGCCATAGGGACACCCAAGATTTCAGGCATCACCCTTGACGAGGTCGCACAGTGCCCGCTGTTCATCACTCATCCCCAGTATCACCCTCTGGGACAAGGACGACTTTGGTGAGACATAGCTGATGGCATACATGGTCTTCGTCAGTTCCTGTGCCCGATGCACAGTGATGTCGCTCTTTGCCGCTTTGAGGATTCTCTCCAGTTCCAATAATATGGTATAGGCTGTGAAGCAGATACATATGTGTCCCTCTATCCTGTTACGCAGCCTGTGGTAGATTGGCCTGACGGCTAGGTCAAATTTGTTGAATCGGAATGCGCGTTCTATATACCGGCTCAGCGGATTTCCCCAGTTGATAAAGCCTGGGCTAATTAAGAATAAAGTGT
>ERZ842401.6022-NODE-6022-length-13140-cov-4.419182_pt1 | contig 13140 bp, 9 predicted proteins | sample MGYA00521270_ERZ842401 | MGnify/ENA primary metagenome ERZ842401 (study PRJEB31892, sample SAMEA3878208) | bioreactor metagenome | biome: Moose rumen | place: Sweden | collected 2011-10 | study: EMG produced TPA metagenomics assembly of the PRJEB12797 data set... | reverse complement strand
GGCTATAAATTTCGGCGGATTTTAGGCGGGGCAGGAGGGATTTGCTGATGAGGAAATAGTCAATACGCCAGCCAACGTTGCGTTCGCGGGCGCGGGCGCGCACGTCATCGCCGAGCTGAAGCGCGCCAGCCCGAGCGAGGGGATGATCCGCGAGGACTTCCGTCCGGTCGAGCTGGCGCGCGAGCTCGTGGGCGCAGGTGCGGCGGCGCTCTCGGTGCTGTGCGAGCCGCATCGCTTCCTCGGCAGCGAGGAATACCTTCGCGCGGTGCGCGCGGACGTGGACATCCCCATCCTCTACAAGGACTTCGTCACGACGCGCTACCAGGTGGCCGCCGCGCGCGCCGCAGGCGCGGACGCCGTCCTGCTCATCGCGGCGGTACTCATCGAGAAGCGAACCGATTGGCCCACATGGGCTTATCTTCTTATTTACTTGATCCCTTACCTGATTGTGGGATGGGACACCATCAAGGAGGCCGGGGCGGCGCTCCTGCACGGAGAGGCCCTGGATGAGAACTTCCTGATGACCGTGGCGACGGTCGGAGCCCTCGTCATCGGCTTCCTGCCCGGAGCCCAGACCCAGTTCCCGGAGGCGGTGTTTGTGATGCTGTTCTTCCAGGTGGGCGAACTCTTTGAAGGCTATGCCGAGGGCAAGAGTCGAGAGAGCATAGCACACCTGATGGACATTCGCCCTGATGTTGCTAATGTGGAGCGCGATGGCGAAGTACTAACAGTAAATCCCGAGCAGGTGGCGGTAGGCGAAGTCATCGTCATCAAGCCGGGCGAGAAGATACCCCTCGACGGCGTGGTGGTGGAAGGCTCGACCTCTCTCAACACCGTGGCGCTCACCGGCGAGAGCGTGCCTCGTGATGCCAGCGTGGGCGACGAGGTGATTTCGGGCTGCGTGAACCTCTCGGGAGTGATAAAGGTGCGCGCCACCAAGAGCTTTGGCGAGAGCACGGTGGCGAAGATTATCGACCTCGTGGAGCATAGCGGTGACAAGAAGTCAAAAACCGAGACCTTTATCACACGTTTTGCACGTATCTACACCCCCATCGTGGTGCTGGCGGCGGTGCTGCTGGCGGTAGTGCCTCTGCTCTTTGGCGGGGCGTTCTCCACATGGCTCTACCGCGCCCTGATGTTCCTGATTGTGTCGTGTCCCTGCGCGCTGGTAATCAGCGTGCCGCTGGCGTTCTTTGGCGGCATAGGCGGCGCGTCACGCCAGGGCATCCTCGTTAAAGGGGCGAGCTATATCGACGTGCTGGCGCAGGTCGAGACGGTGGTCTTCGACAAAACCGGCACGCTCACGCACGGGCAGTTTGAGGTCTCGACAGTACATCCCGACACCTGCGACGAGCACCAGCTGCTGCACCTTGCCGCACATGTCGAGCATTATTCTTCTCACCCCATTGGAGCGGCTCTGCGCGACGCCTTCCCCGACGAGGCGACCGACGGATGCACCGTGACCTATGTGGAGGAAGTTGCCGGACAAGGCGTCAGGGCTACCGTCGATGGCAAGGTGGTGTGCGTGGGCAACACGCGCATGATGGATGCCATGGGAGCGCAATGGCACGACTGCTCACACATCGGCACGATAATCCACGTGGCGATTGACGGCGATTATGCGGGTCACATCGTCATCAACGACAAGATAAAGGAGGAGAGCCGCCAAGCGATTGACCTCATGAAAGCTGCTGGCGTGCGGCGCATCGTCATGCTCACGGGCGACCGCCGCGAGGTGGCGCAGGATGTGGCTTCCAAACTTGGAATCGTAGAGCATTATGCCCATCTCATGCCTGCCGACAAGGTGGCGCATGTCGAGAAGCTGCTCGGCGAGAAGACTCAAGGCAAGGCGCTAGCCTTCGTGGGCGACGGCATCAACGACGCGCCAGTGCTCGCACGTGCCGACGTGGGAATCGCCATGGGCGGACTGGGCAGCGACGCCGCCATCGAGGCTGCCGACGTGGTGCTGATGGACGACAAGCCCACAAAAATCGCACGAGCCATCAAGATCGCGCGCCGCACCCTAGGCATCGCACGACAGAATGTGTGGTTCGCGATTGGGGTGAAGTTGGCGGTGCTCGTCCTTGCCTCCTTGGGCATCGCCACAATGTGGATGGCAGTCTTCGCCGACGTGGGCGTCACCGTCCTCGCCGTCCTCAACTCCATGCGAGCCCTTCGTTCAATGCATAATTCACAATGAGGCTGCGCCTTCGTTAAATACATAATGCACAATGCATAATTGCGCTATTGCCCATTAAACATAAGAGCATAACACACATAAGAACATAATTATATCAAACACAAAATTTTGTTTTTTACGGCATAAGCGACACAGTTATATAAAACAACAAACTAACAACAAGCACAACAGCTTATATTAGTCGCCCCTCTCTTTTGTTTAGGTTGTTGGAAAGTTGTAATAATTGTTTGATATTGTTGGGTATTTTTCTGCCTGTGATGGGGCGTTATCTGAAATCTTTGTGTTATCTTTGCAATCCATTTAAACCATTAATCATGAAACTACGACATTTTATTTTACTCTTAGCGACAGTTTTTGCTCTGACTGGCAAAGCCCAGGTCACCAATGTTTTTGAAGTTAGCACCATGGAGTTCAGCCGTGACAGTGAGCACTGGCAGCAAGTCTCCATTCCCCACGACTGGGCTATCAGCGGTCCCTTCGACAAGAAATGGGACCTGCAGGTGGTCGCCATCAAGGAGAACGGCGAGGACACTGAGACCGAGCATAGCGGACGCTCGGGCGCCCTGCCCTGGATAGGAGAAGGTTTTTACAGGACAACGGTCACACTGCCCGCACTCCCCGCTCGCGCCGAGCTGCTTTTTGACGGCGCCATGAGCGAACCGATAATATATCTCGACGGCAAGGAGATAGGGCGATGGGCATACGGCTACAACGCCTTCCGAGTGGATTTGACGCCATATCTATCAGAACAGCCGAGAGACGCAAAACTCGAGATACACCTCAAGAACGTGGAGGAGAGCAGCCGCTGGTACCCCGGTGCGGGCATCTTCCGCCCCGTGAAGCTCATCACCAGCGGACGGGTGGCATTCGACACGTGGGGGCATGACATCCACACCATGAAGGTGGAGAACGACACTGCGTGGGTCGCCGTGAACTCCACGCTCAACGGCTGCGTGGCAGGTGACCACCCCGTTGTCACTGTGGAGATCACCGACCGTGAGGGCAACGTCGTTGCCGAGACGCAGCGCCGCATCGCCGCCGACGGGCACTGCCGCATGGAGCTGATGATGCCTCACGCCAACTTGTGGTCGCCCGAGTCGCCTTATCTTTATAAGGTCCACACCACGGTAGCTCTCAACGACGAAATAGTAGATGAGCGCACCGACAACCTGGGCGTGCGCACTGTGGCGTTCAGCAAGGAGCACGGCTTCCAGCTCAATGGCGTGACACGCAAGTTCAAGGGCGTGTGTCTGCACCACGACCTCGGTCCGCTTGGCGCCGCCGCAAGCAAAGCCGCTCTTGCCCGCCAAATCAAGATAATGAAAGACATGGGTGCCGACGCCATACGCACCTCACACAATATGCCCTCCACATGGCAGATGGAGCTGTGCGACAGCCTCGGCATGATGGTGATGGCCGAGAGCTTCGACTGCTGGAAAGACCCAAAGGTGAAAAACGGCTATAACCGCTTCTGGGACGAGTGGTGGAAAAAGGACATCTATAACCTCATCATGAACCACCGCAACCACCCCAGCATCGTGCTGTGGAGCGTGGGCAACGAGATTCCCGAGCAGTGGAAGGAGGAAGGCGCCGAGCGATATGCCGCGCTGGTGCGCTGGTGCCACTCCCTCGACCCCACACGCATGGTGACCTGCGGCATGGACAACCCCGACGCCGACATAAAATGCGGCTTCGCCCAGCAAGCCGACGTGCTGGGCTTCAACTACCGCACTCACCGATATGAGGACTGCATCAAGCTGCTGCCGCAAGGCTTCGTGCTGGGCAGCGAGACCGCCTCTACACTGAGCAGCCGTGGCGAGTATTTCTTCCCCGACACCTGCGCCACCATGCTCGAGCATGACAACGGCCAGTGCTCTAGCTACGACACCGAATACTGCTGGTGGAGCAACCTCCCCGATGACGACTGGCGGCTGCAAGACGACTTCGACTGGACTGTTGGGGAGTTTGTGTGGACGGGATTTGACTACCTGGGCGAGCCCACGCCCTACGACGCCTACTGGCCCTCGCGCAGCAGCTACTTCGGCATCGTCGATCTCGCCGGGCTGCCCAAAGACCGCTACTACCTCTACCGCAGCCATTGGAACAAGGATAGCCACACCATCCACCTGCTGCCACATTGGACATGGCCCGACCGCAAGGGCAAGGTGACACCAGTGTATTGCTACACCGACTACCCTACCGCCGAACTCTTTGTCAACGGCAAGAGTCAGGGCAAGATAACAAAAGACCCAAGCACGCGCCTCGACCGCTACCGCCTGCGCTGGCGCGACGTGGTGTATGAGCCTGGAGAGATAAAAGTGGTGGTCTATGACGAGAACGGCAAGAAGGCGGGAGAGAAAACCGTGAAGACCGCCGGCAAGCCTCACCGCCTGCAACTCGACGCCGACCGCTCCACGCTCCACGCCGACGGCAACGACCTCGCCTTCATCACTGTGAGCCTTATCGACAAGAACGGCACTCTGCTGCCCGATGCCGACGATGAGCTGCAATTTGCGGTGGAGGGTGCCGGCACCTTCCGCGGCGTGTGCAACGGCGACGCCACCTCAGTGCAAGTGATGACCGAGCCAGTGATGAAGCTCTTCCACGGCCAACTGGTGGTGGTGGTGCAAGCCGACAAGACCCCAGGCGACATCACCCTGCGAGTGAAAGGCAAGAAAGGCTACCTCAACCGCACGATAAAGATTAAGGCTAAGTGATAAGTGTTAAGTGTTAAGTGATAAGTGATAAGTGATAAGTGTTAAGTGTTAAGTGTTAAGTGTTAAGTGTTAAGTGTTAAGTGTTAAGTGTTAAGTATGTTGCGATGCCATCGCAACATACATAGGTAACAAGTTAAAGAAAAAAATTAAAAAAAATGAAGAAAGCGATAAGACTTCTGTGCCTCTCATTAGCACTGCTATTGTCGATGACAATAGTTCACGCCCAGGATTTCAACAAGCATTTTGTTGACTCCACGCTGCGCATCGATTATATACTGAGCGGTGATGTGAACAGCCAGCACATCGCGCTAGAGGGCATGAGCCGCATGCCGGGATGGCACGGCAAGCACCAGCGGCTCACCGAGATTCCCGTGCACGGCGCCGCCACGATAGAGATGCGGCTTGCCGCCACTGGCGAGATGATATATCTGCACACCTTCAGCACCCTGTTCCAAGAGTGGCTCGACCTCGACGATGCTCACCTCGCCCCCAAAGCCTTTGAGTGCGTGGAGCTGCTGCCCATGCCCCGCGACTCGGTGGTGGTGACAGTGAACCTCTACAACCACCGCCACGAGGTAAGGGCGACCATCAACCACAAGGTCTATCCCACAGATGCCACAATAGTCCACAAAGGCGAGACCGATGTTCCGCAATATGTAGTCCTGAACAAAGCGGCTGACCCCGAGCGCGCCATCAACATCGCACTGGTAGCCGAGGGATATACCCTAGAGCAGATGCAGGACTTCCTCAACGACTGCCAGAAAGGCGTGGAGGGGCTGTTCGGCTTTGAGCCGTTCAAGGCGATGCGCCACCGCTTCAACGTGATTGCCGTGCTCACGCCGTCGCGCGACAGCGGACCGTCAATTCCCAGCGAGGGAGTGTGGCACAACACCGCCATAGGCTCCAGTTTCGACACCTTCGGCATTCCCCGCTACCTCACCACGTTGCGCATCAAGCAGATGCATGATGCCCTTGCCGGCACGCCCTACGAGCACATCATCGTGATGGTCAATACCGACCGCTACGGTGGCGGTGGCATCTACAACACCCTCAACCTATTGATGACCAAGCACAAACTCTTCATTGAGGTGCTGGTGCATGAGTTCGGGCACTCGTTTGCATGTCTCGCCGACGAGTATGCCTACGAAGGCGAGGAACCCAACGACTTCCCTCTCAACATCGAACCCTGGCCTAAGAACATAACCACACTCACTGAATTCGGCGCGAAGTGGCAGGACCTGATGCCCAGCGACGATGCCACAATCAGCATCACCGATGACAAGAACCTCGACACCAAGACAATTGGTCTCTACGAGGGCGCAGGATGCGTGCTACACGGTGTTTACCGCCCTACCCCAAACTGCATGATGAAAACCCTCAAAATACCCGAGTTCTGCCCCGTATGCTCCCGAGCGATACAACAGCTCATTGATTTCTATACTAAATGAAGAAAACAAGAGGACAAGAGGACAAGAGAACAAGAGAACAAGGCAATAGTTGCTAGTAATTGTTTGATTAAATGAAGAGACTACTACTGTTTATTATAGGAAGCCTGGCAATGCTCACCAGCTATGCCATCGATATCGACTACAGCAACAACAGCATACTCGCGGCAGGTATCAGGCTGGGGTCGTCGCTATACCCCTCGTTCGACGCTGAAATCGACCTTGAATACCGCCCATTTCGATATATTGGCGCCAATGTGGGTCTGATGCTCATTATGCCCATTAACCGAAGCGAAGATGTCGTAAAAGAGCTACCAGTTATAGACGACGTGACAAAAGAACTCAAAAATTACAAAGAGACGTCATACGGAACAGCAGTAAGGGCTGGCATATTATTCACCACACCAGCAGTGATGCTCAGCAAAGGAGAGATGGGGCTATCGCTAAGATTCTCGCCAGGCATCATAATGCCTTTCCCCACCAACAAAAGAGTTAAGGTGCTCAACACTGAAACGATAACCGATGTTTACGAGGGTATTGAGTATTCTTACACAAAGAAATCTGACGAGTATTTCGACAACTCCGGAGCAAAATTCTGCTACTGGTACGGGCGAGCCGAACTGGTGCTGGAATATGAGGAGAACTGGGAGTTCACCTTAGGATACACCTACAGCAACTTCGACCTCTACGGCGGCAGCCGCAACATCGAGATTAACGGCGCACCAATCGTGGTTGCCGACAAGAAACCTCTGCAAAACATCATATTAGGCCTCACCTATAAGTTCTGAGCTTGAAATCGAATTTTCGAACAATCGAGCATTCGATTATTCGAGCATTCGAGCAATCGAGTAATTGAATAACGATTATTATAATGAGAGAATTCACTGAGATACAGCGGCGTGAGCTGGAGAAGATGATGAGTGGCAAGCCTTACGACGCGAGCGACAACACCGAGCTGCTCGACATCCTGCAAGAGACACAGGAAATGTGCCGCGACTACAACAACCTGCGACCTTCGCACCAAGCCGAGAAAGACGCACTCATCAAGCGCATTCTCGGCAAGACGGGTGAGCGCATTAAAGTTATTCAACCCTTCTTCTGCGACTACGGCTTCAACATCGAGGTGGGAGAAGACTTCTTTGCCAACACCAATATGATAATCCTTGATGAGGCACGGGTGACATTCGGCGACCATGTGTTCATTGGTCCAAATTGCTCGTTCTACACCCCCTGCCACCCTATCGATGCCGAGAGCCGCAACGCCGGCAAACAGTGGTCTCTGCCCATCAAGGTGGGCAACAACGTGTGGTTGGGAGGCAACGTCACGGTATGTCCGGGAGTGACCATAGGCGATGGCACAGTGATAGGCGCTGGCAGCGTCGTCACCCACGACATCCCCGCTGGCGTTCTCGCCGCAGGCAACCCCTGTCGAGTAATAAAAACTATTAAAAACAACTGATTTTTCTGATTATTCTGAAAAAATAATTGTTTGAAATTGTTAGCAATTGTTTGATAAAAAATGCTCTACATCCTTGTTGCTCTTGTGTTAGGATTCTGCACACCGCTGCAGACGGCTGCCAACTCCCGCATGCGCCAACTTGTGAGCTCGGCGCCACTGGCTACGCTCATCTCTTTTGCAGTGTCAACCATAGTGCTAGTCATCGTCGCACTATTTGCCTCCATTACCCTGATTCCCTCGCAACAGTCGTTCCATGACGCGCCCTGGTGGAGCTGGTTCATTGGCGTAATTCCACTCATCACCATTACCATCGCGATTCATCTCTTCAGGGAGATAGGCCAACTCCAGGCAATGGTAATTCCCATGTTCAGCCAACTGATTTTCAGTCTGTGCATCGACCACTTTGGGTGGTTTGGAGCAAGAGTGATGCCCATGAACTGGCAACGCGCAGTTGGCGCCGTGCTGCTGATTGTGGGCGTGACAATGGTGGTAATTATCCCTCGACTGAAGACAAACAACTCCACCGCCGATAATGGCGGTCTCCGTCAAGTGATGTGGCAACTGGCAGCAGTGCTCTCGGGCTGCCTCTCGGCTGTCGTTGGAGCCATTCTCGCCTCTTTGGGGCAGGTGATTGGCTCGGCAATCCAGGCGACCACAGTGCTCTTTGCCATCGCCACAGGAGTGATGATAGTCTTCTGCTGTCTCAACGGCAGCGTGATAAAGGTGAGAAAGGCGTTCACCACCAATGCCCCGTGGTGGATGTGGACGGGAGGCATCCTGGGTGCTTTAATCGTCTATGGAAACGCTTGGCTCATACCCATGATTGGCGTGAGCGTCTTTATGATGACACTCCTCATCGGCCAGCTCCTACTCAGCCTCCTTATGGAGCGACACGGCTGGCTCGGTGCCCCAAAGAAACAGATCTCCTGGACCCAATTCGCTGGCATCCTAATCATGCTCGCAGGCATCTTCCTGATAAAGTTCTAATTCCCAATCAACCGCCATCCCAGCGACCGTGATGTCCAAGTAGTCGGCGACACCGTCGCCGAAAAAGTTCCTTCCTAAAAACGGCAAAGGAGTGACTGTCACGTCACTCCCTTGCATGATTTTTTACCAGAAGGTCATTATATCATTGAGAAGACATCACCCAGTGATGTCGTGATATTGCTCAAGCTTGTGTAGATACAACTGATGAGACCTATTAGGATGATGCCGAGGGTGCAGATTATTAACCCTGCTTTCTCGGTCCAGTGCGACTTGAGGGTTGGTATCGCGCACTCGTCCTGGCGGATGAACATCGCCTTAACCACCAGCAAGTAGTAGTAGAGCGAGATGATGGTGTTGATTAACGCAATCAAGACGAGAACGTAGATTGCCACACTGCCCGTTTGAGCCGCTCCCACAAAGATGAAGAACTTGCTGAAGAAGCCCGCGAATGGAGGAATACCTCCCAGCGAAAACATTGCGAGCATCATCACGAAGGCTAGCCACGGATTGGTCTTGAACAAGCCGTTGTAGTCGTCGGTTGTCACCTTGCCAGTATAGCGCTCTATCACGGCAATCACGCCGAAGGCGGCGAGGTTGCTGAAGATGTAAACCAAGATGTAGTACATCATCGACGCCATTCCCACGGCATTGGCGGCTATCACGCCGAGCATGATGTAGCCAGCCTGTGAGATTGACGAGAACGCCAAGAAGCGCTTTAGGTTGCGCTGGCGGATGGCGAAGAGGTTACCCACGGTGATGGTTATGATAATCACTGCATAGAGCATCCACTGCCACACGTCGGCGTAGGCAGAGCCAAACACCTGCACCAAGATGATGAAGAAGGCGAAAGCCGCCGAACCCTTGCTGATTACCGACAGATAGCTGGTAACCATAGTTGGCGCGCCCTGATATACGTCGGCAGTCCACAGGTGGAACGGCACGAGCGAGAGTTTGAATCCCACACCGGCAATGAAGAACGCCAGAGCAAGGATGAGCAACAATGAGGGCTCTCCCACCAGATAGGTCGCCAACTGGTTGAAATAGAGGTTTCCACCCGAGAGGGCATACACAAACGAGAGTCCCATCAGCATGATTGCCGACGAGAACACCGCCGTGAGCACATATTTTGCGGCTGCCTCATGGCTCTCGTAGTGCTTCTTCTCGAAAGCCACAAGAGTTGCCAATGGCAGCGAGGCGGTCTCTAGACCGATGACAAACAGCAGGAAGTGGCGTGCCGAAATCATCAGGTACATGCCAAAGAGGGTGAGCAGGATAAGCTCATAGAACTCGCCGCGACGAATCGCCACGAAGTCGCTGTTAGCCCATTTCACCGCCTGCAGCAGCACAATGAAAGTGCCAATGTTGAGGATGTTCTTGATAGCCCAGGTGGCTTTGTCGGCCTGGAACATGTCGCCAAATATCAAACCTTCCTTGACTGGCAGGAATCCTAATATCATATAGATGCCAAACGCGATGGTCGCAAACAATGGCAACCCCTTCTGCGTCGATTTAGGCATGAAAGTGTCATATAAGAATACGAGCAAGAACACTGCAAGCAGTCCTAACTCTTGAGGCATCATTAAAAACTGAGAATAATCTAGATTCATAATTATATCTTATCTTTTTTAATTCTACACTATTATTACATAACACTTGTCAAAGCCTTCACCACAGGATCGAAGCTGTCGCGGATGATGTTGATGAAGAAATTGGGGAAACAGCCGATGATTGCCACTGCAATAATGAGAGTAGCTGTGGAAATACGCTCGGTGGGCTCGGCATCGGTGAGAGTGCGGTGATGCTCGTTCTGCACAGCGCCATAGAGCAGCTTGCCCACAACGCGCAGGATATAGACCGCTGTGATGACAATCGATGTAGTAGCGGCGATGGTGAGCACGCGGTGGAACATATCGGTGTGCTCAAACGAGCCTACAAATATCGTCATCTCGGCAACGAAGCCGCTCAAACCTGGCAAACCTAACGAGGCGAAACCGGCAATCACATATCCCACGCCCAAGTAAGGCATGATGTGCATCAAGCCGCCCATCTCGCGGATGTCGCGGGTGTGGGTGCGGCCGTAAATCATACCGATGAGGGCGAAGAACAAGGCTGTCATCAGTCCGTGTGAGAGCATCTGGAGCACAGCACCAGTCATAGCAGTGCTGTTGAACATCAAGATTGCGAAGAGCACCATACCGCAGTGGCTAACCGACGAGTAAGCGTTGATGTACTTGAGGTCGGTCTGAACACACGCGCTGAAGGCGCCATACACGATGCTGATGCCTGTCAAGGTCAAGAATATCCATCCCATCTGCTGGGCAGCGAAAGGCATGAGGTAGATGGCGATGCGGAAGCAGCCATAACCTCCTAGCTTCATCAGCACGCCAGCATGGAGCATCGACACCGCAGTGGGCGCGCTGGCATGACCGTCGGGCGACCAAGTGTGGAACGGGAACATCGCTCCCAGCACACCAAATCCCACGAAGGTGAGCGGGAATAGGTAATACTGCCAATCGTGAGGAATGGCGTCGTTCTTCGCTATCTCAAGCAGGTTCATTGTGAGAGGCTGACCCTCGGGAGAGGAATGGAAGTAGATGCCAATGATACCCAGCATCAGGAACGCCGAGCCACCCATCAGCATGAGGGTGAGCTTCATGGCGCTATAGGTCTTGTTACCACTACCCCACACGCCAATGAGCAGGTACATCGGAATCAGTGCCACCTCATAGAACATGAACATGGTGAAGAGGTCCACGCTGATGAAGAAGCCAAACACACCCGTCGAGAGGAGGAAGAACCACAAGAAGAACTGTTTGGGCAGCGGATCCATCTTCCACGACGCGAAGACACCAGCAAAGACGATAAACGCCGAGAGAAGTATCATCACCACCGAGACGCCATCCACGCCTAATGCGAGTTTGATGTTTAGAGGTTCATACCAAGTTACACTTGTCTGCAATATCATGTCATCGGTGTTGCCCAATGAACGTGCCTTGAGGAAGATATACACAAGATATATAGCCATAGCCACCAATGCTGTGGCGCCTGTCACGGCAACGGCTCTAATCGCATCGATGCCCTTGTTCTTGGTCAGCGCCAGGCCGGCAAGAGTAAGCACGGGGATTATCACGAAATAAATAAGTATATTAGAAAATATTTCCATAATCTTTACTGTTATTTAGAACCGTTGATTAAATGCCAAGAATCACGACACCAGTGACGGCTGCCAGCAGCAAGGCACCAATGATATAATAGGAGACATAACCCTGCACACTTCCCGACTGCATCTTGCGGATGCCGTAGGAGGCACTGTTGGTTACATTGCCCATGAGATTGAAGAAACCGTCGATGATTGTGCGGTCAAACCAAGCAATGGGCTTGCTGATACCCTGGAAGATAATCTTGTGGGTAATGAACTGGTAAAGCTCGTCCATATAGAAACGCTTGTAGCTTGCAGTCCACAAGCCCTTGAACATCGTAGCCAGTTTGTCGGGAAGCGGATTCTCCTTCCAGTACATCACTGTTGCTAGTCCAATACCTACTAGAGCTATACCCACGCTCACTCCTGCAATCTGCCAGTTCATGTGAGTCTCAAGTGCATGACCGTTCCAAGTGACGAGGTCGCCGAAGGGCACAAATCCTGCCACACATGAGATGAGCGCCAGCACAATCAACGGCACTGTCATAGTCCAGGGTTGGTCTTTTGGAGCGTGCTCGCCATGAACCTCATGTTTCTTCCAGAAGAAAATGAGGTAGTAGATGCGGAACATGTAGAACGCTGTCATACCGGCAACCATGCTCATCCACAAGCCCCAACCTAAGCCCTTCTCATAGCAAGCTACGAGAATCTCGTCCTTACTGAAGAAGCCGGCAAAGGGAGGAATACCCGCAATCGCCAAACATCCAATAAGGAAAGCGAAGCTGGTGATGGGCATATACTTGTGCAGACCGTGCATCTTGCTGTTCTCGTTGCTGTGAACGGCATGGATAATGGCACCGGCGCACAGGAAGAGCAACGCCTTGAACATAGCGTGAGTGAACAGGTGGAACATCGACGCCATGTAGCCGAGTCCTGCCTCATGACCGCCTATTAGCTGACCCTGAGCTGAGCTAACGGCAAGCGAGGTCATCATGAAGGCAATCTGGGAGATGGTAGAGAACGCCAGCGCGCGCTTGATGTCGCTCTGGGTGCAGGCTATCGCCGCAGCATAGAAAGCGGTGAACGCTCCCACCACGCAGATGATGTCCATCGCGCCCTGCTCCAGCACATAGAGCGGGAACAAGCGGGCCACCAGGAACACACCAGCCACAACCATTGTGGCGGCATGGATA
>ERZ842401.6021-NODE-6021-length-13141-cov-4.057772_pt1 | contig 13141 bp, 10 predicted proteins | sample MGYA00521270_ERZ842401 | MGnify/ENA primary metagenome ERZ842401 (study PRJEB31892, sample SAMEA3878208) | bioreactor metagenome | biome: Moose rumen | place: Sweden | collected 2011-10 | study: EMG produced TPA metagenomics assembly of the PRJEB12797 data set... | reverse complement strand
TTCAAAACGGGGAGGTTGAAAGGATCGGCCCGCCGGGAGAAGCGCTTTGCACCGGGTGGGGCCGGGTATACTGCGCCGGGCAGGGGCGTTTTTTCTGCTTCGACCGGGAGAAAGGCCACACGCTGTACGACGCGGCCACGCCGCCCGGGGTAAACGCCCTGGCCGTGCTGGGGGATCGGGTGTGCGCCTTGTCCGGCGACGCGGACAGCGTGACCGCGTTTTCCGCCTTAACGGGAGAAATCCTGTTCAGCGCGCCTGCGGGGTCCTATCCCCGGGACCTGTGCGTATCCCGGCAAGGAAAGTATCTGGCTGTGGCCGGCGGCGCGGCGGGGCGGGTGTACCTGATGAGCGCGGATCTGCGCTGTCTGCGGGCCTATCCGGTGCCGGGCACGGTTTGCGGGGTATGCTTTCTGCCCCGGGGACTGGGGGCCCTGTGCGCCGTGGAAACGGGCGAACTGTCCGCCCGGCTGTACGCGATCCGTTACCGGGGATTGACTGAGGAAATTGCCGCCTTTCCCCTGCTGCCCGCCTGCCTGTGCGCCATGGCGGACGGGGCATGCGCCGCGGCCTGCCACGGGGAAGCGATCCTGATTTCAGCCAATAAAAAAGCCGCCTTCCGGCAGCCCGTTTCCTGCCCCGTACGCATCCGCCCAAGCAGGCTGGGGCCGCTGATCTGCGATAGCTGGCAGGGCACGGTGTTTTCGTTGGGCGGGGCCGCTCTTTACAAGGGGCCCTGTCCGCAGGACGCGCTGCTGCTTCCTTCCTGATCAGTACAGCCGGGGCTTCCGCTGCCGGGCATACATCAATTCGGTTTTATATCCGCTGCGGATGATGAACTGATAAGCGTCATCCTTTTGTCCATTGGGCCGGGTGACCCGATACCGCTTCAGGCGGTAGCACCGGGGCTCTTGGAGCACCGGGAGATCATCGGCGATCACCTGAGCCAGCGCCAGGGTACGCCGCGGATTTAGGGGCCTATGGCCCCATTCGGACAGCACAAACGCCCCAATTTCACCGGGCGGACACACCGCAAAAAACACGATCCGCGTGCGCTCGATCAGCACATGGTCAATTTCGTGCTTCCGCGCTTCCAGCACCAGGGGATAGATTTCATAGTACAGCATGCTGCCGCGCATGCGTTCTTTATCGATCCGTTCATGCTGACGGCGGCTGTGATCCACCCACAGGATCAGCAGCATTCCCAGCGCCGCTGCACAAAAAAACAGCGTCCATCCGCTCATCCGCATGAACTCCTTTCCCTCTACAATATATAGTGTATTTTACCATTCCAAAATCCCATTTGCAACACAGATTCAAGATTGTACGCAATTTGTAATACTTTTGAGAAGTCTGTCGAAAAGGCGCAACAGGCAAGAGATGCCTTGCGGGAATTTCGCACAGCAGTGTGCTCTGCAAATGGAGGCATAAGAGTACAGAGTGCAGAGTACAGATTGAATAGTCGATGATACCAGTGAAATGAAAGCAAGCTTTTTGCATCGTTCACATAAAAGACTATCCAATCTGCTCTCTGCACTCCGAACTCTGTACTCTTATATAACTTTCAATTTGTCCTTGTGCCGTCTTCCCTTCCGCCGTCAGTTGTCCGCCCGGTTATAGCCGTTCTTCATATGGGTGCTGGCATCCAAAAGGATCTTGTTCAAGGTTTGCGTGGTCTGCTCCTTGGCCATGGCGGAAAGCTTTTCGTTGGCCTCCCGGGCCAGGGCGGCGTCGCCGGTTTCGGCGATTTTCTGGTCGTATTCCCGGATGATGCGGCGGCCCTTGGTGAGCACCGCGTTGTGGTAGCGTTCGATCTGCTGGATGCAGGTGGCATAATTGTGATCCGCCAGGGCGTCGATCAGGCGGCTGGCCCAGTAGAAGTTCTCCGTGGAGGTATCCAGAGTCACCTGGCTCAGGTACGCGGACATTTTATCCACATTGGCGTACACAGGCAGCATGGTGCTGAAGGTGGTGGACCCAAAGCAGATCCATTCCACGCCCTTGACAGCCTCCGGCGCGTCGGGGCGGATCTGGCAAATGGAGGTGACCCCAGTGCGGTTGATGCCGATGGAGCGGTACATGCCCCGCTTCCCGGTATCCTGATTGGTATAGGGATTATACGCCGTGCCCTGATAATGGGAGGACAGCATGTATTTCACATCCTCCGCCGCCAGCTTCCGGTCCGGCACCAATGCCCAGGGGATGTTGTCGCTCTCCGGGCCGAACTCCGCGTTCGGGCCCTCCCACACGTGGGAACGGGGCGTGAGGAACCGGCCCAGGAACCAGGCCCGGGGCGTATTGTAAATATGATCCATATCCGTGTGAGAACCGAACACATCCCGGGGATTGAATTTGCCGTTCTGGTTCAGGTCCAAATGATTCTCCCGGATGAATTCCCGTAAATCCTGGGAGCACAGATGCGCTTCCTGCGCGCCGAAAGCGTCGTCCAGATCAAAGCTGTCCATGCCAAACTGGTTCGGCGCGATCACGCAGGCGTCGTCCGGCACCCGCCGGGCCATCCAATGATGCCCGCCGATGGTTTCCAGCCACCAAACCTCGTTTTCATCATTGAAGGCGATGCCGTTGGATTCATAGGTGCCGTACTTTTCCAGCAGCTCCGCCAGACGCAGCACGCCTTCCCGGGCGGAATGGATATAGGGCAGCACCAGCACCACGATGTCCTCTTCCCCGATGCCGCCGGGAACATCCTTTTCCTTCCGGTTTTTGGCCTTCTGATATTCCACCAGCGGGTCGGCGGCCAGCACCCGGGGATTGGAGGTGATGGTTTCCGTGGCGGTCATGCCCACGTTGGCCGCGTTGATGCCGGTGGCGGCCCAAATGCCGTGCTTGGGGTCCACGCTGGGGCAGGAGGTATACCGCATGGGTTTCTCCGGCAAATCGATTTCCACATGAGAAATCACGCTTTTATACTTCTTCGGCTGATCCTTGGGCTCCACCACGATCAGCTTTTTCACGTCGAAGAACCCATCGTCCGTCCGGGAAATCATGGTGGAATGGTCGTTGCTGGCGTTTTTGCCGACTAAAACTGTTGTGCAAGGCATGTTGGTTCCTCCTTTTTGGTTGTTGCGGTTCGTTCAGGGGGGTTATTTTTCCGCTGGCTGCTCTTGATATTTGGGAAATTGACCCAGCAATTGCGGCACATATCGTTCGATCACAGCGCAGAGAAGGATGCTGACAGCCAGCGCCGCACAGCTTCCCAGGAAAGCCGTTAACAGGTCAGGCCCGGCGATCCAGCAGCGGATCCAGGGCAGGATCAGCATTTGCAGCATATTTTTATGCATCAGGAATATTCCCAGGGTATGCTGGCCGATATAGCTGACGGCGGCTGTGCTGAAAGGCCGCGCACCTTCCTTGGCTAAACGCAGCAGCAGCATCGAAAGGGAGAGAACGGCCATCGTTCCTGCGGCGCTGTTCAGTAAAAACCAGAAAACATTGCCGTATTCGCTGCAGCACATAAGGCTAAGTTCCAGCGCGTCGCCGCGCAGTACCGTCCCGCCAAGCAGCAGGGCGAGGCTGCCGCCAAAGACAGCGCTCAACACCCATCCTTTTTGCTGTGCCAGGATCAAAAAAGGATTGCGAAGGGCAACGCCCAGCAGGATGAAACCTGCCGCCACAAAAGCGACGTTAGCGCACCAGGGATAGCCGTTCGGGAGCGTTGGAAGCAGGAAGCCGATCACAAACATGGGCACAGCACAGACACCGCAGGCGCGCGTTATATTCCGGATGCCTGCCTTATCAAGCAGGGAAAACACAGTCTGTGTCAGCAGCCGTGCGACAAAGAACGCGGTCAGATACCACAGCGAAGTCAGTGTTTCCGCGTTTCCCAGCATTTCCCACGAACCGTACAGAAAACGCGGAACATTGTCAAATGTGAAGGGCGCATAGACAAAAGCCCAGATCAGGTAAGGCACCACCAACGCCAGAATGTTTTTGCGAAGAAACGCTTTCCACCCCTGCCATCCGTGTACCGCCGCAGGACGAATGGACATGCCCGCGAGAACAAAAAACAGCGGCATATGGAAAGCGTACAGAAATCGCCGATACATGGGCGTGTCGCGGTTTCCCGTCGTATGCCCTAAAATTACAAGAAAGATCGTGATCGCTTTTGCAATATCGATCAGTTCAATCCTCACCTTTTTCTTGGTTGCCATATCCTGATCACTCCTCTTTTTATCAAATGATCTTTCTTCCTATCAATAGATCGTTTTCACACTGTCCTTCCCCACCCGGCGGCAGAATTCCTCCAGGCCCTGGGCGTCTACCATCATCAGGTCATGGAATTTTCCGGTGGCCTTGTCGATAAAGCCCACGGTCATTTCGCCGGTGCAGATGCTTCTGCGCACGGCGGGTTCCTGGGGTTGGGGATCATAGGGCAGCGGCGACAGCGCTTTCTTCTTAAAGAACGGCATGCTTATCCCCCCTTTTATTCCGGGATACCGAAGGCGGAAAGGCGCTCGATCAGCCGATCCAGGGCCAGATCGTTCCATTCGATCACTTCGATTCCTAATTCGGCGGCGCGGCGGCGCATGACGGCGCGGCCCCTGGAGGCCTGGGCGGAGGTGACGATGACGGCCCGGGAGCCCTTTCCCCCGAACCGATCCCGCAGGATGGCCAGTTCATTCAGCGCTTCCGTTTTGATTTCGCAGGTTTTGCAGCTGATGAACATGGGCTGCACGCCCCGGACGGCCATCACGTCGATCTCGTTGGTGACGGCGCTGCGCTTGGGATCGGTGCTGTTCCAGTTCACCACGGCGCTGAGTACCGTATCGTCAAAGCAGCCCGCCAGCAGACAGGCCCTGTACACCTGCAACTCCAGTACGGAGCCCACGTCCCGCAGCCAGAAGCGCACCATTTCATCCGGAAAACGGAAGGATACGCTTTCGTCATCTATCGTAAGGCCGCATATCAACTGTTTTTCCGCCAGTGCCCAAAATAATCCTTCATCGGCGGTAACTCTGCCTTGGCCCGTTTTGCTGGTTCTTTTTCCGTACGCCCGCAGTTCCGGATCGGCAGAGGAGGAAATTTTCTGGATATAGTTGATTTGCCGATTCCAAATCCGGCGATATTTTGTATAAATCTCAAATAGATCGCCGATTTCGGAAAGCCGGTTTTTCAGTTTCTCATTATCCTCCCGTCCTGGCAGCAGGGTGCCGCCCGCCATGAGGAAGCAGGCTTCTGCGTTCAGGCGCACGGTGCAGGGCAGGTTCTGGGCGAAAGGCGCGTTCTTGATTTCAAAAAACGCGTTCTTTTTCCGGCTGTAGGTGAACACCGGCACATGACCGGATACCACGCCCGCGGCAAACAGCGCCGCGTCCGTGCCGCCCGAAATATCGATGGCGCAATCCTCCCGGGTGTCCAGCACCTGGCGCAGGCTTTTTTCCACCTTCGCCGCGTCCAGCAGGCTTACCGATACAAAGGACAATTTGGCCGGGCACCCCCGCAGCTGAAAATACGCCTCCAGGGATTTTTTCAGGTGCTTATCCTTTGCCACCTCCGGCGGACAGATGAACACCGTTTCCTCCGGATGAAACATTTCCGTGCCCAGCACGTTTTCAATGGGCCGCTCATCGTACAGTTCAATCAGTGTTTTCATCTTGATCACCTGTCCGTCAGGTTCTGTGTCCGGAAACCGGATTCGGCCTGTTCCTCAAATGCGGCACCGTTTCCATTCCGAACGTACAGGGTGGGCGTTGGGTCGTTTTGCAGGGTGTACGAGGCAAACACATCGGCGGGCAAACCCTCCAGCAACGCGTTCACTTCCGCCTGATCCGCGCATTCGTTCAGCCGGATCATATCATAGGCCAGATCGGTCAGAGCCGTCATTTTTCCCCCAAGCACCGCGGTCAAGAGCACCTGGCGCACGCCGCCCGTTTGGAGATCGATCCAGGGATGTCGGTACAGGGTGACTCCCCCCTGCTTCAGGGTGTAATACCCGTATTTTTCACCCGTCAGCGAAAAGGCGGTGAACTGGCAGAAGGCGGAAGGAGAAGGCAGCGTCACGGCGCCCACGGCGGCCGCTTCCCCATCCTTCAGGCCCAGGAGCTGATAAGACGTATCTCCGTCCAGCGCCATTTGCAATGACAGGCCGGAATCGGTGTACAGATAGCCGGAGGTATAGCCCCGATAGCGCATATACTGCGCCAGCCGATCCAGAAGATAGGCGTCCCGCAAAAGACCGAAATCCAGCACTGGCGCGTCGATTTCATTTTCCCGCGCCCAGGCTTGGTAAGCTTCGCTGACGGTCAGCCTGGCCCTGCCTTCCTCGATTTCCAGGGAAAAGGAAGAAGGATCGCCGATGAACGCGGCCAATTGCTCCAGGATCGCCCGCTCCTCCGGGTTATTCACCGGATCGGCGTTTTCCGGCTCTTCCAAATACCGCAGGGTTTGCCATTCCCGGTAAAGGGGCCCGGCAAACACGCTGTAGCCCTCCCCCGCCTGGGTACGCGTGAGCGCGTCCCCCAGGGCGGTTTCCAGTACCGCATCCACCTTCACCCATTCCCCAGGCGCGGCGTTCAGCGCCGCCAAGCCGACAACACCCTCATACTGGTGCTCTGCGTCCAATTGCTGATAGAGCCACAGCAGGGTATCGGAATACACCTCCTGCACTTCATGCAGCTCCGCCCGGATCTGGGCGCTGCTGCCCGACACGTAGTATTTCAGGTGCACCCCGCTGTCAAACAGCATCGTGGCCGTTTTCGCGGAATAATCCACATCGTAGTAGCCGCTGTCCCGATGCAGGTAGCCCGTTACACCCGCGGTGAAGGCGCCCACGGCCAGGATCACCGCCAGCAAAAACAGGATCAGCCGCACCACGTTTTTCTTTTCCCGGAACAAATCCTTCATCCTTTCAAAAAACTGCCGCGTGCGAGAATGCAGCGGCAGTTTTCCGTTTATTATTCCGCAAAGCGCACGGCTTTGTATTGTTCAATTTCCTTGGAATCGCCGAACACCAAATGGCCGTTGCCGATATCCACCAGCTTGGGCTGTTCCTCCCCTTCCCCGTAAACGCGGGGCTCGTAAACGAACAGCTTCTTCTTCTTTTCCAGGATGGGATCGGGAATGGGGATGGCGCTCATGAGGGACCGGGTGTAGGGGTGCAGGGGGTACTTGAACAGCTCCTCGGTTTCCGCCACTTCCATGATCCGGCCCTTGTAAATGACCACGATGCGGTCGCTGATAAAGCGGACGATGGACAGGTCATGGGCGATGAACAGGTAGGTGAGGCCCCGCTCCTGCTGGAATTTTTTCAGCAGATTCAGAACCTGGGCGCGAATGGACACGTCCAGAGCGGAAATGGGCTCGTCGGCCACGATCAGCTCCGGCTCCATCACGATGGAGCGGGCCAGGCCCACGCGCTGGCGCTGGCCGCCGGAAAATTCGTGGGGGTAACGGGTCAGATGCTCGGGAAGCAGGCCCACTTCGTTGATGGCCTTTTCCACCTTGGCCATGCGGTCCTTTTCATCCTCGAACAGATGGAAATTGTACAGGCCCTCGGAAATGATGTACTCAATGGTAGCACGCTCGTTCAGAGAGGCGGCGGGGTCCTGGAACACCATCTGGATTTTCCGGATGACCTCCCGATCCTTCTTGTGGGACAGCTTGCCGGAAATCTTTTCGCCCTTGAAGTAAATGGCGCCGTTGGTGCAGGGATTGATGCGCACGATTGCGCGGCCGATGGTGGTTTTGCCGGAGCCGGATTCGCCCACCAGAGAAAGGGTTTCCCCCTTGTAAATATCAAAGCTTACATCGCTGACGGCCTTAAAGCTGTTCTTCCCCTGCTTGAAGACGACGTCCAGATTCTGCACGGAAAGCAGAACTTCTTTATTTTCCTTATTTTCCATACGTCCGCCTCCTTAATCCTCAAAATCGCCGTAGATTTTGACCATTTTTTCATGCAGGTTCTGAATGTTCCTGGGCGCTTCCGTCTTGGGGGCCCGGGGGTCCAGCAGCCAGGTTTTGGCGTAGTGGGTGTCGCTCACCTTGAACATGGGCGGCTCCTCCTGCAGGTCGATCGCCATGGCGTACTGATTGCGGGGGGCGAAGGCGTCGCCCACGATCTTGTTGTACAGGGAGGGCGGCGTGCCGGGGATGGAGAACAGATCGGTGCCCTTTTCCGTCAGCTGGGGCAGAGAGGAAAGCAAGGCCCAGGTGTAGGGGTGCTTGGGATCGTAGAAAATATCCTCCACGGTGCCCAATTCCACGATCTGGCCCGCGTACAGCACGGCCACACGCTCGGCCACATTGGCCACCACGCCCAGGTCGTGGGTGATATACACGGTGGTGAAGCCCAGTTCCTTCTGCAAGTCCTTGATCAGCCGGATGATCTGGGCCTGGATGGTCACGTCCAGGGCGGTGGTGGGCTCGTCGCAGATCAGAATCTTGGGCTGGCAGGACAGGGCGATGGCGATGACGATGCGCTGGCGCATACCGCCGGAATACTGGAAGGGATAATCATCGAAGCGCTTTTCCGGCTCCGGGATACCCACTTTGCCCATGATTTCGATGGTGCGCCGCCGGGCTTCCGCCTGGCTGCACTTCTGGTGCTTGAGGATCACGGTCATGATCTGCTTGCCGATGGTGATAACCGGGTTCAGGCTGGTCATGGGATCCTGGAACACAGTGGCGATACGCTTGCCGCGAATCTGCTGCCAGTCGTTGGTATAGCGCACGTTGGCGCAGTCGATCACCGCGTAGCCCTCCAGCAGGTTTTCCGCTTCATTGAAGTTGCGGTATTCCACGTACAGCACGGCGGTTTGGAAAATCTGGCGGCGGTTATCCTTGTTATTCAAATCCGTTCCCGTCAGCATGGCCTGCTTGAATGCCTTGAGCAGCTTTCTGCGCTGCTTGAGCCGTTCCCGCAGATGATACCGGGCGATGGACAGAACGATTTCATAAGCCAAAATCCTGTTGCGCTCAATGATTTCGTCACTCAGGCCCTCGGGGTTCGCGGCGTTTTGTACGGTTTTGATCTTCTGCTCCCGCTGCGCCTTCAGCCGGGCCAGCTCCTGCTGGTCCGCCTGCTGGCGGGCAGTATCCTGAGAATATGCCCGGGTGCGTTCCTTGATCAACTGATCCCGACGGGCGTTCAAATCCGCTTCCTGCTTATCCAGGTTCTGGATTTTCGCGGTGCAGTCTGCAATTTCTTTCTGATCCTTTTGGGAATGCTTATCCAAGGTCAAAAGATAGTTGTTGGTATCCACCCGGTCATCCCGGATGGCCTTCAGCTTGGCCTGGTAATCGGCTTCTTCCTCCAGGGACAGGGTCTTTACCTGCTTCATATCCGCCTGCTTGGCAATGATCTGACGATATTCCTCCGCGCCGCGCTCCTGCACGGAATACTGGTTCAGGCGCTTAAAGAGGTAATCGAAAAGCTGACGGTTGGTGGGAATCATTTTCACGTTGGTGACAGCCAGCTCTTCATCGTCAAAAATGATGCTGCCCTCGGGAATGAAGCCGTTGGTTTCCAGCATGCCCGCGAAGGTTTTGGTCAGCACCGATTTACCGGAGCCGGATTCACCCACGATGGCGATGGATTCATTCTCGAAAATATCCAGGGACACATTGCGGATGGCGGTCAGAATTCTGCCGCGAACGTTGAACTTCACACTGACATTCCGCAGGGAAAGGAGGACCTTTCTGTTTTCATTTTCAGACATGGTGCGTCCTCCTTACATATGGGTCCTGGGGTCAGAGGCATCCGCCAAATTTTGACCCAGAACGTAGAGAATGATGGTGATGGCGGCGGCGATGGCAACCGGCGGCCAGAATTCCCAGGGATACACCAGGAACACGCTCTGGCCTTCCTGGATCATGCGGCCCAGGGACGGAACTTCCGCGCTCAGGCCCACGCCGATATAAGACAGGAACACTTCCATGGAAATGTAGGAAGGCAGCTCGGTGGCCAGCAGGGTTACAATAACAGAAGTAAGGAAGGGCAGGATGTTCCTGCTGATCATGCGGGGAATAGGGGTGCCCAGGCAGCGGGAGGCCAGGGAATATTCCCGGTCACGGATGATCAATACCTGGGTGCGGAAGAAATAGGCGATGCCCAGCCAGCCAGTGATCGTCAGGGCGAACACGAAGCTCCAGAAGCCCGCGCCGATGACGTACACCAGCACGGAGATCATCAGGATATAGGGCACGTTGGCAATGATGTTGTAGATCACCAGCATCACCTGGTCAAACCGCTTGCTGTAGCCCCAAACCGCGCCCATGATGATGCCGATGGTCATATTGATGGCGGCGCAGATGACGGCCAGCACCAGGCTGGTGCGGGCGGAGGCCATGATGCCCAGGAAGATGGAATTGCCCATGGGCCCCGAACCCAGCAGCCACTTGATGGAGAAACCGTTGAAATAGTCCATGGCGGCTTTGGGGTTCAGGTTAAAGGTCTTTGCATCACGGATGTTTTCATAGGCGTTGTAAGGCTCGATGGCGGGCACGATGAACGCGCCCAGCAGAAGGAGCAGAAAAACACAGATCAATACGATGTTGATCTTCTTGCGGAAGAACACCCGAAACACGCTGGCCCAGTAGGAGTACCGGGGCGCGGTGATCTTTTCGGACTGAATGGTGTCCTTATCGATAAAGCGGAACAGGTTATCCTGATTCTTTTTCACGGTCTGTTCAGCCATTATCTGCCACCTCCTTTGCTGGATGAGAGCGAGATCCGCGGGTCATACTTGGCCAGCAGCAAATCACCCAGAATGACCGACACGATGGACAGGGTGGTATAGAACACTGTGCAGGCCACGATGATGCCGTTGTCATAGCCGTTGATGGCGTTGGTGAGCAAGCCGCCCACACCGGGCACAGCGTATACGCGCTCGGTGATAATGGCGCCGGTCAGGGCCCCCAGGATGCTGCCGGGAATGCCGTGGACCAGATAAATGAGCGCGTTGGGAGAAATGTGCTTGCGGTAAATTTCGCCCTCGGAAAGGCCCTCGGCCCGGGCGAACTTCACATAATCGCTGTTCATCTGGTCGATCATGTAGCGCCGCATCCATTTCATCAGGCTGCCGATATCGCGCAGGGCCAGGGAAATGACGGGCAGGAAGTAGGCCAGCACCTTCACCTCGGCGTTGGCAAATTTATAGGGCAGGCCAAAGATGGTGGTGCCGATGGTGGCAAACAGGAAAATATAGGCCAGAGAAGGCACAGCCATAATGAAGATGATGTAGCCGTTGCCGATCTTATCAAAGAGGCCGTCCTTATGCCGAGCCATAAAAATACCCAGCGGCAGGCCGATCAAATAGGCAATAAAGGTGGCGATAATGCCGATGACGAAGGAATTTTCAATCATAGACAATCCGCCGTACCGGTAGGTATAGGTGGTGTACTGATCAGGGAACTGCTTTTCCTCTGTTTTGGTACGGGGCACATTGTTGTAGGTCAGGGTATGGAAATCAATGGCGGAATTGATATATTCCTCCGTTCCCAGTTTGGCAGGGTACTGGGTTTGTATTTTCACCTGCTCGCCGGTTGGCCGGTTGATCACATCGGTGATTTCCTGGCCGCGATACTTGGTGTAGGAGGTGCCCAGATTCAAATGCAGCCAGTTCTGATGGATAAAGGGGAAACGCCCGTCAAAATACAATAGATATTTATGGGTGGTGCCCGATCCCACCACGGCGAAAAGGCCGCTGTAGGGATCATGCTCCGCGCGCACGTAACGTTCGGTCAGGTTAGGGTCCTGCACGTCGTTCGTGGTTTCAACCGTAATCAGATGGGTGATATAATCCCATAAGCGCACGAATACGCTTTTTTCAATGGAAGCGATCAAATAGCCGTCGCCGCCCTTTTTGGCCTTGCCGGAGGGCGAACGCTGGGGCTCCAGATAGCGGATGGTATAGCCCTTTTTGGTATACTGCTCCGTAAATTCCTTCACGGATGTATTGTCCATATAAGTTTTTTCATCCTGAATCGCTTCTTTATCGGCTTTAAAGCCGTCCATCTTGGTATACTCAGCGCCGTAGAGCGCTTCATACTTGCTCTGCAGGAAGGCGGAATAATCCGCGTACTCCAAATAACCGAACTTCTGGTACTGGGCGTACTCATAGATCGTTTTGTCGTTCAGGTTCTTTTTATTCCATACGTCATCCATCTGGAAAATGGAGCTTCTGGGAATCAGCTTATACACCAGCAGCATCACCGCGATGATAACCACCAGCAGCGAAAAGATGGAGAACAATATGCGCCCCAGCATGTATTTTTTCATGAATACACCAACTTACCATCTAAATTTCTTTCCGGAAAACGGCGCTTTCCGTCCCCCGGAGCGTTGCTTCTATTTAAGCAACACGGGGGAAGCGGCGAAGACGCCGCTTCCCCTTGAGCTATGGCCGAAGCCACAGTGTGTTCTTTTCTTCTTCGATGGGAATTAGTAGTCCACACCGATGACCTTCAGCATGTAGCCGTTGACACCGAAGGTATCCAGATAGGTGGAAGGATCGCCGTAGTCGGGACCCCAGCCGGAGCCGTAGAACATGTCGAAGTTGCCGGCCTCGCCGTTGCTGGCGCGGTAGCCGCAGGCGTAGAAGTCCTGAGAGGTGGTGGTCTCGATCAGGTTGACCTGAACGTTCTCGGCGCCCAGGCAGTTCTCGATCACGCTCTTGTAGGCCTGAGCCTGCGCGGTGTTGGCGTCAGAAGCGGAGTAGTAAACAACGTCGATGATGATGGGGTAGCTGACGAGGTCGCCCAGCTGCTCCTTGGCCTCGGCCAGCTTGGCCTTGGCGACGTCGGGGTTGTACCAACCGTCGATCTGGTCAGCGACCTTGATGGGGCTGCCCAGCTCATCCAGATAGTACTGAACCATCTCGCCGTAGAAGGTGCCGGCGGGGAAGCTCACGCCGTCAACAGTGGTGTCGGCGGACAGGGAGACGAACTCGGGGTGGGTGTACATGTTGCGCAGGTTGGTGTACTTCAGATCTTCGCCGCGGGAGGTGGCGTTGACAGTGCCCTTATCAAAGGCGAACTGCATGGCCTTGCGGAAGTTCTTGTTGGACAGCGCAACGGCGGTGTCGATCTTCTGCTGCTCGGTCTTGGGAGAAGCGACCAGGCCGCCCTCGAGGGCGTAGGTGCCGCGGTCGACGTTCAGGCCGCCGAAGTAAGAAGTGGAGGTGGT
>ERZ842401.6020-NODE-6020-length-13141-cov-7.528504_pt1 | contig 13141 bp, 10 predicted proteins | sample MGYA00521270_ERZ842401 | MGnify/ENA primary metagenome ERZ842401 (study PRJEB31892, sample SAMEA3878208) | bioreactor metagenome | biome: Moose rumen | place: Sweden | collected 2011-10 | study: EMG produced TPA metagenomics assembly of the PRJEB12797 data set... | reverse complement strand
GCCGTAATGCCCTTGCCGAGCCCCGAGACCACGCCGCCGGTCACAAAAATGTACTTCTTCATTCCTTTCCTCCTGCTGTTTCTATAAAAGGAGAGGCGTCCGACCGAGGGGAGTTTCCCCTACGGATGGACGCCTGACGTTCATCTTTGTTCATCGTGTTTCTTCGATGCATATTCGGTTTGGTTCTCCTCGCGGAACGCGTCAGAGATATATAATATATAAAAAACACGAGAGCAATATTATCACTTTATGAGAGGGGCTTTGTCAAGGGTAGATTCCTCCTTTTGTTCGAAGATATGAAGTTCATTTTGAAGATTTTGTTCGCTCCCATCATCGCAGTCCTTGCAGGTTTCATTTGGCTGTGCGCTCTGTCCCTCCGAATGTCTGCTTGGGTGTTTGGCATTTTAAGCACAATTCTCGGCATTCTCGGCCTTGCCGTTCTTCTTCTCGTCAGCGTTACCAACGGCATCATCGTTTTGGTAATTGCGCTCCTTGTCAGCCCTGTCGGGTTGCCGATGGTCGCTGCTTGGATGATCGGTCAGATGCAGAGATTCCGCTACTTCATTCAAGACACTGTTTACGGATAAAAGAAATTCTGTCCAAGTTGGGCAGAATTAAAAAATGAGATGGACGCGGCTTCGGCTGCGTCCGTCTTTTACATAGAGGGAGGTGAACGACTATGACAAAGCCGATCAGCACCTGCACTACAGTAGATACCGTGGATGTTGCTGCGCTTGCGACCGAGCCGACCAAGGTCCCGACATGACCGGCAATCTGATTTGTCATCTGCTGCAGGTCGAAGTCGCCAAGCCATTTCGCAACAACAGAGGTATCGACATTCATTTCATTTAAGGCTGCCAACCATTCCGGCCAATGCTCCTCTAACAGCGCAATAATACTCTTGACCGTTCGGATGACCTCCGGAATAACGGCAGTAATCAGCAGGGTTAAGACCAGGGCTACGCATATCAATGTCAAAAGCAAACTGCAAAGGCGAAGCGGTTTTCCTTTCGGATTTCGTTTCTTTCCTCGAAATAGCTTGCAAAGTAAGTGTTCTACACCCGTTACAGGAACATTCAGAACAAAAGCCAACAGCAGACCCACCAGAACCGGCAGCAGAATATGACCCACATGCCCCACGAATGCCAAAACGACATCCAAATGGATCAAGGCTGTGAACAGTATGATTCCATATGTAACCGCCAAGAGTGTTGATTTCAGGTTTTTATCCATAGCACTCCAATCCTTCAGGGCTGCTGACAGGTTTTCTTTGCCTGTGACAGCATGAGCTTAATTCGATTGAGCTGGTTGACCTCACTGGCTCCGGGGTCATAATCCACCGCGGCAATATTGGCCCAGGGATACATCTTTTTCAGTTGCTTGATCGCACCCTTGCCGACCACATGGTTTGGAAGGCAGGCAAAGGGCTGAATACACACGATGTTTGGTGTTCCTGTGGTGAGCAGCTCCACCATTTCACCGGTAAGGAACCATCCCTCGCCGTACTGATTCCCCAGAGAGAGGATCGGCTTGGCCAACTCCGCAACTTGTTCGATGGGCATAGGTGCTTCAAATCGGTGGCTGCTTTCCAATGCATCAATCGCAGGCTTTCTCAATGCGCGGATCGCTCTGATGCCTGCATTGGCCTTTGCGGATGCCGTCCAGTCGAGGCCGAGATATTTGTGCTTGTAATCTCCGTTATAGATGCTGTAGTTCATGAAATCCATCAGATCAGGCACAACGGCTTCAGCGCCTTCACGCTCCAAAAGATCCACAAGATGATTGTTTGCCAGCGGCATATACTTGACTAAAATCTCACCGACAACACCGACACGCGGCTTTACCACATCCTCACGGATGGGGAACTGATCAAAGGCTTCTACAATACCGTGGCAGACCTTTTTGTATGTATGTGTTGTGCAGTCGTTAGTCAGGGCATCTATACAAATATCTTTCCATTTCTGGTGCAGTGCGTTGGCTGATCCCGGTGTCACTTCATACGGACGCACACGGTAGAGGCAGCGCATGAACAGATCACCATAGACAACGCCCTGGGCCGCTTTCAACAGCAGCTTCGGTGGAATCCTGAGACCACTGTTCTTTTCCAGCCCTTGCACACTCAAAGAGATCACAGGGATGTGGGACAGGTTCACTTTGTCCAGCGCTCTGCGGATAAATCCCACATAGTTGCTTGCACGGCAGCAGCCTCCGGTCTGCGTCATGATGATGGCAAGTCGATTGGTATCATAGCGACCGGACAGCACCGCGTCCATGATCTGTCCCACCACGGTGATGGACGGGAAACAGGCATCGTTGTTGACGAATTTTAATCCCATATCGATAGCCGCACGGTTATCGTTGCCCAGAACCTCAATGTTGAAGCCATATTTCCGGAATACCGGTTCCAGAATATCAAAGTGGATGGGACTCATCTGCGGTGCCAGGATAGTGTACCCATTCCGGAACATTTCACGGGTGAATTCCGTTCTGTGGTATCCAGACATACTGGGGTAAGGAAAGATATCCTGTTCCTGCCGCATTTTCATAGCAGCCAGCAGACTGCGGATGCGAATACGGACAGCACCAAGATTATTGACCTCGTCAATTTTCAGAACGGTGTACAGCTTATTGGCGTTTTCCAAAATTTCCGCAACCTGATCGGTGGTTACAGCATCCAGACCGCAGCCAAAGGAATTGAGCTGCACTAACTCCAGATCATCCCGCCAGCAGACATATTCCGCCGCGTTGTAAAGCCGGGAATGGTACACCCACTGATCCAACACCCGCAGCGGACGGGCGGGGTTTTCATCAAAAGGCAGGCTGTCCTCGGTAAAGACATACAGACCGTAGGATGCAATCAGCTCCGGGATGCCGTGATTGATCTCCGGGTCAATGTGGTAGGGTCTTCCTGCCAGAACAATGCCCTTCTGTTCTCTGCATTCCATTTCCGCAAGGGCTTCCGCGCCCTTTCTGCGAATATCCTCTTTTGCCTTGCGCTGCTCCTCCCATGCGGCATGGACAGCGCTGCGAACGGTCTGATCATCGATTGCCCATTCGTCCCAGCACAGTTTCGTCAAACGGTCAGAAACTGTTTTTTCGTCGGTAAAGGCCATAAAGGGGCGGATATAGCGCACATCACCGTCTGCCACTGCTTCCACATTATTTTTCAGGTTTTCCGCATAGGAGACCACAATGGGGCAATTATAGTGGTTTTGCGCACTTGGCATTTCCTGATGCTCATAAAACACACAGGGATGGAAGATGGTTTTGATCCCCTGATTGACAAGCCACTGAACATGACCGTGTGCCAGCTTTGCCGGATAACACTCCGACTCCGATGGGATGGACTCCATTCCCAATTCGTAGATTTTTCGGTCAGAAAACGGAGAAAGCTCCACGCGGAATCCCAGCTTTTCAAAGAACGTTGCCCAGAAGGGATAGTTCTCATAGATATTCAGCACTCTCGGAATACCAATCGTTCCTCTGGGCGCATTTTCGAGGGGAGGATAATTGAAAATCCGCTGGCGCTTATACTCCACCAGATTCTCGCCCTTTCGCAGAGTTGGATCTCCGCCAACAGCCTTTTCGCACCGATTTCCGGTGATATGCCGTTTCCCGTTGGGGAACTGATTCACCGTGAGCATACAGTTGTTGGAGCAGCCACCACAGCGGGTGGTTTTGGTGGTGTATGTCAGCTGACCGATTTCCTCCAGAGAGAGCATCTGCGTGGTCTGCCCATGGTAGCGCTCCTTTGCAATCAGCGCCGCACCAAACGCGCCCATGATACCGGAAATATCGGGACAGATCACATCCACACCGGCTATCTTCTCAAATGCGCGCAGCACAGCTTGATTGTAAAAGGTGCCGCCCTGAACAACGATATGTTTTCCGAGCTCCGATGCGCTTGTCAGCTTAATGACCTTATACAGGGCATTCTTGATCACGGAGTAGGCCAATCCTGCAGAAATATCGGCAACAGAGGCCCCTTCCTTTTGCGCCTGCTTCACATTGGAGTTCATAAAGACCGTGCAGCGTGTTCCCAAATCTACCGGGGATGGTGCATACAGTGCTTCATGGGCAAAGTCTTCTGCAGAGTAACCCAAGGAGTTTGCAAAGTTTTCAAGGAAACTGCCGCAGCCGGAGGAGCAGGCTTCGTTCAGAAGCACGGTGTCCACACAGCCGTTTCTCAGCTTGATGCACTTCATGTCCTGTCCGCCAATATCCAGCACACAGTCTACCTGCGGGTCAAAGAAGGATGCGGCGGTGCAGTGGGCAACCGTCTCCACTTCACCTTCATCCAAGGAAAAGGCAGATTTCAGAAGTGCTTCCCCATAACCAGTGGAACAGGAACGGACGATCTGCGCCCCGGACGGCAGCAGTTTCCGCAGTTCCTCTATGGCCTCCATTGCCGTTTTAATCGGATTGCCCTGATTGTTGGCATAGAAGGCATGAAGAAGCTGTCCGTCTTCACCGATAAGCGCCATTTTTGTAGTAGTTGAACCAGCATCAATTCCAAGGAAGCAATCTCCCTCGTATTCTGCCAGCGCACCTTTGGGAACGATTGCGCCCTTGTGCCGTTCACAGAAGGCGGCGTATTCGTTCCGGTTTTCAAACAGTGCAGGAAGCCGGGGCATCTCAAAAGACACCTCTACACCGTTTTCCAAACGAAGGATCAAATCGTCAATGCCTACCGTTTCCGCCTCTCCACCTTCCAATGCGGCACCCAATGCGGCAAAGAGGTGGGAGTTTTGGGGATCTACCGTATGCTCCGGAGTCAGGTTTAATGTGCGGATAAAAGCCTTTTTCAGCTCCGGCAAAAAGTGAAGTGGCCCGCCTAAAAACGCGACTGTTCCACGAATGGGTTTGCCGCAGGCAAGGCCGGAGATCGTCTGGTTTACCACTGCCTGAAAAATGGAGGCTGCAAGATCTGCTCTGGTTGCGCCTTCGTTGATCAGGGGCTGAATATCGGTTTTAGCAAACACACCGCATCGCGCGGCAATGGGATAGATCTGTTGGTAGTTCGCGGCTTCGGCGTTCAGGCCGGCCGCATCGGTCTGGAGCAGACTTGCCATCTGGTCGATAAAGGAGCCTGTACCGCCTGCACAGACGCCGTTCATACGTTCTTCAAGACCGCCCTTGAAATATATGATTTTGGCATCTTCTCCGCCCAGCTCAATGGCAACGTCTGTCTGCGGCGCAACCTTCTGTAACGCAGTAGCAACCGCGACAACCTCCTGCACAAAGCCGATATTCATAGCCTTGCCCAGATTGATGGAGCCGGAGCCGGTGATCCTGCAACGCAAATTACAGCTACCGACCCGCTTGCGAAAGTCTTTCAGAAGCTCTGCCAGGGTTTGTTGGGTCTGTGCATGGTGGCGGCGATATTCCCCATATATAATTTCGTCGTTTTCATTCAATACAGCCAGCTTGACCGTTGTGGAACCAATGTCAATACCGACACGGAACTCATGCATAAAGGGTCCTCCAAAAGCTCAAACGAGCATGAATCTGCTGTCGTTAAGGAACAAATATATCATGTGCGCTTGTGGGAAAGCAGGCCATAGTAAAAACTTGCATAACCACCAAAGGGCAAAAGCATGGTAATGCCGCACATGACGATCAGCGTATTTGCTGCCCACAGAGGGATTCTGGGGAACAAAATCAAAATCATCATAACGGCGTACAGCATGACGGTTGTCAGCTTACCAAACCATTGAGAACTGTTGACACTATTGGCACTTTTTAACAGCCCTCGATAAATCATTTTCATGTTTATTTGGCATATTTGTAAACTAGGAGGACAGTTAATGTTTTTACCGAAAATTTCTCATTTGGTGCCTTCGTGCTGAAATCACGTTCCAGAAGGTTCGGCGCAACCTTTCCGACTTTCCCCTTCCGTATATGTGTCCGCTCGCCGGAGCATGGTTGTTCTGATGCGCGATTATCTTTTTCAGTGGGAAGGTCGGAAATATCTTTTTTCTTGACGGGCGTTCGATTCCCCTTCAATCATCTCCCAATATTTGGGGAACTCGGATTCATATTCGCCGTAGGCGTCATACCAGCGAGGCGGCAGGAACGGGACTGGATCATGCTTCGGCACGGTTCGACCCATGCAGTCGATCACGTTGCGCAGATATGTGCTGATTCGTACCCGCTGATCGTCAGGTGAAGACGCGGGATCATAGGAGATCGGTCGTCCGATTGAAATGGAACAATGCTTTTTTTCGAGATAGACTGGATAGAAATTGAGATGCTCGCCGGTCTCCTTCGCGTAGAACCGTCCGAGATCGACAAAGCCCGGCTGCAGTTCGTTGACAAATTCGGAAAACCGCTGCGGAGATTCTGCAAAAATCACAATATCCTCGCCGTTCTTCAGTGCCGCAACGCTTGCACGCAGCGTTTTCAGTACCCGTCGATCATGAAAGACGGGAATCGTACCGGACTCTTCCAGCAGACGCGGCAACGCCCTGCCGACGATCCTTGCAAGCAAACGCCAGAACCATTTGAACCGGCGGCTCTCTCCAAAGAAAACATCATGGTAGGCATATCGATAGGAAAGTGTTCGATCCAGAGCACTGTGGATTGTCCAAGTTTGGTGCGGGCGATCGAAATACAGCGTCATCACGACGGGACCGCACATCGCAGCGTGGTTGCAGACAAAAACAGCGGGGTGATCACCCGGCTGTTCCTCGTAGGTGATCTTCATGCGCGGAAACAGAATGTGCGCAACGGTGCGCATGATGCAATAAAAGACGCTGTGACGTTCAGGATGTTTTTGTGTCATCGTTCTGTAGAGGCGCACGGACGGTATAGTCTGTGACATTCGTAAAGGTTTCGCCATCGATCTGCAAAGGCGTCGGGTTGTCAAACGCGACCGATATTACACGTCCGTGCAGCACTTCGCAAACGTTTTTATGCCGGATATGCGTTCCTTTGAAAATCGACGGAAAGATGAAAAGCGTTCGCAGCTTTCCTGCGCCGTGCATGATCAGTGTGGAAACAGTCTCATTATGCAGCCGATCCTGTCCCGGCGTCGGAATCATCCCGCCCCCATAGTACCGTCCATTCATGGTCGGCGCAAGCCAGACATTGCGGTAGCGATGCTCGACGCCGTCCACGGTAACGACAGCGTTGGTCGGGTGATAGTGAAACAGCAATCCTTTGATGGCAATTTTCGTATAGTTGACTGCCTTTTTTGCGGTCTTGCGCAGGCGATCTCCCTCCTCGCAGCAGTAGCCGTCGATGCCAAACCCGACACCGTTCAAAAAACGGTATGTCTGCCCGTTGACCGTCACGGAGGGCAGATTCGAAAGGTATGGGAACAGGTCGATCGACTCGCTTTTCGGCGAGTCGACATCGCGGGCAAAATCGTTGCCGCTGCCAGACGCATAATACAAAAGCCGACAGTTCGGAAGTAGAGGCTCTACGGAGTTGACAAACTGCATCAGCGTTCCATCGCCGCCGCACAGGATCACTGTGTCATCCGCCGTCACTTCCTTGATAAACTGCTCACATACACGCGGGTCTGTGAGATCGTAGCAGTCGGTGTTTGGCTCTTTGCTGTACAGCCAAACCGCTTCCGCCGTTTGCTTACCTTCTCCGTTCCCCGCTTTCGGATTGTAGAGGATTCGGATATGCTTCTGTTTCGTTTGTTCCATGACGGCTCCCCCTTTTTGAAACGATATGGAATGATTAAACGATCGTCATGATCGAATAAAACCGCATCCGATCACACATAGAAGATACGTTACGGGAAGCGTGATCAAAAGACTGTCAAATCGATCCAGGATTCCACCGTGTCCCGGCAGGATCGTTCCAAAGTCCTTGACTCCGTAAAGCCGTTTGAATGCCGACATACAAAGATCGCCGAACGGTCCGGTCCCAACGACGGCGAGCGTCATTAGGATCAGCTTTCCGTAAGCAATATCCGTGCCGCCGCAGCGAAGGACGAGCGCAAAGATCGCGCCGGAAAGAAACCCTCCGAGAGCACCCGCGACGCTGCCTTCGATGGTTTTATGCGGGCTGATATTCGGTAAAAACCGATGCGTTCCGAATCTCCGCCCGATCAGATACGCAAAGATATCCGACAGCTCCGTAAGAATGACGGCAAAGCACAGATACAATCTGCCGTCCGAAAGCGTCGGAATCTCGACAATCGCCCGTACCTGCACAATGACCGTTGCCGAGAACAGGATCGCCGACCGCAAGCCGTCGGTCGTGACCGATCCTATACGGGACGAAAACAGCAGAAAAACGCTGATTTCCGCGATCAGGGCCGCCGCAGCCACATATGGATACCACGGCAGCGGAACGAACGGGAACACGATTGCCGTAAGGAGAATGACCGACAGGCAAACCCGATTATTCAATGCGCCGGATGCGCGAAAGAGCTCATATATCGACAAAGCGCCGAGCAAGGCAGCGGCGCATTTCGAAACAAATGGAATCCTTGAAAAGGTAATCACAATTGCCGCAACAGCCGTCAACGCAGCGCCTGTACATGTTCTTCTAACCAGTTCACGATCCGCCATAGGGTAACAATACTCAACAAATCTAAACTCAAAGTAAACAAAAAGCCGTCGGGGAAGGATTAGAAACCTGACGGCTTTTTGCCGCGCACGGAATGCGAGATTAGAGAGGTATATTTATGATTGATACAGCGTGCGCTTATGCGAATGTTTCTCCGTCTCGTCGGTCGCTTCCCAAAGCTCGTTTGCCTTCACAGCCCATGCCGCTGCGGCCTTTTCCGTCTTTGCCGTCAGCTCCTCGGCGCTTTCCGGCGCCAGGAAATCCGTGGAATGCGCATCTGCATTCTTTACCATTTCGCGCAGCTTTTCGGGATTATCGAGCATTGGGCACGGCCGCAGCATGTTTTCATTGAAGGGCTGATTCTTTCGATACTCCATAAACAAGGGACTCTGCAGCGCTTCCAAAAGTGAATGTTCCTTGATATTGATGTTACTGTAATGGATGAACGCACACGGCTCAACATCACCGTTGGCGTTGATGTGCAGATAGTGCCGCCCGCCCGCAATACAGCCGAGAACATACTCGCCGTCATTCCAGAAATCAAGCAGGAAGCAGGGCTTTGTTTTGCGCCATTCGCGCATTTTGCGATACATAAACGCACGCTGCTCCGCCGTTGCCATCAGCTCCGGAACAGCGTCTTTTCCGACCGGAATATAGGTGAAGTACCAGCCGAACAGGCAGCCCTTTTCGATCATCAGATCCACGAACGCATCCGAGCCGATCGTATCGAGGTTCTTGCTTGTATAGCAGGCGGAGAAGCCGAAAATCACGCCCTTTTCCCGCAGAATATCCATCGCGCGGATGACCGACTGATAGGTTCCCTTGCCTCTGCGGAAATCCGTGTCCTCTTCACTGCCCTCAATGGAGAATGCCAATGCAAAGTTCCCGACCCGCTTCAGTTCGTCGGCAAACGCTTCGTCCACAAGCGTACCGTTTGTAAATGCGAGAAAAGCGCAATCGGGATGCGATTCGGCGAGACGGATCAGGTCTTTCTTTCTCATGGTCGGCTCGCCGCCGGAGAAGATGTAGGTGTAAGTGCCGAGTTCCGTCCCCTCGTTAATGATCCGGTCCAGCGTTTCATAGGTCAGGAATGTATTCTTTCCGTATTCCGCCGCCCAGCAGCCGGTGCAATGCAAATTGCATGCCGCAGTGGGATCCATCAGCACTGCCCACGGAATATTGCAGCTGTATTTTCGGATACTTTCCTGCCGTATATGTGCGCTCGCGACAGCGGAATGGAAACCGAGCGCCATCATCATGCTTTCCAGAACGTTCGGATCGGTGTTTCGAATCAGATTGTGAATCATGATATTCCAGTTGTTTTCCGGATCTTCAAGGCTCTTGCGAATCGCGGCATAGGAACTGCTGTTAAAGCCCTTCCGATCCGCTTTTTCAACCAGCGAAAGAATCTTCGGAATGTTTTTATCCGGATCTTTGATGGCAGCTCGGACGGCGCGGCGAACGACAGTTCGGCTCACGAGATTGTTTTTCATGCGCGTTCTCCTTTGTATTTGATAAGATCATTTTACAAAGGATTTCTAAACCGAAACGAAACAATCTTAAGAATTGATGAAAAAACCGATTGCGGGAACGATCTGTCCTTTATCCCTCACGATACCGTTCCATCATCGAGTGGAACAACTCTTTTGTGGACGGCGGTGTGTAGGTGATCGCGTTCGCTCCCGCTTCAATCGTGATGCGAATCAGCTCATTCGTATTTCCTCCGGATGCGATGATCGGCACATCGGGGAATGCGTCGCGGATCTTTCGCACAAGCTGCGGCGTACCGGGACCGCCGGCAACATTCAGAATTGAGGCGCCGGAATCGATACGTTTTTGAATATCGGTATTGTCGTTCGTCACCGTGATGATGACTGGGATGTCGACTGCCATTGCAACGGCAGCAACGTTCAGATCGGAGACAGGTGCATTCAGCACAACGCCCATCGCTCCCTGGCTTTCCACATCCTTGGCAAGCCCGACCGTGCGAAGCCCTTTCGTCGTTCCGCCGCCAACGCCGCAAAACACCGGCACATAGGAACCCTTGATGATGGCATCAGAGATCGCCTGCTGCGGTGTAAACGGATAAACGCAGAACACGGCATCAGCGTCACAGTTTCGGATGATGGCAAGATCGGTTGTAAAGACAAAGGATTTCAGGCGTCGCCCATTGACCACGATGCCGGAAGCGGCATAGGCGGACTCCGGAATGCGCAGGATGTCGTGCCGCAGACGGCTTTGTACGGTTGGGATCGAAGGACGGTCGGTATCCATAGACATTCTCCTGTTATAAAATTACTTTGAGAGTACCATGCAGTGAGCTTCAGAACAAGCAATTTAGACCGAAATCATAAAGGGGATACAAAACGGCCGTCTAAACGCGCTCTTTTCTACGGATTGAATCCCTGCGGAAGAGAAACGGCAAATGTGGTTTTCCCGTCTCGGCATTGCACCGTGACCTCTCCATTATGCAGATCGACAATTTTCTTAACAACGGCCAGGCCGACACCGTTCCCTTCCGTGGCATGCGACTCATCCGCCTGATAGAATTTATTGAAGATATGCTCCATGCTTTTTTCGGGAATCGGTTCACCGACATTGGAAACGCTGACCGAGATCCGGTCGGCATCGTTCTTGATCTGAACATCGATGACGCCGTATTCCGGCGAAAACTTGATCGCGTTATCCAGCAGATTGATCCACACCTGTTCCAGCAGTTCCGCGTTGCCGGTAGTAAAAAACTCCTCGTTCGGAAGCAACAGGTCGATGTGCTTGCGCATCCATTTTCCTTCGAGCATCAGAGCAGAGATTCGAATCTGTTCCGACAGATTGAAACGCACGATATTCGTTAGAATGCTTTGGTTTTCCACATTGGTCAGATTCAGGATGTTCGTCGCCAGCTGCGACAGACGAACGGATTCCTCCTCGATCGCATCTAGGTATTCCGACCTTTTTTCTTCCGTAAGATTTCCCCGTTTTAACAGTTTTGCAAATCCTGCAATTGAAACGATCGGGGTCTTGAACTCATGCGAAAAACTATTGATGAAGTCCGAACGCAAAAGCTCCGTCTGTTCGAGCTCTGACGCCATTTTATTGAAGCTATCCGAGAGTTCAACGACGGCAGGATAACGCGAAAGTAGCCCATGAAACTGCAGACGTGTGGAAAAATCACCCTCAGAAAGACGCTTGATCGCGTTCAAGATTCTATTGACCGGTTTCAGCGGGAATCGCAGCGTTATAAATGCGAGAATGCTTCCGATCAGCAGGCTCCACAGCATTAGATTCCCGAACAGTTTTCCGCCGTTCACCGGCGTGCTGCCGAGTTGCAGTGCGCCGCGGTCGATCAATATCAAAATGACGGCGCTCACGATCAACGTCGTCACAATCAAAAGCGCAAGGACAACCCCGGCAAACAGCAGCAACAGTGAAAGCCTTTGTTTTCGCTCAATGAGCTTCATACCTTCTTCACCGCCTTGTATCCGAGTCCTCGGACCGACTCGATCTCAAATTCCGACCATCCTTCAAAGCGCTTGCGGAGCCGTCCAATATGAACCGTCACGGTTTCCCATCCGGTGTTACTCTCCGTGCCCCAGATTTCATCCATTAGCTGAATCCTTGTAAAAATTTTTCCCGGATAGGACAGCAGCTTATACAGCAGAAGAAACTCTTTTTGCGGAAGCATCTGCGTCTCGTTTCCTTTGGTAACAGTCATGCTGTCGTAATCAAGCGTTACATCGCCGATTTCGATTTTTCGTTCGCTTGCGATTTTCGCCCTGCGCAGCAGTGCTTTGATGCGCAGCAGCAGTTCCGTCTCATCGATTGGCTTGGTCATATAATCGTCAGTCCCGACAAGGAACCCTTTGTGACGATCCGCCGGAAGCTGTTTGGCGGATACCATCAAAACAGGGAGCTCGCTATTCGATTTCCGAAGAATCTCCGTGAACGCATACCCATCCATGTTTGGCATCATGATATCCAAAACGACAAGATCGATATACGCCTGGTCCATGACGGCAAGCGCATCCTCGCCATTTGCGGCGGTCGACACGGTGTAGTTTTCCGCTTCCAGCACCGCTTGTAGATACCTTCGCGTGTTTTTATCGTCGTCAACAACCAAAATATGAAACATGTCGATCCTCCTCCGAACCTCGCGGCATGAACCCTTGCAAGTCCATATTATATCGTTCGTTTCTAAACTCAAAAGAAACATGCATTGGGGCCTGCAATAGGGGGTCAAAACGCAACCCTAACTATTGTTAGCACTTCATTGGTCTCTACCTGCTTGCCGTTATCGAGTCATGGAAGACTGGTAGGACGGTTGAGGTTTAAACATATCTCTAAACTGAAATATTATTAGTATATCATTCCACTCTATCGCCGTCAATCATTTCGCATGTTGCCGAAGCCATTAAGTTATCCGGCATATTACGTGAATTGTCACAGGCATGTAACATCTCAATGATTACGAATTAACAAAGTCTCCCGGACTATTCACAAGCCGAAACAGCGCAATGCGTTTTTGATGCTAATACACCAATAACGAGCCGAAACGATGTCACCGTTCCGGCTCGTTTCTGTGTGTGCGCTGTTTCTGCTGCTCTTTGATCGGATG
>ERZ842401.6019-NODE-6019-length-13145-cov-4.175325_pt1 | contig 13145 bp, 13 predicted proteins | sample MGYA00521270_ERZ842401 | MGnify/ENA primary metagenome ERZ842401 (study PRJEB31892, sample SAMEA3878208) | bioreactor metagenome | biome: Moose rumen | place: Sweden | collected 2011-10 | study: EMG produced TPA metagenomics assembly of the PRJEB12797 data set... | reverse complement strand
CCGCGTGTCGCTGCTGGGATTCGGATGCATGCGCTGGCCCATGATAAAGGGCCCGCTGGGCACGGACGTGATCGACCAGGAGACGGTGACCTGCCCCAATTCCTTGAGCAGATCGAGGTCCCGCACAACAAGATCCGACTTGGTGCAGATCAGGATATCCGCACCGCTGCCGCGAAGCTGTTCCAGAAGCTTTCTGGTATTCTGAAAGACCTCCTCCTGGGGATTGTAGCCATCGGTGACAGAGCCGATCACCACGCGCTGTCCGGCGTATTTCCGAGGATTCTTGATCTCCGGCCAGTGCTTGACATCCAAAAACGTGCCCCATTCCTCAGTATGCCCGGTGAAGCGCTTCATGAAGCTTGCGTAGCAATACTTGCAGGCGTGGGTGCAGCCCACATAGGGATTGACCGAATAGCCGCCCACCGGCAGGCTGGATTTGGTCATGATGTCTTTGGTTTCGACCTCTCCGATCAAAATGCCGTCCATCATCATCTGTGCCATGCTTTTTGTTCCTCCAACACTTTGTTGAATGGTTCCGGGAGCTCCTGAACCGTGTTCCCCTCCCCCATGATCGGAAGGAGATCCTCTTTCCAGAACACGGGGATATTCCGCGCGTGCGCCTGCTCGGTCAAAGACCTGGCCCAACTCGGCTCCGTGTGCACCTTTCGGCTCTGCGCGCCAGTCATCGTGCCGATTACGATCCAGTCAATCCCATGAAACTCCACCTCGCCGGGATCGTCAAACAGCGGCTCAAAGGTGACGTGATAGTGCTTCGCGCGGACATTCTTTTGCAACGCGTCGATTCGCCACAGATCGGCCTGCCTTGTGACCGTCACGCCGAACCAGGCGTTGTCCAGTTCACAGTCGATATCCAGCAGATCGGGCCTCTTGGACAGAAACAGGAATTGATGCTGCGGGTTGGCCTGCATTTTGGCGAACACTTCCTCCAGCCATTCCGGCTTCCAGACACAGAGGTCGCTCATGCCCGTGAGCAAAAAATTCTGCGGGCGGGGCTTTTCCATCAGCCGCAGCTTTCCCGGATAAAACTCTGGCTTTGAAAAATCGTCGAGCATGTGATAGCGCTTTACATTATTGCGGGCATAACAGTAGTCGCAGCCCACCGTACAGCCGATCACGAGGTTCATGTTTTGGATCTGATCCTTGATACAGACGCTCATGGTCACTGTCCTCCTTCCAGATTATCCAAAACGCGACGTAGAAAAGACTCAAACAGGCGGATTTCTTCCTCGTTGAAGCCTTCATAGAAGATTGTTCCCATCCGGGCTGACACAGCTTCGTAATCTTCCCGCAAGGTATAAGCTCGCTCCGTCAAATAAGCACCGTGATTTTGATACAAAGTCACGGTGTTTGAGTTTACTTCACTTGTTTCTTTTCCCACTATTGGCAGTGCCTCTGACCTCTTCATGGTAGAAGTAGTCCACGATCGTTGGATGTCCCTTCTGCACACGCTCATATGGAGTTTCATTATCTACAAAGCGGCAGTCGTACTTCTTTGCAATCTCTTCGGCTTTCTTTTCAAGTGCTTCAAAATAGCTGCGATTCTTCTTGTTATAAATCTCATCGTAGAGCGGAAGCAGGTCAGGATGCTTTTCCGCAATGTAATCCATGATCGTCTTTTTGAATCCACCACGCAAGTTCAGGTTTTCCAACCAGATCAGGTCGCACTGATCCTTCGCTCTGTCAATGATCGCCTCAATGTCTGTGATACCGGGGAATACCGGAGAGATGAAGCAGACCGTGCGGATACCGGCATCATAAATCTGCTTCATAGCCGCAAGCCTCCGCTCAATGCTTACAGCGGAGTCCATATCGTCTTTGAAGGATTCATCCAGCGTATTGACAGACCAGGATACCGTCAATGTATTTTTCCTGTTGATCTCCTGCAGCAGATCCATGTCACGCAGAACAAGATCGGATTTGGTGCAGATGAGGATATCCGCGCCGCTGTCCTTCAACTGTTCCAGGATCAGTCTTGTTTTCCCATATGTCTCTTCCAGCGGATTATAGCCATCCGTAACCGTACCGATGATGACCTTCTGCCCTGCGTATTTCCGGGGATTGGTGATTTCCGGCCACTCCTTTACATCCATAAAGCTGCCCCATTCCTCGGTATGCCCGGTGAAGCGTTTCATGAAGGAAGCGTAGCAATATTGGCAGGCGTGAGGGCAACCCACATAAGGATTAACGGCATATCCGCCCAGGGGAGCGTTTGACTTGGTCATAACGCTTTTGGTTCCTACAAAATTCACTTTGATTTCTTTGCGTTCCATTTCTTCTGTTCCTCCAATACCTTGTTGAAAGCCTCCGGCATCTCCTGAATCATCAGGTCATCACCCACGATGGGAATCAGGTCTTCCTTCCAGAAAACCGGGATCTGTAGCGAATGGGCCTGCTCTGTCAGGGAAACAGCCCAAGCCAAATCGGTGTGTACCTTCCTGCTCTGCGCGCCAGTCATCGTACCGACAACAATCCATTCAATCCCATGCAGGTCGACTTCACCGGGATCATCAAACAGAGGCTCAAAGGTAACATGGTAGTGTTTTGCGCGGACATTTTTCCGCAGTGCATCAATGCGCCATAGCTCAGACCTCCGGGTAACCGTAACACCGAACCAGGCGTTGTCCAGATCGGTATCAATGTCTAGGAGGTCGGGGCGCTTCGATAAGAAGAGAAATTGATGCTGTGGATTTTCCCGCATTTTGGCAAAAACCTCGTCTAGCCATTCTTTCTTCCAGACAGACAAATCGCTCATGCCGGTGAGCAGGAAATTCTGAGGTTTTGGCTTCTCCATAAGGCGCAGCTTCCCCGGAAAGAATTCTGGCTTTGCAAAATCCTCGATCATATGATACCGCTTTACATTATTCCGGGCATAACAGTAATCACAACCCACGGTACATCCGATTACCAAATTCATATTCTGGATCTGGTCCTTGATACAGACGCTCATTCCTGCCACCCCTCCAGATTCATGAGTATACGATCCAAATAACTCTCAAAGGATCTGATTTCCTCCTCCGAGAATCCCTTGTAATAAATCTCTCCCATTTTATCTGAAACAGCATCATAAGCCGTTTTCAGTGAACGGGCTTTATCTGTCAGAATCAGCAGCGTTTTTCGCTTGTCGCTGTTATCTTGAGTGCGCGTGATTAAGCCCTGCTTTTCCATGCGATCCAGCATAGTTGTAAGCGAAGTGATAGCAAGTCCGCAACGATCTGATAGGGCTTTGATGGGAATACCATCCCCCTGCCACAGCACGAACAAGATTCGCCCCTGCGCACCGTTAAAGGCATCAACATTGTTCTCGCTGAGGACCTTTTCAAAGATTCGATCACCTAGCTGCTTGATCTTTGTGATCAAAAATCCTCCGTTCATCTTCATACAAATTACTCCTATATAGTAATGAAATAATTCTACTATATAGGATCTTTTATGTCAATGGATTTTCTGCATTATGTGCCTGGGCAAACCGAATAATTGTCTTTAAATAGACTTTGTCATCTCTTATTTCCTGAAACCTGTAATCATGATTCTGCCCGCAGGAGAAATCAAGGGGCTGCCGCACCGTTTACCGGTGCAGCAGCCCCTTGATTCGTCACTTTTCTGCAATGGCCTCGATCTCACAGAGCACTCCCTTGGGAAGCGCTTTTACCGCGACGCAGCTGCGCGCCGGTTTGGAGGTGAAGTATTTGGCATAGACCTCGTTGAAGGCGGCAAAATCTCCCATCTCAGCCAGGAAACAGGTCGTTTTTACGACATGATCCATGGAACTTCCGGCAGCCTCCAGGATCGCGCGGACATTTTTGCAGCTCTGTTCCGCCTGTGCGGCGATTCCGTCGGGAACGGACCCGTCCGCCGGATCCACCGGGATCTGCCCGGAGGTGATGATCAGACCGAGCACCTCAAAGGCCTGAGAATAGGGGCCGATGGCGCCGGGTGCATTTATTGTATCGATGACTCTCATATCTGTATAACTCCTTCCGTTGTGAAGAACATAATTCTGAACGGTTCCGATCACGCGTTTTTCGCGAGGATGGCGTCGCGCATGCGCTCCAGGCCGGTCTGAATGATCGAACGGGGCATCGCCAGATTCAGACGGATGAACCGGTTCGCGTTTCCGACAAACAGCGCGTCGCCGCCCTCGAGAAGAACGCCGGCCTTGTATGCGAAGAAGGAAGGGAGATCATCCTCTCTGTCAAAGTAGGCGGACAGATCGACCCATGCCAGATACGTCGCCTCGGGGATCTCCATGACCGCTTCTGGCAGATTTTCCTCCAGGAAGCTCTTGAGGAAGTGGAAATTCCCGTCAAGATAGGTCTTCATCTCCTCGTGCCATCTTCCGCCGACATCATAGGCCGCCTTCTGGCCGACCAGGGAGAGGGGATTGACAAAGCCGCCGATCTTGTCCGCCGCCTTGAACTCGTCGCGGGTCGCCTCGTCGCGGATAATGATATTGGAGAACTGCAGCCCCGCCATGTTGAAGGTCTTGCTGGCGGACATGCAGGTGATCAGCTTCTTATAGTCCGTCATCACCTTGGCCATCGGGATGTGCTTCTTTCCGGCGCGGATCAGGTCGCAGTGGATCTCATCAGAAATGATCCAGAGGTTGTATTTTTCCACGATCTCTGCCACTGCCGAGAGTTCTTCGGTTGTCCACATGCGTCCGGTGGGGTTGTGCGGGTTGCAGAAGATGACCAGCTTCGCCTTGGGATCCGCGCAGCATTTCTCAAAATTCTCCAGATCCATGGTGAAATGCCCGGCGTCATCTCTCTTCAGCGGAGAAGAAAGGAATTCCACATGGTTGTACTCACAGGCATGAGCGAAATACCCATAGGAAGGGGTGTTGATGATGACCTTCTCGTCCTTCTGGCAGAGCGTCTCCACCAACTGGAAGAGCGCGGGGATGATGCCCGGGGAGAAGCACAGCTGCTCCTGAGGGAAGTCCCAGTCATAGTGATCCACGCACCACTTGCGGAAGGATTCATAATAGCTGCTGTCGTAGACGCCGGTGTAGCCGAAGATCCTCCGGTCGATCCGGTCTTTTAACGCGTCGCAGATCTCGGGAGCAACAGCAAACTCCATATCTGCCACCCACATACGGACGAATTCGTCATCCGCATAGGGGAATTTCTTCTCGGGACCGGCGTGGAAAATATAGCCGCGGAAACCGTCGGTGTTCAGTGCATTGGTATGGGTGCGGTCGATAATCTCATCAAAGTTATACATGGGGAACCTCCTTTATGTGCAGCCGCCGGCCATTACGCCAGGTCCGGCGGCTTTTTTCTCGTCTGTTGATATCAGTCCTCTGCTTTCAGTGCCGCATCTACGATTTTCTGCCGCTTCTCGTGAAGATCTTCCTTGCTCACGGAACCGGTCTTCAGGGCGATGCCGGAGAAAACCAGCGGGATGATGATGACGGCCGCGGCAACGATCGCGTCCTTTACGGTAAGATCCTTAAACAGTGTGATCGCCACAACGGCTGCGCAGAATCCGCCGAGAACGCTGCAGGTATTGAACAGCCACACAGGAATCTTGATGGAGCGCTTGGCAAACTGTTCCGGATATCTCTTCGGGATCGTCATGCAGGCGACATTCAGATAGCAGTTGATCAGCATCGTAGGAATCATCAGCATGCTGATCGCATTGCCGACGCTCATGCCTGTGAGAATCGGAACAAGCGCTACGATATATGTGAGCAGGAAGCAGAAATAAGGGTAGCCGTCGCTGCTCTTTTTCCGGAAAACGGAGGGAAACCATCCATCATCCGCCATGTGCGAGAGCGGCTCGCGGATCATCGCAAGTACAGCCAGGAACGAGGAGATGATGGCGCAGATGCCGCCGCCGATGACAAAGAAGGCGAACAGTCCGTGGGGCATGATGGCCTGTGCGGTAACACTCAGGTTTTCGCCCGCGATCTGATCGTACGGGAGAACCCCGGAGGCGACATAAGACATCAGGCCGTAAACGATCGATACAACGACGCAGGTCACCAGAATCCCCATCGGGATCGTGCGCTTGGGATTCTTTGTGATCGGCACCACTCCGACCGGTCCCATGGTGGTTCCCTGACAGGCCCATCCCATGATGGCGATGGCGCTGATCATGCCGCCGAAGCCTCCGTGGAAGAAGCCTCCGTCAAAGGTCGCATTGAAGAAATTCGCTGCATTCACACTGGGAATACCCATGACGACAAACAGGATGAGGGCAATGACCAGAAGGCCGGTCGCCACATTCTGAAAGAGCGTTACAATTCGGTTACCCCGGATCGAAAGCAGGAAGAACAGCGTGAGGACAACCGCGCTGATCAGCGTACTGTGTTCATTGACGACCGGGAACAGATTGCCAAGATAGCTGGTAAGCGCAAGCGAATAGCCGGTAAAACCGAACGCCCAGATCACATTTGTCCACCCGCCGTATCCGGTGAGCAGGGGCGGAAGCAGCATGCCCTTCATGCTGTAATCGCCGCCGTTGATGACGAAGATACCGGACATGCCGAGGTTGTACCAGTACGCGAGCAGCATGTAAAAGACGCAGATGATGGTGATCGGAAGAATGGAACGCCCTGTTCTCTCGATCGCCGAGCCAAGTGTGACAAAGATACCGGAGCCGACAGCGCCGCCAACGCCCAGGCCGACAATATTCCACAGCCCCATCTTTTTGATGTTTTCGTTATTCATTGTTACCTCCGTTTTGTTTGCTTTGATTGAAAGGGGGATACAGATCAGGCTACGTAGCACATCTCTTATGGTTGCATTATAGTTGAGATTTTTTCGAAGATCAAAGCGGGGCAAGTTTCGGGAGACGAAACCATCAGACAAGAAAAGTTTCACCAAACGAGAAAACAAGGGTGACATTTGCAGCCTTTTTAAGTATAATTATTACAAGCGATGAAAAATCGCGAAAAAGTCTATTTTCAGGAATCTACTGCGGAGGTTGTGAATGTCAGAACTGAGTATGGAAATCGGAAAAAAGATCCGCTATTTCAGGACGGGAAAAAATAAGACCCTGGAGGAACTGGCGGCCGCCGTCTGCAAGAGCAAAGCGACGCTTTCCAAGTACGAAAAAGGGGATATCGTGATCGATATAGAAACCCTGTATGAGATCGCGGATGCTCTCCAGATCCACATCGATCAGCTTCTCGTGAACCGGGACAAGAAGGAAACCGACGAGAGAGAAATTGATCCTGTTTTTTTTCGGGGACGGAACCGGCTGTATGCCTATTTTTATGACGGCAGAATTCGGAAAATCAACCGAACGGTGTGCGATATCCTGTCGAAGACGGATGTGAATCAGTACAAACTGATCATGTATATGAACTGCAGAAGTATCGACCGCTATCAACAGTGCGAAAATACCTACATCGGGTACATCAAGCACTTCGATGCCCTCTCGATCATCGAAGTCGTGCATCAGACGAATCCGATGGAGCACGGCAGTGTGCAGATCCTGGCTTCCTTTATGGATTCCGAGGTGAAGTGGGGGCTGTGGAACGGCATTTCCTCCCGCCCGCTGATGCCGGTGGCATGCAAGATGCTGTTCGCCCAGAAGCCGCTGAAGGAAGATGCGGAACTTGAAGAGATGCTGAAGATCTCCAAAGATGATATACGGGTGATGAAAATGTACAACTTTTTCTCGGTGACATAAAAGTATTATAGTTTACTGTTTTCTCCTGAATATTTGTGCATAATATGGCTCTAATATAACTTGCTATTTCGGCCGGGTAGAGTGATATATGTACACAACAAAGGGCCAGGGAGCCCGGATTTAGGAGGAACGAACATGAAATACGCAGAATGCAACGCCCGGCAGAAGAAGGCTTACAGAAACATCTACCACGCTTGCAACTGGCTCCTTGGGGGCCTCGAGAATACCATGCTGGACAACCCCGAAGGCAGTGAGGAATACGAAAATGCAAAGGCAACCCTCGCCAACCACGACGGCCTGGTCGCGGAGCTCTACAACATGGCAACGACAGACGTTTACGACGACGGAAGCTGCTGCTTCAGCCAGGCAGCCGCAAGCTACCTGAAGGATATCCGGTTTTGCGGAAAAGAATGGCTGATGGACCGCTGCGAAGCCAGGATCAAAAAAGCCGGCTACTGAGCAGAGAATAACACGAGTCCCGCAGGACAAGCGCCTGCGGGATTTGTTTTGACCCCATAAGGTTTACATAATTCAGAATTTGACCCCATGCCCTTCCCGTTTGACCCCGCTTTTGTAAGAGGCTGACCCCACTTTTATAGGATGGGGTCATTGTATCAAAATCAGGGTTATCTGCCAGAAAAAGCAGAGTTTTTCGCCTGTCTTTCTCGTCGTTCTCACGGCGGAGAAGCCCCTGCTTTTCCATGCGCTCCAGCATGGAGGTCAGAGATGTGATAGCCAACCCACACTGCTCCGACAGGGTCTTGATCGAAATGCCGTCCTTTTGCCAGAGCACATACAGAATGCGCCCCTGCGCACCGTTGAAAGCTTCGATTTTCTTTTCATTGAGGATCTTCTCGAAAACCCGGTCGCTCAGCTGCTTCACTTTCGTGACCAGGAAACCACCGTTAGTATCCACGCAAAACACTCCTATATAGTAGTAAATAAATTCTACTATATAGGAGCGTTTCCGTCAAGCGTCATCCTTTGTTAGCTGAAAACAGAAGTGGCTTATTCCTGCTAAGAATCATTCTCCATGATGTTGTCGGCAGCCCTTGTCACCCTCCTGGTGTCCGCATCCGTGCCCCTCATCATGATGATGGCCGCATTCATGCCCCTCACCGTGGTGATGTCCGTGGTGGTCACATTTGGCATCGGGATCATATTCCAGCCTGCCCTCGGCCAGCGCAAGCGCCGCTGCGTCCGCGGAACCAGTCACACCGCCGTAGAGCCTGATTCCAGCCTCGGCCAGCGCGTTCTGCGCGCCCATACCGATTCCACCGCAAATAAGTGCATCCACCTGCGCAGCCTTCAGGAATCCAGCTAATGCGCCGTGTCCGCTGCCGTTTGTGGGTACGATCTGATCTGCGACGATCTTTCCAGCCTCCACGTCATAGAGCTTGAATTGCTCGGTATGCCCAAAGTGCTGGAAGATTTCACCGTTTTCGTAAGTGACTGCGATTCTCATCCTATCCGATCCTTTCTGCATGATATTTTTCGATCCCTGATCATTGAGCTGATAGTTCCCGCCCCTGATCAGGAGGCGTCTCCCATCTACCAGTGCCTCGGCCACTTTCCGCCTGGAGCTCTCGTAGATGGCCGTCACCGTTGTGCGAGCCACACCCATCCGTTCGGCGCACTGCTCCTGGGTCAAGCCTTCCCGATCCAGCAAGCGGATCGTCTCGAACTCATCCAGACCCATTACAACGGGCTCTTTATCCGAACTCTCCTCAGGAGAAAACTCCCAATGATCCGGATAGCCGCCGATGCATCGGCAGCGCTGTTTTCTGGGCATAGGCGCAACTCCTTTCTGACATATGTCAAAAATAATTATAACGTTATTTTGGACATATGTCAAGATTGTCTCTGTGCGCGTATCCATTGTGGCGCATATCTTTTATGTTGTTCTTGCCCTTGCGCAGTTTTGCCTGCATCTTACGGGAAGACGAGGGAACCATATGGTAATCATTGTCTATCAGAAAGAGTCAAAAAGGATAAATTTATCCTTGACAAAACGCTTACCAAGTACAGACGGTATTTGCTCACCCCATCCAGTACCTTTTTCTCAATCAGCTTTCCACTCAATCCACCTACCCACTTCTGGCTGAAATTCGTGTTGCCGAAGTAAGCGTTGAAGTTCTGCTGCGGGAGCAGGATGTATTCTCGGTCATCCTCCTTGTTGGCGACGTAGTATTTGTACAGCAAGATGCTGGCTTCTGCCGGTACACCTTTGGGCGTCAGCTCGGTAATACGTTGGAGCGTCTCTTCCGGCAGGTCGAAGTCCCTGTTCTGCAGCGGGCCGAGCTCCAGGGCTTCGGCCAGGATATCGTCAAAGCGCAACACCCACGCGCCCTTGGTGTTGGAGGCGAATGATGGCACTTGCATTTGTCGCAGCTTGTTTGCCCACTGCTTGCGAAAGCCCGTTTTCAGTGCCTGCACCTTTTCCGCAACACCCTTGCGCACGGCAGTGGGATTGGCCTCCACAAAGGCAATGATGTTCTCCACGTGGCGGATCAGCCAGCCGTCTCCCTCCGGTGTCACCAGTTCTGGAAACTCCTCTGAATACTCGCCATAGTTCACTTTCAGCCTCGGATCAGTCTCCTGATCCGGGGCTTTTTTTGTTTTCTCCCCGGACAGGCTGCACCAGGCCAGCAGCGCCCGACGCGCAATATTGATCCGATCATAGCCGTCGCTGCCGTCCCGGAAGAGATAGCCCCGGGCAAGGATCGTCAAAATGCGCTGGAAGCCCATGATATCCAGCAGCATGGGCAGCGTAAACCGCCCCAGATAGGTGTCTTTCTTGTATTCAGGAAACACGGTGTAGGCCGAGAATTCTTCCCACTCGTTCAACAAGGCTCTCACCCCTTTCTTCTTTCTTCGGCGCTGTGCGATCAATGACCAGATCCAGAGCCGCCGCGGGCAGCACTTCCAGTATGAAGTCCCGCTTGCCCAGCGCCTCGGCGCACTTCACAGCCTCATCCCATCCGATCTGCTCCAATACTTCTCCCGGATAATGGCGGATCGTGGGCCAGATGATGCTTTTGCAGTTTCGGATCAGCGTCTGCCGGTAGTCCTGAGACTCCATCACACCGAGCATCATGCTCTTCATCTGCGCCGTATCCTCCTTGAGGACGCCTTTGTATTTCCGCATGGCGGTATCCTGATTCTGTTCGTCCAGATCCATCAGGATATCTCCCAGCAGCCGGTAACCTCCGCTGCGAAAATCGCAGAGTACCTCTTTTGTCGGCGGCAGATGGCTTCCCAGAATGGTGTAGAGCAGACGCTCTCTGTCCTCGCTGGGCGTGAACTGCCAGTCCGATTCCCGTAGAGCCGCCAGAGACCGGCGGATCTGATGGGCCTTATACCATTCAAAGGTCTGATACAGCTCGTCCACGCTGATCTCATCCTCCCGATCCTGTGAGAACAGGATGCGCTGCACGTCCTTCCGGTAATTGCCGGAGGGCTTCATGTGGCGGTAGGCAGCGCAGCGGCGCTTAGCTTCCTCATAGTCTGCGATGATCGAACGCAGCTTCTCCAGCGTTTGCGGATCGATTTTTTCTTTCCAGTCCGGGTCATGTGCAAAGGTAAACAGCTCTGCACTCGGAGCCGGCTGTTCCTTTGGCAGCCTTGTCTGCTTTCCGAGCTGTCGGGCGTAGAGCGGCGTGCGCTCCAGATTGGCCGTGACCTCATCCCATGCGACGCTGTCAAAATAGGTTTTCAGCTTTTTGCTTTTCGTCGGTTCATACCATGCGTGCTCGTCCGGCTCTCCGACGATCTCCTTATAGCGCAGAAAGATATTCTTGAACTTGGCCCGGTTGCCCAGGTATTCGGACAGATCCGGCTTGATGCCGCTCTTGGCCGAATCGATCTCCAGGCCGGTGAGAATGGTCAGGATCTCCGTCTCCTTGCGGTACTGCTCCCGCAGTTCTTCCGGTGTCGCTTCGTCATAGGCCAAAATGCTCCGGCGCAGGGCGGCATTGGAGATCTGGCCGACACGGGAGGAAAAGGTGCTTTTTACAGTCTCAAACCGTGCGCGCCAGTCGTTGGCATCCGCAATCAAGGGCTCAGCCGAGGGGATCTTCAGCAAGGGCAGATTGCTCGCGTTGTCCAGTCCGCCGGAATAATTGCGGGCGATGCAGTCGCAGAGGATGGGATCGGCGTAGAGATGCACCAGATCGCCGTCATAGTCCGCACCGCCCAAGCGATCCGGGATCAGAGACCGGGAATCCACCATCGCCACATAGTAGAGGTGCGACAGGTACTTCTTTCGAATCGGCCCGACATTTATCAGAGGCGTGACCAGGGCTTCCTCATTCCGGGAGATATGCGGGTTGCGCAGGATGGTGACTTGCTCCGGCATGGGATAATCCGGCTGCGGGGCGTAGATCTCCGCGCCGCGCAGGCATTCCCGTAGCAGAAAACGGTATGCCTTCTCTGAAGTGGGCCGGACGATGATCGCCAGCAGGCGCATGAGATCATCGGAGAGATACCGGGTGTCTCCGCTGATCTGCAGCTTGCCGATGCCGTATTTCTCGCGGATTTGCCTGGCCTTGTCCTCCAGCTCTTTCTGAAAGACCTTCTCAGCCAGGAAGGCCGGGTTCTTGTGCAGAAGCCGTGCCCGTAGTTTGCGGGCGTCGCTGTAATCCAGCTCCGGGTCTTCTTCATCGGCGTGGAAATAGGAAAGCTGCCAATCCGTGTTGGCCAGAGTGTTGTAATAAGCGGTCTCCGTCGCTTTGGTGAGCCAGGTTTCTTCTTCCTTTTCCGGAGAACTCTTCCAACCAACAGGCAGATCATGGGGCCGGTATTCCTCCGCTGTGATGGCGGCGGTGTTGAGAAGCTGAAAGTTCAGCTCGGTCAGCCCGTCCCGTCCGCGCCGGTCCATGTTGGAGATGTACAGGCGGTGCTTATACTTCCGGCAGCGGTCCAGATACTCCCTCCAGCTCAGACCATTCTCTTTCATCCATCCCCAGCCCTTGCACATGCTTTTGGTCAGGATCATGTCTACCTGGGAAACCGGGTGGCGGACGCCCTCGATATCTTCGATCTCGTCGATGCTAAGCTCGTCAAACAGAGCGTGAAAGTCCACTTCGTGCACGACGCCCTTAATGTAGGGCATGCGGATCTGAAAAGAATGGTGGTCATGTTTGTCGTAGGCATAGGGGTCGAGACTTTCTCCCAGCTCTGCCGAGATCAGACCCTCGCCGTCAAACTCCAGAACCTCGATGTCCATGGTTTTCTCAACACGGGAATAAGTACGGACAGGGTCTTCGCTGCCGTCGTCCTCCACGGTAATCACAGAGACGTCCTTCACGATGCTCCGGGGATTGTCCACCACGATGATGTGATCGGAATCGAGATGGAAATAATAGCTGTCGATCTCCTGCCCGCTGGTGAACATGAGGCCGTTGTAGGCGTAGAGCTTGGAGAGCTGGCATTGTCCGATCTTCATACCCAGGGTCATGCGCTCCCACATGGCATCATAGAGA
>ERZ842401.6018-NODE-6018-length-13148-cov-4.658520_pt1 | contig 13148 bp, 11 predicted proteins | sample MGYA00521270_ERZ842401 | MGnify/ENA primary metagenome ERZ842401 (study PRJEB31892, sample SAMEA3878208) | bioreactor metagenome | biome: Moose rumen | place: Sweden | collected 2011-10 | study: EMG produced TPA metagenomics assembly of the PRJEB12797 data set... | reverse complement strand
CGAGCCGATTTCCGACAAGCAGATTCCACCCGTCTCGCTGCTGCGCGAGTTTCTGGGCGGGAGCAGTTTCCATTACTAACGGTGAGCGATATGAAGGCAAGACAGAGTGATGTGACCAAAGTGGCTTCGGCGTCCCGTGAAACGGACGAGGTGATGCGGCTTAAGGGGCGCGGCGTGAAGCCAACTTCCACGCGCATCCTGGTGCTACGCGCGCTGGCGAGCCGCCACCGTGCCTACTCCCTGCGTGAGCTCGACGACGTGCTCGACACCGTCGATCGTTCCACGATCTTCCGCACGCTGATGCTTCTGCTCCAGCACCACCTCATCCACGCCATCGAGGATGGCACGGGAGTGGCAAAGTATGAGCTCTGCGAGGGCAACGATGACTGCTCGCTCGAGGATCAGCACATCCATTTCTTCTGCACGCGCTGCCAGCGCACCTTCTGCTTCCACACCATCCACATCCCGTCCATTCAGCTCCCCGAGGGCTTCACGATGGAGGGCGTCAACTACCTCGTCAAGGGCGTCTGCCCGAACTGTAGCGGAAAACAATGATTAACTGGAAGATCATATGGAAAATTATCGGTCAGTTGCTCTGTCTGGAGGCAGGGCTGATGCTGGGCTGTCTGGTGATGTCGCTTTACTTTGGTGAGGACGACGCGTGGGCTTTCGGTATCTCCGTCGTGACGACCTTCCTGACGGGTGGCTCGCTACATTATATTGGCCACGGAGCTCCCAACACCATGTCGCGGCGCGATGCGCTACTCGTCGTGGCCATCGTGTGGCTGATCTTTAGCCTCTTTGGCAGCTTCCCCTTCTATCTGAGCGGCTACCTCACCTCGCTCACCGATGCCTACTTCGAGACCATCTCCGGCTTCACCACCACGGGGGCCTCGCTCATCGACGATGTGGAATGCCTGCCGCACGCGCTGCTGTTCTGGCGGAGCCTCACTCAGTGGGTGGGTGGCCTGGGCATCGTGTTCTTCACGATTGCCGTGCTACCCTCGATGGTGGGCGGTAGTGTGAAGGTGTTCTCGGCCGAGGCCACGGGCCCGATGCGCACGAAGATGCACCCTCGGCTGAGTGCCACGGGGCATTGGATCTGGGGTATCTACTCACTGCTGACGGCGGTCTGCGCGCTTTGCTTCTATCTGGAGGGCATGAGCGGCTTCGACTGCGTGAACTATGCCATGACGGTAACGGCCACGGGTGGCTTCGCGACGCATAACGCCAGCACGGGCTACTTCAACAGCATAGCCATCGACTACACGGCGATTTTCTTCATGTTCCTCTGCGGCACCAGCTTCACGTTGCTCTATCTGGCCGTCTTTAAGCGGAAGGTGAAGGACTTCTTCCACAACTCCGAGTTCCGGCTGTATACGGGCATCATCTTGGGAGCCACGCTGGTTATCATGCTCATCCTGATGCGGTCATGCCACTACCGCATTGGCGATGCGGTGCGGTTGAGCCTCTTCCAGGTTGTATCGTTCCTCACCACGACGGGTGTATTCAATGACGATGCCGGTCAGTGGCCTCATATCACCTGGGTGATCCTGACGGCGTGTATGTTCATCGGCGGCTGCTCCGGCTCTACGAGCGGCGGTTTCAAGTGTGTGCGGATGGTAATGCTCTGGGAGGTGGTGCGCAACGAGATTCGTCGCATCCTGCACCCCAACGCGGTGCTGCCCGTTCGCGTGAACGGCTACACTGTCTCGCAGGAGCGGCAGCTCGGTCTCTTCGCGTTCTTCGCGGCGTACGTGGGGCTGTGTCTGTTTGTGTATTTCGTGATGATGCTCCTGGAAATCGACAGCATCAATGCGTTCACGATTGCTTTCAGCTGTGCCAGTAACGTGGGGCCGACGCTCGGCCTGGAGATTGGCCCCACGATGACGTGGGGTGTCCTTCCCGACGTGGTGAAGTGGCTGCTTTCGCTGTTGATGCTGATGGGTCGTCTGGAAATCCTCAGCGTCCTCGTCCTCTTCTCTCGTAGCTTCTGGCGAGATAAGTAGAGGGCGGAAGGAGGTGGCTTAGTAGGCTACACTACAGGGGATGCCGAGCGTCTTCACGCGTGATGCAATGGCATCGAGGGTCGCGGGAACGGCCTTGCGGAGGGTGCTGACGGGAGTCTCACGGTCGATGGTGTAGATCATGACGCGCTCGGGACCGATGACTTTCAAAGCCTTCAGCCACGGTTCCACGAAGCGCTCCGACGTGTTATCCACGTCGCGCCCTTCGGCATCCGTGCCTGTGAGGAACATCGTCTGGATGATGCAATTGCCGCGGAATCGGATGAGTCCATCAACAATGGCGCTGGCGATGTAGGGTCCCGTGGGGCGATCGACGGTGCGGATGTAGGCGTCATCGACGGTGTCCAGCTTCAGGATGTTGTTATCAACGCGGCAGAGAGCCGCGAAGACATCGGGCCGCAGGATGCGGGTGGCGTTGCTAAGGACGCTGATGCGCGCCTCAGGGCAGTAGCGGTTGCGCAACGCGCGCGCGTCCTCTATAATATCCCGGAAGTCGGGATGGAGGGTAGGCTCCCCGTTGCCGGCAAAGGTCAGCACGTCGGGGCGCGGTCCCTCGGCGGCCATCTGCTGCAGGCGTGCTTCCAGGGCGGCGCGCACCTCCTCGCGCGTGGGCATCTTGCCTTTGGGGCGGCGCTCGGCGTTGAGGCCGCACTCACAGTAGATGCAGTCGAAGGAGCAGACCTTACCGTCGGCTGGCAGGAGGTTGATGCCGAGCGAGACACCTAAGCGGCGGCTGTGGACGGGACCGAAGATGGGGGAGGGGTAGATGACGGTGGACATGTGCGTGAGAAGAGAGGGCTAATCGGGATTGCTCAGACTACTGCCTTGCCACTGCTGCCGGGCCAGGTCGAAGGCGATGGAGGTGGTTTGCTTCAGGGGGTGGAAGAGGGAAGAGGTGGCCTGAGCCTCGTCGCTGACGAGATGCGTGATGGCGAGGACGTTGCAGAGGATGCCGAGCAGGAGGGTATATTTCACGAGGCTGACGATGGTTCCGCCGAGGCTGTTGATGGCATTGAGGCCTACGAGCCTGAGGAACTTTGTGAGCAAGGAGCCAAGGAACCCCAGAAGAATGGGCACGCCCATCCAAAGGAGCATGAAGGCGAGGATGTTGGCCACGAGCGGCTCTGCGCCGATGTGCGGTGCAAACTGAAAACCCACCTGCTCATAGAGCAGATGAGCTACGTAGAGTCCTGCGAAGACGCCGATGAGGCCGAGAATCTCCTTCAGCAGGCCGTTTGTCCAGCCTTTCCAGGCGCTCATGAGGAGCACGAGCAGAAAGACGATGTCGAAGCCGTTCATTACAGTTTCGCCTTCACCTCGATTTCCTGGAAGGTCTCGATGGTGTCGCCTTCGCGGATGTCGCTGTAGTTCAAGAGGGAGATACCGCACTCGAAGTTCGTGGAGACTTCCTTGACATCGTCCTTGAAGCGCTTGAGGGCGTCGATCTGTCCGGTGTGGATGACGATACCGTCGCGGATGACACGTGCCTTGTTGGAGCGGCTGACTTTACCGTCGATGACGTAGGCGCCGGCCACGGTGCCGACCTTGGAGATGTGGAAGACCTGACGGACCTCGAGCTGTGCGGTGATTTCCTCCTTGAGTTCGGGAGCGAGCATTCCTTCCATGGCTTCCTTGACTTCCTCGATGGCATCGTAGATGATGCTGTAGGTGCGGATCTCGACGCCCTGCTGCTCGGCGGCCTTGCGTGCTTGGGCGGAGGGTCGCACCTGGAAGGCAACGATGATGGCGTCAGAGGCGGCAGCGAGAGATACGTCGTTCTCGGAGATTTGGCCGACGGCCTTGTGGATGACGTTGACGGCAATCTTCTCGGTGGAGAGCTTGATGAGCGAGTCGGAGAGCGCTTCGATGGAGCCATCGACGTCGCCCTTGACGATGACGTTCAGCTCCTGGAATCCGCCTTGTTCAATGCGGCGGCCGATCTCGTCGAGGGTGAGGTGGTGCTGTGTGCGGATGCCCTGCTCGCGCTGCAGTTGCTCGCGCTTGGAGGCTATCTCTCGGGCTTCCTGGTCGCTGTCCATGACGTGGAAGGTGTCGCCGGCCTGCGGGGCGCCGTTGAGGCCGAGGACGGTGGCCGCCTCAGCGGGACCGATCTCCTTGACGCGCTGACCGCGCTCGTTGAACATGGCCTTGATGCGCCCGTAGTTGGTGCCTGCGAGGAGGATGTCACCCATCTTCAGCGTGCCGTTGGAGCAGAGGAGGGTGGCCACGTAGCCGCGACCCTTGTCCAGTGAGGACTCGATGATGGAACCTGTGGCCTTGCGGTTGGGGTTGGCCTTGAGGTCAAGCATCTCGGCTTCGAGGAGCACTTTCTCCATCAGCTCGGGCACACCGATACCCTTCTTGGCGCTGATGTCCTGGCTCTGGTATTTGCCGCCCCAGTCCTCGACGAGGAAGTTCATCTGCGCGAGATGTTCCTTGATCTTCTCGGGGTTGGCGGCGGGCTTGTCAATCTTATTGATGGCGAAGACGATGGGCACGCCAGCGGCGACGGCGTGGTTGATGGCCTCCTTCGTCTGGGGCATGATGTCATCGTCGGCCGCGATGATGATGATGGCGATATCAGTCACCTGTGCACCGCGGGCACGCATGGCGGTGAACGCCTCATGACCAGGGGTGTCGAGGAAGGTGATGTGGCGGCCGTCGTCGAGGCGTACGTTGTAGGCACCGATGTGCTGCGTGATGCCGCCCGCCTCACCGGCGATGACGTTGGTCTTGCGGATGTAGTCGAGGAGCGATGTCTTACCGTGATCGACGTGGCCCATGACAGTGACGATGGGCGCGCGGGGCACGAGGTCTGCCTCGTCGTCCTCGGCTTCCTGCACGGCTTCGCTGACATCGGCGCTGACGTACTCTGTCTGGAAGCCGAATTCATCGGCCACGAGGTCAATCGTCTCCTTGTCCATGCGCTGGTTGATGCTGACCATGACGCCGAGGCTCATGCAGGTGCCGATGACCTGTGTGACAGGCACGTTCATCATCGAGGCGAGCTCGTTGGCGGTGACGAACTCTGTGAGCTTCAGGATTTTTGCTTCCTGCTCTATCTGCTCGAGTTCGGCTTCCATGCCGGCGCGTATGTTCTCGCGCTTCTCGCGACGATACTTGGCACCCTTGCCGAGCGCTTTGTTCTTGCCGGCGGTGAGGCGTGCAAGGGTCTCGCGGACCTGCTTGGCGACTTCTTCCTCGCTCTGTTCCACGAGTACGGGTTCCTGCTTGGGCTGGTTCTTCTTGCGGCGCTTGCTCTCGCCCTTGTTTTGCTGGTTGTTCTGGGGCTGGTTGTTGCCGCCGCCACCCTTGTTTTTCTTCTGCTGGTTGCCGCTCTGGTTCTGCTGCTTGGCTGCCTCGGCGTTGATATCTACGCGCTCGCCTTTCTTCTTAGCGTCGCCGCCCTTCTTGCGCTTCTTGCTGCGCGTGGGGCGTGTGCTTTGGTTGAGTGCGTCGAGGTCGATATGTCCCTTGATGTTGAGGGTGAGGGGTGGCTCGGTAGGTCCTTTGACGCGATAGATGCCATCGACTTCCTCAAGCTCTACACCGCCCTTCTTCTTGCGGGGCTCGGACTGTGCCGGGTGGGCGGGCTTTTCGACCTCGGCTGATGCCGAGGGCACTGCGGGGGCGGGCTGCGCGGTGGGTTTTGGACCCTCGGCAGATGCTGGGGGCACTGGGGCAGCGGGCTGCGCGGTGGAGCGCTCGGATGCAGCGGGCTTGGGAGTGGACTGGCTGGTGGGCTCGGTGACGGGGATCCCCTTGCTGTCGAGGTTGATGTGGCCTACGAACTTGGGCTTCTTCACCTCGGTGATGGGGAGTGCCTCGCCGTCCTCGGTGAGCACGATGGTCTGCTTCTTCTCCTTGGGGAGCCGCTGTGCGGCGGGCTGCTGGAAGGAGTAGGGCAGGCCGCGGGCTTTTTCCTTGTTGAATTCGGCCTGCACGACGGCGTACTGCTCGTCGGTGATGGTGGCGTTGGGGTTGGCCTCGACATCGGAAAAGCCTTTCTTGGCGAGGAGATCGACCAGGGTCTGCAGACCGATCGAGAATTTTTTTGTGACTTTATTGATTCTTATTGGCATAAGCGGTGATTGAATGGATAATTGATAATGTATAATGTATAATTAGGCTGCGCGGTGTTGAGGGTGATGTATAATTGATAATGTATAAAGCATCATAGAAGCCATTGGGCATTGTTATGCATCGCGCAGCCAATTATACATTATCAATTATACATTATACATTATCAACTCTCCGCAGGAGATTGATACTCCTCCTCTTCCTCGTCGGGGAACTCGGCCTTGAGGATGCGGAGGACCTCGTCAACGGTCTCCTCCTCGAGGTCGGCGTTCTTGACGAGCATCTCGCGGGGTGCTTCGAGGACTGAGCGGGCAGTGGTCCATCCGTTCTTCTTGAGCTCCTCGATGACCCACTCGTCGATCTCGTCCTTGAAGTCGTCGAGGTAGATGTCGTCCTCGAGCTCCTCTTCCTCGCCGCCTGCGACCTCGCGATATACGTCGATGACGGTATCGGTGAGCATGGAGGCAAGGCGAATGTTGAGGCCGCCCTTACCGATGGCGAGGCTGACCTGATCGGGGTCGAGATAGACCTCGCAGTGCTTGCTCTCCTGATCGAGGTTGATGCTGTTGATCTCAGCGGGACCGAGGGCACGGGCAATGAGGAGCTGCAGGTTGGCGGTCCACTGTATGACGTCGAGGTTCTCGCCCTTCAGCTCGCGTACAATGCCGTGGACGCGGCTGCCGCGTACACCTACGCAGGCTCCTACGGGATCTACGCGGTCGTCGAAGCTCTCAACGGCAATCTTGGCACGCTCACCGGGCACGCGGGCAATCTTGCGGATGGCGATGACACCCTCTGCAATCTCGGGCACCTCGGCTTCAAGCAGGCGCTGCAGGAATACGGGGCTGGTGCGGGAGAGGATAATCTTCGGGTTGCCGGTGGAGTTGTCAACGCGGGCTACCACGGCGCGCGCGGGTTCTCCCTTGCGGAAGAAGTCGCCGGGAATCTGCTCGTTCTTTGGGAGCAGGAGCTCGTTGCCTTCCTCGTCGAGCAGGAGCACTTCCTTGTGCCAAACCTGATAAACCTCGGCGGAGATAATCTCGCCGACCATGTCCTTGTACTTGTTGTAGAGAGCGTCGTGCTCGAGTTCCAGGATGCGGGAGGCAAGGGTCTGGCGGAGCGTCAGGATGGCGCGGCGGCCGAACTTGGTGAAATCGACGCGCTCGGAGACATCCTCGCCAACTTCGTAGTCGTCGGCAATCTGGCGTGCCTCGGTGAGCGAGATTTGCATATTGGGGTCAGCGACCTCATCGTCGGGCACGACGGTGCGGTTGCGGTAGATCTCGAAGTCGCCCTTGTCGGGGTTGACGATGACGTCGTAGTTCTCGTCGGTGCCCTGCATCTTGGCGATGACGTTGCGGAAGCTCTCTTCGAGCACGCTCACAAGTGTGGCGCGGTCGATGTTTTTTGTCTCCTTGAACTCTGCGAAAGTGTCAATGAGCGCGTTGTTTTGTTTCTTTGCCATGTATGTATTGTTTTTATTTGAAGTCGATGATATAGCGGCCGCTGCGAACCTCGGCCATCGGGAGATGGATGTCCACGTCCTGCATCGTGGGGCGCTTCTTGCCTTCCAGCTGCACCTTCTGGCGCACGGTGAGGGTGATGCCATCGGGCATCACCTCATGGAGGGTGCCCTTGAGCTTACGGCTGTCGGCAGTGATGACCTCGACCTGCTTGCCGACATGATTCTTCCATTGGCGCAGCACTTTGAAGGGCTGTCCGAGTCCAGCACTTCCCACCTCGAGCTCGTAGTCTTCCTCGTCGCGTGAGAGATGCTCTTCGATGAATCGTGAGAGCTGCACGCAGTCCTCAATCCATACGCCCTCGGCCTGGTCAATCTCCACGGTGATGCAGTCGTCGGGCGTCACCGTGAGGTCTGTCATGAAGTACTCTTTGCCGTCGAGCCATTGCTCAACCAATGCTTGCACCTTTGCTTTGTCAATCATGCTGATGTTGTTGCTCGTTTTTTTCGTTGAACGATTGTCTTGAAACGCAAAGCGAAGAACCTTGGTGGCCCCTCGCTTCTTATCTTTTGCGCTGCAAAAGTAATGCTTTCCACGGGAATGTGCAAGAAAATCACTTATTTTCTCGTCGCGGCGCATCTTTTTTATACCTCGCGTACCCTCAGATGCCCCGCTGGCACAATAAATGGGCCCTCTCGTGCGTTATATATGTGATGAAACGCGCGTTCGCCCTTCTCGTCCTCGTCCTCGTCGCGGCCACCGCCTCGGCGCAGGAGCCTCGCATCCAGAATCGTCCCTATTTGGATAACCGGCTGCTGCACTATGGCTTCTTCATCGGTTTGAATATGATGGATCTGGACTTGAAGAACAATGGCTACATCGACCCCGCGAGCGGGCAGCAGTGGTACTCCGAGGTAGATAACTATCAGCCGGGCTTCACCGTGGGCGTGTTGGGAGAGCTGCGGCTGACGAAGACGCTCTCCTTCCGTGTGCAACCGACACTGCACTTCGGACAGAAGCACGTCGTGTTCCACGAACAGCTTTCCGGGCGCGACTCCACGCAGAACATCAAATCCACCTATGTCACGCTGCCGCTGCTGCTGAAGGTGGCGGCGCCACGCCACAACAACTTCCGCCCCTACGTGAGTCTCGGCGCTGCACCTGCCATTGACCTGACGGCGCGCAAGCACCATGCATTGCTCACGGAGCGCTTTGACTGTTTCCTGGAGGTGGCTTTGGGCTGCGACATCTACCTACCCTACTTCAAGCTCATTCCCGAGCTGAAGTTCTGCTTCGGGTTGCGTGATGCCATCGTTCACGACCGCTCCGACCTGATTGACCAGACGCTGCTGAAGTTCACCAATGGCCTGGACCGCGGCCGCGCCAGCATGATTGTTCTCTCCTTCTATTTTGAATAAAGCAAGGTGGGTAACAAATGATACGAACTATTCAAGAGCGTGCCGAGCGCGTATAGTTTGTTGAGAAACAAGAAAGAGGGTGTGTCGTGCGACACATCCTCTTCTTCGATGATTGCTGGAATTGTGGGTTAAGCCTCTGCGGGCGCTGCCACCTTCTTCTCGGCGATGCGGGCTTTCTTGCCCGTGAGGCCGCGGAGGTAGTAGAGCTTGGCGCGACGCACCTTACCGACCTTGTTGACGGTGATGCTGTCGATGTTCGGGCTCGTGATGGGGAAGATACGCTCCACGCCCACGGTGCCGCTCATCTTGCGAACCGTGAAACGCTTCTGGTCGCCATGACCGCTAATCTTGATGCAGACGCCACGGTACAACTGGATACGCTCCTTGTTACCCTCGACAATTTTGTAAGCCACGGTCACGGTGTCACCCGCCTTGAACTTCGGGTAGGTCTTGCCCGTAGCAAATGCTTCTTCAGCAATTTTAATGAGATCTGCCATTGTTGTAGAAATGGGTTTAAATTGTTGTGTCGGTCCAGCGAGGGCATAACAGGGAACTCTCTCATCCTGCCAGCGACCCAAGCGGAAAGCGGGCGCAAAGGTAGGCATAATTTTACAATGGACAATTGAAAATGGACATTTTTTTTGCTTTAAGAGGACTTTTTGGCTATCTTTGCCCCGAAAAACGTTTCCGTACAGCTTGAAAGGGCATTATTTCTCCCTCACGAATATGAAGAAGCTCTCATTTTCTCATCCGTTCATTCTTTTATTTTTCTCACTGCTCTTTGCTGCCTGTAAGAGCGGACAGTACACCCTCCAGCGCGTGACACCCCACCGCATCGAGGTCACCCGTGCCCTTGATGCCACCCCCGTGGCTACCGCTGCGGACTTCATCGCCCCTTTCACCGCCGGTGTCGATAGCCTGCGCGCCCCCTATATCGGACAGAGCGAGCAGTACATGACCGGCGGGCGTCCCGAGAGCCTCCTCAGCAACTGGGTCGCCGACGCCCTCGTGGCCACTGGTGAGCGCCTCGGCTACCATCCCGACATGGGCATCTGCAACGTCGGCGGTCTCCGCGCAGCCATGCCCCAGGGTGTGGTGCGGCGCGGCGATATGCTCGCCATCTCCCCCTTTGAGAACTTCTTCACCATCCTTCGCCTCAAGGGTTCCGACGTGACCGCCCTCATGCGCGACATCGCCGCTGTCCACGGCGAGGGTGTCAGTGCCAGCGTGCGTCTCGTGATCACCCGTGACGGCCGCCTACAGCGTGCCACCATCGGTGGACAGCCCATCCGCGAGGACAGCATCTACACCATCGCCACCCTCGACTATTTGGCCGAGGGCAACGACAAGCTCTACTCCCTCCGCAACTCCATCGAACGCATCACCACGAAGGAGCCGGTGCGGGAGACCCTCATGAACCATCTCCAGCTGCTCGATAAAATGGGTAAGAAAGCTTCTGCGCGCATCGAGGGCCGCATCGTAGAAACCGCTGAGGGACAGGCACCGCAGAATGTCCGCCAGACAGAGATCGGGCACCATAGCACCGAGCCCATCCAGCTCAAGGCCAACGCCTACTCGAGCACGAGGTCCCTCCTCATCGTGCATACCAACGACACCCACTCCTGCATCGAGCCCCTCAGTCCCTTACTCGCTGATACCGCCCAGGCCGACAAGGGCGGCTATCTGCGTCGCGCAGCCCTCCTTAAGGACCTCCGTCGCCAGGACCCTCACCTGTTGCTCTTCGATGCCGGTGACTTCTCACAGGGCTCTGCCTATTACAGTCTTTATCACGGCGACGTAGAGGTCGGCCTGATGAACATCATCGGCTATGACGCTGCCACCATCGGCAACCACGAGTTCGATTTCGGCCTCGACAACATGGCGCGTATCTTCCGCCAGGCCCGCTTCCCCATTGTATGTTGCAACTACGACTTCACAGGTACTCCCGTCGAAGGTCTCGTGCGCCCGTACATCATTATCAAGCGCGCGGGCATGAAGATTGGTGTCCTCGGTGTCTCGCCGCAGCTCGAGGGCCTCGTCGCCGCCCACACCTGTGAGGGTGTGCGCTACACAGACCCCATTGCCGCTGCACAGCCCGTCGCTGACTACCTGAAAGGAGTGGAGAAGTGCGACCTCGTCATCTGTCTCTCCCACCTCGGTTGGAACATCGCCGGCGTCTCCGATGAAGAACTCATCCCCGCCACCCGCGGTATCGATCTCGTCATTGGCGGCCACAGCCATACCTACTTCGCTAGCCCCCAATTGCTGCGCAACGCAGACGGCGTCACCGTCCCCGATAACCAGATGGGCAAGAACGCCCGTTTCGTCGGCACACTGCGTCTGCAGATGGTCAAGTAGTATTATTTTACGCATCGCAGTGTAAAAAAGTAGAAAAAAGTTTGTGGGTTCCGCAAAAGTACGTACCTTTGCGCCGGATTTCACGGAGAACCGTGACATTTTATCACAATCGATACATCACATTTCATTCAACATCCTCCTATGACGAGAAACGCTAACTATTGGTGGTGGCAGTGCTCAAGATTCCAGCAATCGTGAGAAGATAGCCACGTACCCTGTTAGCAGCAGATACAAATCGAGAGGCCTGTCGTTCTTGCGACAGGCCTCTTCCCTTTCACACAAACCTCTCTTCCTTCCCCTCCCGCACACACAACGCAAACCGCTATCAATATGAAACCCAGTTACCACGTCAACGCCAACGGCTACTACGGCGAGTTCGGAGGAGCCTACGTGCCCGAGATTCTCTATCCCACCGTCGAGCACCTCCGCAGCCAGTCTCTCGACATCATCGAGAGCGACGACTTCAAGCACGAGTACCACGCCCTGCTCCGTGACTACGTAGGGCGTCCGTCTCCCCTTTACTTCGCCCGCCGCATGAGTGAGCACTACGGCTGCCAGCTCTATCTCAAACGTGAGGACCTCAACCACACCGGCGCCCACAAAATCAACAACACCATCGGGCAGATTCTCCTTGCCAAGCGCATGGGCAAGCGGCGGATCATCGCCGAGACCGGCGCCGGACAGCACGGTGTCGCCACCGCTACCGTCTGCGCACTGATGGGCCTCGAGTGTGAAGTCTTCATGGGGGCCACCGATGTGGAACGGCAGCACACCAACGTGGAACGTATGCGTATGCTGGGTGCCACCGTGCACCCCGTGTGCACAGGTAACATGACACTCTCCGATGCCTGCTCCGAGGCCATCCGCGACTGGTGCTGCCATCCCGCCGACACCTTCTACATCGTAGGCTCCACGATGGGTCCCCACCCCTATCCCGATCTCGTGGCACGTATGCAGAGCGTCATCTCCGAGGAGATCAAGTGGCAGCTCCGCGAGAAGGTGGGGCGCGACTACCCGGACTACCTCATCGCCTGCATCGGTGGAGGCAGCAACGCTGCGGGAACCATCTACCACTACGTCGATGACGAGCGCGTGAAAATCGTCCTTGCTGAGGCTGGAGGCCACGGATGGGAGACCGACCACACCGCAGCCACCATCCACCGCGGTACCGTAGGCATCCTCCACGGAGCCAAGATGCTCGTCATGCAGGACGACGACGGACAGATCCAGGAGGCCTTCACCATCAGCGCGGGGCTGGACTACCCTGGCGTGGGACCCATGCACTGCCACATGGCGAAGCAAGGGCGCACACAGGTGCTGAGCATCAACGACGATGAAGCCATCTATGGGGGCTATGAGTTGACACGCTTAGAGGGCATCATCCCTGCTATCGAATCGGCACACGCCATTGCAGCCTTACAGAAATTATCGTTCAAGAAAGACGATGTGGTGGTGTTGACCGTAAGTGGTCGTGGAGATAAAGATGTAGAGACATATCTGAACAACAAGCAAATGGCAAAGGAATACGGAAACTTTTAAAAGACGAGCAACAATGAACACATTTCACTATACAACAGTAAGCAGGACAATATTAGGCGACTTATATACGCCAGTAGGTGTCTATCTGCGACTTCGCGACCTCTATCCGCAAAGTGCTTTGATGGAGTGCTCCGACTATCATGATGCCAACGAATCACGCTCTTTCATTGGCATTGACCCTATGGCGAGTGTGGCGATTGGTCACGGACTTGCCACCATCACCTATCCAGATGGCAGCGTGAAGCGTCAGGAGGTGAGCAACA
>ERZ842401.6017-NODE-6017-length-13153-cov-8.731486_pt1 | contig 13153 bp, 11 predicted proteins | sample MGYA00521270_ERZ842401 | MGnify/ENA primary metagenome ERZ842401 (study PRJEB31892, sample SAMEA3878208) | bioreactor metagenome | biome: Moose rumen | place: Sweden | collected 2011-10 | study: EMG produced TPA metagenomics assembly of the PRJEB12797 data set... | reverse complement strand
AGCGACCTCCTGGTCCCTAACCAGGTGCGCTACCAACTGCGCTACATCCAGAAGATTGGACCGCAAATTTACGACTTTTTCTTAAAATACCAAAATTATTTACACTAAATCTATACCTGCGGCCTTGCATTTTGTGCGCATGTCCTCCGGCCAGATGGCACTTTGGATTTCGCCGATGTGCGCTTTCCGGAGCAGGAACATGCACAGGCGGGACTGGCCGATACCGCCGCCGATGGTCTGCGGAAGTTCGCCGGCAAGCAGGCGCTTGTGGAAATAGAGGCCGGCTTTCCACTCCTGGTCCCGCTCTGCGAGCTGGCGGCGCATGGTGGTCGCATCGACCCGGATGCCCATGCTGGAGATTTCGAAGGCGCTTCCTAAAACGTTATTCCAGAGGAGGATGTCTCCGTTGAGGCCGGCGTTCCCGTCGGGGGTGGAGGTGCTCCAGTCGTCGTAGTCGGCGGCGCGGCCGTCATGGATGGTGCCGTCGCCGAGTTTCCCGCCGATGCCGATGATGAAAACGGCCTTGTGCTCCCGGACAATCGCGTTTTCACGCTCCTTGGGGGTAAGGTCGGGGTAACGCTGCCGGAGTTCTTCCGAGTGGATGAAGAAGATCTCGTCCGGAAGCTCGGGAACAATCTGCGGGAACTCCACGTACAGTTTGTTCTCGGTCACTTTTACGGCCTCGTAGATGCGCCGGACCGTTTTCTTGAGGAAATCCAGGTTCCGGTCCTCCTCGCGGATCACCTTTTCCCAGTCCCACTGGTCTACGTAGATGGAGTGGATGTTGTCCAGATCTTCGTCCGGACGAAGGGCGTTCATGTCGGTATAGATGCCGCGGCCGGGGGCGATGCCCAGTTCCGCCAGCTTGAGACGCTTCCATTTGGCCAGCGAATGCACTACCTCCGCCTGCTGTTCGGCCAGGGATTTGATAGGGAAGTGCACCGGCCGCTCCACGCCGTTGAGGTCGTCGTTGATGCCGGTTCCGGACAGCACCACCATGGGAGCCGTGACCCGCAGCAGGGCCAGCTGGGCGCTCAGGTTCACCTGGAACATGTCCTTGACGGCTTTGATGGCTTTCTCGGTCTGTTCCGTAGTCCCGAGCAGGTTCTTGTAATTCTTTGGAATATAGAGTGACATAACCCTTATTGTTAGCGGATGCAAAGATATTGAAAAAATTTTATTAAGTTTGCATCCAAAACGAACTAAGCGAATGAAAGTGATGAAATTCGGCGGTACGTCCGTAGGATCGGCCGCCAGGATCAGGGACGTGGCCTCCCTGGTGACGGAAGCAGGCTGCAATCTGGTAGTCCTGTCTGCCATGTCCGGCACCACCAACACTCTGGTGGAAATAACCGGGTATCTGTACAACCGCAATGCCGACGGTGCCAAAGACACCCTCAAACGGCTGGAAGCCAAATACCTGAAAACCGCCAAAGAACTGCTCGGGGACGATACTGCCGATGCCTACATCACCGACATCTTCGCCGCAGTCTCCGCCCTTACGAGGGAATTCTTCGGCCCGGTGCAGGAAAAGATCATCCTCTCCCAGGGCGAACTCCTTTCCACCAAGCTGATGGAACTGTACCTGAAGAAGCAGGGCGTAGACGTGGCTTTGCTGCCGGCCCTTGACTTCATGCGTCTGGACGACCAGGGCGAGCCGGACCTGGACTTCATCAAATCCCACCTGACCCCGCTGCTTGAGAAAAAGGCCGGCCTGTTCCTGACCCAGGGCTACATCTGCCGCAATTTCCGCGGAGAGGTCGATAACCTCCAGCGGGGCGGAAGCGACTACACGGCTTCGCTCGTGGGCGTTGCCATCGACGCCGAAGAAATCCAGATCTGGACCGATATCGACGGTATGCACGACAACGACCCCCGCGTGGTAGAGAACACCCGCGCCGTGCGGCACCTTCACTTCGACGAGGCGGCCGAGCTGGCCTATTTCGGGGCCAAGATCCTGCACCCGACCTGCATCCAGCCCGCCAAGTTCGCCAACATTCCCGTCCGCCTGCTGAACACCCTGGAGCCGTCGGCCCCGGGGACCCTCATCGACAATATCCCCGAGCCTGGCACCATCAAGGCCGTGGCGGCGAAGGACAATATAGTAGCCATCAAGATCAAAAGCTCCCGGATGCTCCTGGCACACGGTTTCCTGCGCAAGGTATTCGAGATTTTCGAGAGCTACCGCACCTCCATCGACATGATCTGCACCTCCGAGGTGGGTGTTTCGGTGACCATCGACAATACGCGCTTCCTCAGCGAGATCGTCCACGACCTCAAGAAGTACGGTACGGTGACGGTCGACCTGGACATGTGCATCGTGTGCGTAGTGGGCGACATGGACTGGGAGAACGTGGGCTTCGAGTCCCGCGTGCTTTCGGGCATGAAGGACATCCCCGTGCGCATGGTGAGTTACGGCGGCAGCAACTACAACATCTCCCTGCTGGTGCGGGAAGAAGACAAGGCCCGGACCCTGCAGGCCCTGAGCCGTCAACTGTTTGCCTGACATGCTCAAGGGAACCTACCCGCTGGAGCGTTTCGGAGCTCTCCGGACGCCCTTCTACTATTATGATACGCAGCTCCTCCAGCGGACTTTGGAAACCGTCCGGGAAGCGTTGCGAAGCCATCCTTCGTGGCAGATGCACTACGCCGTCAAGGCCAACAGCCATCCGGAAATCCTGCGTCGGATCGCCGGGGCGGGCTTCGGTGCCGACTGTGTAAGCGGCGGAGAAATCCAGGCCGTCCTGGATGCCGGCTTCGCCCCTTCCGGTATTGTGTACGCTGGTGTGGGAAAGGCCGATTGGGAAATCCGGCTGGCCCTGGAACAGGGCATCTGCCGGTTCAATGTGGAATCGGCCGCCGAACTGGAAGTGATTGCCTCCATCGCGTCGGAAATGGGAAAAGTGGCACCGGTGAGCCTCCGGGTGAATCCCGATATCGGCGCCCATACCCATGCGGGCATTACTACCGGCCTGGCCGAGAACAAATTCGGCATCTACCACGGTGTGCTGGAACCGGTGATCCGCCGGGCGCTGGAGCTGCCCTCTGTCAGTTTCCGCGGGCTCCATTTCCATATCGGCTCGCAGATTCTGGACATGTCCGATTTCACCGCGCTGTGCAACCGCGTCAACGACATCACAGCCCGCCTGGAGCGCCTCCGCCTGCCGGTGGGGGACCTGAACGTGGGCGGTGGCCTGGGCATCGAATATGCCCACCCCAACCATTTGCCGATGGCCGATTTCAACGGCTATTTCAACACTTTCAAGCGGCATCTTCAGGGGAACCGGCCCGTTCATTTTGAACTGGGACGGAGCATCGTGGCCCCTTGCGGAACCCTCATTTCCCGGGTGCTGTATGTGAAGGAAGGCCTCTCCCGCCGCTTCGCCATCCTGGATGCCGGCATGAACGACCTCATCCGTCCCGCCCTGTATCACGCGATGCACCGGATCGAGAACCTTTCGTCTGACCGGCCCGAACAGGCCTATGACGTGGTGGGCCCCATCTGCGAAAGTTCCGACGTGTTCGGGAAGGGGGTTGCCTTGAACGAATGCCGTCGGGGAGACTTCATCGCCATCCGTTCTGCAGGCGCTTATGGGGAATCCATGGCCTCCTGTTACAATTCCCGTCCTCTTCCCGGCAGTTTCTTCGATTAAAATGCTATCTTTGCGATACTATGAAAAAAGTCATCGCAAATATCGGAGAACTGGTGGGAATCGTCCCTGCTCACGTCCTTCGCAAAGAAGGTCCCGACCAGGCGGAGACCGGCGTCCTGAGGGATGCCTGGCTGTCGATGGAAAACGGCCGGATTACCGGTTTCGGCCCCATGTCGGACCGCCCCCCTTGCAACCCTGCCCCCGAAGCGGGAGAAGTAATGGATGCCGAAGGAGGGATGCTGATGCCTGCCTTCTGCGACAGTCATACCCATGTGGTGTATGCCGGCAGCCGGGACCAGGAATTCCTGGACAAGATCAACGGCCTTTCCTATGAAGAGATCGCCAGGCGCGGCGGAGGTATCCTGAACTCGTCGGACCTCCTGCACCGCACTTCCGAAGAAGAACTCTACCATCAGTCCCTTGTACGCGTGAAGGAAATGATGGCCAAGGGAACCGGGTCGATGGAAATCAAATCCGGCTACGGCCTCAATCCGGAAGACGAGATGAAGATGCTGCGGGTAATCCGCCGGCTCCGCGAATCGGTCCCGGCCAATGTGAAGAGCACCTTCCTGGGCGCCCATGCGGTTGGCCGCGGTTACACCCACGAAGCCTATGTACAGGCAGTTGTGGACATGCTTCCGGAGGCGGAGAAACTGGCCGATTTCGTGGATGTCTTCTGTGACGAAGGCTTCTTCACGGTGGAAGATACCGAGCGGATTCTTTCAGCCACCTCCCTTACGCCGAAAATCCATGCCAACGAGTTGGGCGTGAGCGGCGGCGTGCAGGTGGGCGTCCGGTGCGGGGCCCTTTCCGTAGACCATCTGGAGCAGACCACCGATGCCGAGATCGATGCCCTTCGCGGCGCTCCGGCCATGCCCACGATGCTGCCCGGCTCGTCCTTCTTCCTGGGGCTTCCGTACGGCAGGGCCCGGGACTTCCTGAAGGCGGGGCTGGGTGTTGCGCTTGCATCGGACTATAATCCCGGTTCTTCCCCCAGCGGCGACATGCGCTTTGTGATGGCCCTGGGTTGCATCCGGATGCGGCTCACGCCCGTGGAGGCCTTCAATGCCGTCACACTGAACAGCGCCTATGCCATGGGCCTTTCCCGGGAGGCGGGCTCCATCGCCATTGGCAAGCAAGCCAAGCTGATTCTCACAGAACCCGGCTGGGACCTTACCCGCATGGCCTACCAGTACCAGACGCCCTGTTTCAGGAAGATTTTCCTGTAATACCGGCGGACAGAATACTCCCTCCCAAGACCATTTGCCCGTACAGGGTCGCGAAGCGACGGTCTTGGGAGGGAGTATTCTGTCTGCCCTGACCTTATAAGTATTCTTCCCGGTGGAGGAACTGGACCGACTTTTCGATGAGCGGATGCATGTACATGTCCCGTTCAACGAAGGGCACTTCCTTCCGGTAATCGGCAAAAATGCGCTCCAGAGCCGGGGACGACTTCAGCGGCCTGCGGAATTCCAGGGCCTGGGCCGCGTTGAACAGCTCGATGGCCAGCACTGTTTCCGTATTGTCCACCACGCGCACAAGTTTTGTCGCTGCGTTGGACCCCATCGACACATGGTCTTCCTGCCCCTGTGAAGAGGGGATGGAGTCGCAGGACGCCGGCCAGCACAGGCCCTTGTTCTGAGAAACGATGGAAGCCGCCGTGTACTGCGGAATCATAAAGCCGCTGTTGAGGCCGGGTTCCGTGACCAGATACTTGGGAAGGCCCCTGAGTCCGTGGATAAGCTGGTAGGTGCGGCGTTCTGAAATGCTGGCCAGTTCGCTCATGGCGATGGCCAGGGAGTCCATGGGGATGGCGATGGGCTCGCCGTGGAAGTTGCCGGCCGAGATCACCATGTCCTCGTCCGGGAACACATTTGGATTGTCGGTGGCGGAATTGATTTCGTTCTCAATCACGGACTTCACATACAGGATGTTGTCTTTCACGGCGCCGTGCACCTGCGGGATGCAGCGGAAACTGTAAGGGTCCTGCACATGTTCCTTGGGCCGGTTGATGAGTTCGCTGCCTTCCAGGATCTTCATGAACGCTTCGCCCGTAAGGATTTGTCCCACATGCGGACGGAGTTTGTGGGTAAGGGGCAGGAAGGGTTCGATGCGGCCGTCATAGGCATCCAGGGACATGGCGCCGATCCTGTCGGCCCACTGGCTCAGGCGCATGCTCTTGATCAGGCACCAGATGGCGTGTGCGCTCATGAACTGGGTCCCGTTCAGCAGGGCCAGCCCTTCCTTGCTCTGCAGGCAGATGGGCTCCCAGCCCTTTTCGGCCCAAACCTCGGCGGAAGGACGGATTTTCCCTTTGTAAAGGACTTCACCCATGCCGATGAGCGGCAGGCTCAGGTGGGCCAGCGGTGCCAGGTCGCCCGATGCGCCCAGGGAACCCTGCTGGTAAACCACCGGCAGGATATCCTCATTGAACATGTCGATCAGGCGCTGGACCGTTTTCAGCTGGGCGCCGGAATGGCCGTAGGAGAAGTTCTGCACCTTCAGGAGCAGCATCAGTTTCACAATCTCCGGACGGACTTTTTCCCCGGCTCCGCAGGCGTGCGACATCACCAGGTTGTGCTGCAGCTGGGAGAGGTCTTCCTTGGGAATGGAGACATTGTAAAGGGACCCGAATCCGGTGGTGACGCCGTAGATGGGACGGTCCAGGTCTTCCATTTTGCGGTCCAGGTATTCGCGGCACTTGACGATGGCGGCCGTCGCTTCCTGCGACAGCATGATTTTCTCGTGATTGTCGATAATCTTTTTCAGTCTCTCCAGGGAGAGATGGGCGTGGGATATAGGATGCATGTTAGGCTAAGGTTTTTCTGATTAAACTGTCATCGGCCAGATGGGGGAGGGTGACTTTGAGGCCGGGGGTGCGGGCCATTTCCCGTTCGATGGCGAAGCGGGCGCCTTCGTTCCGGGCCCAGCTGCGGCGGGCGATGCCGTTGTTCACGTCCCAGAACAGCATTTCGCGGATGTGGCGGGCGGCATCGTCCGAGCCGTCCACCACCATGCCGAAGCCGCCGTTGATCACTTCGCCCCAGCCCACGCCGCCGCCGTTGTGGATGGAAACCCAGGTGGCGCCGCGGAATCCGTCGCCGATGACGTTCTGCACGGCCATGTCGGCACAGAACTGCGAACCGTCATAGATGTTGGAGGTTTCCCGGAAGGGGGAGTCGGTGCCGGATACGTCGTGATGGTCGCGTCCCAGGACGATAGGTCCGGAGATTTCGCCGCTGCGGATGGCTTCGTTGAAGGCAAGGGCGATCCGGGTGCGGCCCTCGCAATCGGCATAGAGGATGCGGGCCTGGGATCCTACCACCAGGTTGTTCTTCCCGGCTTCCTCGATCCAGTGGATGTTGTCGCGCATCTGACCGGCGATTTCCTCCGGGGCATCGGCGGCGATTTCTCCCAGCACTTTCATGGCGATGGCGTCGCTCTTTGCCAGGTCTTCCGGTTTCTCGCTCATGCAGACCCAGCGGAACGGGCCGAAGCCGTAGTCGAAATAGAGCGGGCCCATGATGTCCTGCACGTAGGAGGGATAGCGGAAGGTGCCGTCGGCCTTGAGAATGTCGGCCCCGGCGCGGGAACTTTCCAGGAGGAAGGCGTTGCCGTAGTCGAAGAAATACATGCCTTTGGCTGAGAGGCGGTTGACGGCGGCCACATGGCGGCGGAGGGATTCCTGCACGGCTTTGCGGAAGCGGTCGGGCTCTTCGGCCATCATTCTCTTGGACTCTTCCAGGGTGTAGCCCATGGGGTAGTAGCCGCCGGCCCACGGGTTGTGGAGCGAAGTCTGGTCGCTGCCCAGGTCTACGTGGATATCTTCATCGGCCAGTCTCTCCCACAGGTCCACGATGTTGCCGACGTAGGCGAGGGAGACCACTTCCTTGGCGGCGACGGCCTTGCGGATGCGGGGAATCAGTTCGTCCAGGTCCTTGTGGAGCTCGTCCACCCAGCCCTGCTTGAAGCGTTTTTCTGCGGCAAGGGGGTTGATTTCGGCCGTCACGCTCACGACGCCTGCGATGTTGCCCGCCTTGGGCTGGGCGCCCGACATGCCGCCGAGGCCGGCCGTCACGAAGAGGAGCCTGTCGGAAGATGACCGGTCGGAGCCGGCCATCACCTTGCGTGCCGCGTTCATCACGGTGATGGTGGTGCCGTGCACGATGCCCTGCGGACCTATATACATATAGCTGCCGGCGGTCATCTGGCCGTACTGGCTCACGCCCATGGCGTTCATGCGCTCCCAGTCGTCCGGTTTGGAATAATTGGGAATGACCATGCCGTTGGTGACGATTACTCTCGGCGCGTCTTTATGGCTGGGGAACAGGCCGAGCGGATGGCCCGAGTACATGACCAGGGTCTGCTCGTCGGTCATGGTGGCCAGGTACTGCATCACCAGGCGGTACTGCGCCCAGTTCTGGAAAATGGCGCCGTTCCCGCCGTAAATGATGAGTTCGTGCGGATGCTGGGCGACCCTGGGGTCCAGGTTGTTCTGGATCATCGCCATGATGGCGGCCGCCTGCCTGCTCCTGGCGGGATACTCGTCGATGGGGCGGGCGTAGATATCGTACGAAGGACGGTATCTGTACATGTAGATGCGGCCGTATTCCTTGAGTTCCCGGGCGAATTCCGGGGCCAGGGAAGCATGCAGGTTCTCCGGGAAATAGCGGAGGGCGTTTTTCAGCGCAAGCACTTTCTCCTCCGGTTTCAGGATATCTTTCCGTTTGGGGGCGTGGTTGATGGTCTGGTCATAGGGTTTTGCTTCCGGCAGCGTGGCCGGAATTCCCTGCAGGATTTCTTCTTTGAAGGTCATATCGTTCAGTATTATTCTTCCGTCATTCCCGGCTTGGCCGGGCATCTGTTACAGGTCGATGTGTGCGTTGACCGCCTCCAGCACCCGGGCTTCCAGGGCTGCAGCTTCGGCTTCGATGGCATCGGCCCTTTCCAACAGCGGCAGGGCGGGGGTCTTGTCCTTGAGGGAGGCGGCGTTGATGCGGACGTTCAGGCGGGCGCCGCGGATGCCGGCAAGGGCCGCGAGAGCCGCTACACCTGCATCGGAGGCCGATGCGGGATTGCCTTCTTTGGCCATGCGAAGGGCGAGGGGGAGGGCCTTGAGGGAGGCTTCCATCGTCCGCAGGGGTACAGCGGCTGCGTTGAGGGTGGCCTCTTCCAGGGCCTGGTCGCGGGCGGCCTTCTCTTCGGGCGTCCCCTTGGGCATGGAGAAGACATCCATGATGCGGTTGAAGGCGGCGGTGTCTTCATCAATCAGAAGCAGCAGCTCATTCAGCAGGGCCTGTCCTTCTTCTGCCACGTCGGAGAAATCTTTCCAGCGGTCGTCCCAGCCCCTTTTGTGGGCCGACAGGTTGGCGACCATGGTGGCGAGGGCGGCTCCGAAGGCACCCATGCAGGCACTGATGGATCCGCCGCCCGGCGCGGCCGACTCGGAAGCGGTTTCGCGGGTGAATGCGTCTACCGTCATCTGGGCCAGGCCTTCCTTGCGGTCTTCCATCAGATATTCAATCACTTTCTCCCGGGCGTTGAAGGGTTTCAGGTCGTCCAGCGACATCGACCTGACGGCGATTTTCACAATCTCTTCTTCGCTGATGCCCAGGGAGCGCTGCTGTTTCTCCAGGTAGAAACGGCCGGCGTCGAGCAGCACGGATTTGGGCACCAGGCCCACGATTTCGGTGCCGGTGACGCGGAGGCCGCGGGCTGCTGCCGCGCGGGACACTTCCTCGAAGGCAACATGCAGGGGGACCGCGTGGATGTCGGTGATGTTCATGGATACCTGCGCAATGCCGTATTCGTCTATGTACCAGCCGATTGCCTTGCATCCCTTGAGGGTGCCGGGAATCCAGATCTGCTCACCGTTCTCGTCTTTCAGCAGCTTTCCTGTAAGAGAGCCGCCTTCCCGGGCCTTCCGGCCTTTTTCGCGCACGTCGAAGGCCACGGCCATCGCCCTTCGGGTCGATGTCGTGTTGAGGTTGAAATTCACGGCAATCAAGAAGTTGCGGGCGCCTACGTTGCTGGCGCCGGCTTTCGCGACCACATCGTCCCAAGCTCCGCCGAAATCCGGTTTTCGGGCAGGATCGGCCATTTTCTCGGGCAGGGCTTCATATTCGCCGGCGCGGCAGACAGCCAGGTTCTTGCGCTCGGGTTTGAAAGCGGCGGCTTCGTAGCAGTAGCAAGGGATCCCCAGTTCTTCGTACATCCTTTTGGCCAGCGAACGGGCCAGGACGGCGCATTCTTCCAGGGTGATGCCGCTGACGGGAATGAGCGGGAGCACGTCGGTGGCTCCGCTTCTGGGGTGGGCGCCGTGATGCTGGCGCATGTCAATCAGTTCCTGGGCCTTGCGGGCTCCCTGGAAAGCGGCCTCGCACACCGGGCCGGGTTCGCCTACGAAAGTGACTACCGTGCGGTTGGTGGCCTCGCCGGGATCTACGTCCAGCACTTTTACTCCTTCCACGGAGGAGATGGCAGCTACGATGGCGTCGATGACGGCCTTGTTGCGTCCTTCACTGTAGTTGGGTACGCATTCGATTATTTTTTTCATGCTGAAAAGCGTGTTTTGGTTATCAGTTGTTACCTATTTGGCCGATAAAGTTACTAATTATTTCCGGATTCTGTTCATATTTCCAAATTTTGGCAAATTTGCCAAGATTGGGTGTCCTCCCGGAACGGTGCTAACTTGCGAAAAAAAAAGAACGGTTATGGAAAAAAGAGAAAAGAATCAACGCGAGCGGCTTCTGGAAGAATCCGGCGGCGCCTGCATCTATTGCGGTCATCCCCTGACGCTGGAAACCATGGAGACAGACCATATCGTCCCGCTGTCCAAAGGGGGATCCAACGAGTACGGCAACAAGGTCTGCGCCTGCGGGGCGTGCAATGCAAGAAAGGCCGATCTGGACATCCGCGGTTTCCTCGCCGGCTTTTCCGGGAGGAAGAGAAGGCGCTATGCCAACAGACTGGATTCCCTGCTGGAGCAGGGGCGCCTTTCACAGGAAAAGCGGGATTTGCTGGAAGACCGGCGGGCGGCAGCCCCGTCGCGGATTTGCCGGGTGGTGCTGCTGGGCCTATTCCGGGACTGACAGAATGGCAGGCGCAAGGCGCTTGGCAGGCATTTTGAAGGAAAATCTGCCGGAAAGTCAAATGAATCATGGCAGATAAGAAAAAAAACAATAAAGAAGGGATTCCCGAAGGAAAGAAGATGGCGGCGCTGGAAGCCCGCATCGAGGGACTGAATGAACAGTTGGAGGAAGCCGAAGGCAAAGTGAAGGAAGCGGCCGCCAAAGTGGAGGAAGCGGAAAAGAAATCGACCGATGCAAAGGCCGACTACGTACGCCTCATGGCAGAGTTCGATACTTTCCGCCGCCGTACGGCAGAAGAGAAGCTGGCCTTGGTGAGTTCGGCGTCGGCCGACACCATCAAGGGTCTGCTTCCCATTTTGGACGATTGTGAAATCGCCCTGGCAGCCTTGGAAAAAAGCACCGACAGCGAATCGGCCAAAGCCGGTACGGAGATGATTTTTGGAAAACTGACCTCTTTTTTAAAAGGGAAGGGGCTGGAACGCATAGAGGCCAAGGGGGCTGATTTCGACACGGAACTGCACGAAGCGGTGACTACATTCCCCGCTCCCACGCCGGAGCAGAAGGGGAAGGTGATCGACGTGGTCCAGACCGGCTACACCCTGGGCGGAAAGGTGCTCCGCTATGCTAAAGTTGTTGTAGGGGCATAAGGAATATGGCAAACAAAAGAGATTACTACGAGGTTCTGGGCGTTGACAAGAAAGCCTCGGCCGATGAAATCAAATCGGCCTACAGGAAACTTGCGCTCAAATGGCACCCGGACCGCTGGGTAAACGGAACGGATGCGGAGAAGAAAACCGCCGAGGAAAACTTCAAGGAGGCAGCTGAGGCCTATTCCATCCTCAGTGACCCCGACAAACGGGCCAAGTACGACCAGTTCGGCTTCGCGGCCGAGCAGATGGGCGGCGCCGGTGCCGGAGGCTTCGATTTCGGCGGCATGGACATCAACGATTTCCTCCGGAATATCTTCGGCGGCGGCTTCGGCTTCGATTTCGGTGGCTTCGGCGGCTTTGGCGGAGGTTCGGATACCCAGCAGCGCGTGCTTCGCGGGCGGGATATCCGCACCAGTGTCAAGCTTACGCTGGAAGAGATTGCCAACGGTTGTGAAAAGGAAGTGTCCATCGAGCGTAACCGCCCTTGCCCGGACTGCAACGGAAAGGGAGCCAAGAATGCCTCCGACATCAAGACCTGCCCCACTTGCGGCGGTCAGGGACGTGTCCGTCAGCAGACCAGGAGCCTGTTCGGCGTGGGCTATACCATCGGCACCTGCCCTCAGTGCCAGGGAGAAGGAAAGGTTGTCACCAATCCCTGCCGCCGTTGCGGCGGAACCGGTCTGGAGCGCCGCAGGGAAACGGTGCGGGTCCGGATTCCGGCAGGAGTAGAAGACGGTATGCAGATCACGGTCCGCGGAGAAGGTCATGCCGCCCCGCACGGCGGTACCAACGGAGACCTGCTGGTCGTTATCAACGAGGTGGCCCATCCGCAGTTGCAGCGGGACGGAAACAACCTGTTCTATACCCGGGTGATTTCTGTGCTGGACGCTATGCTTGGCTGCGAAGTTTCCATCCCTTGCCTGGATGGCAGCTATAAGGTGAAGGTAGAACCGGGTACCCAGTCGGGGACGGTGGTGAAACTGCGTGGGAAGGGGCTTCCCAGTGTGCAGGGATACGGCCGCGGTACTGGCGACCTGTACGTGAAATTCCAGGTCTGGGTGCCTCATAAACTGTCCCGTCAGGAGAAGGAGGCTTTGGAACAGATGAAGGGCAGTTCCAGTTTCACGCCGGATCTTACCAGGGAAGACAAGGCCACCTTTGACAAAGTGAAAAATATTTTCTAAAAAATCCCAAAAAGTTTTGTGATTTTGCAAATAGTTTGTATCTTTGCAGTCCCAAAAACAAGCGCAACCTCTTGCAGGAGCCAAACCGCAAAGTTGCTTTAGAGATTAGAGAAAATTATGGATTTGATTAAAGTTGCAGAGCAGGCTTTCCAGAATGAGAAAGTAGCTTCCTACCCTGAGTTCAAGGCCGGTGATACCATCACCGTTACCTACAGAATCAAGGAAGGTGATAAGGAAAGACTCCAGAAGTTCCGTGGAGTAGTGATCCAAATGAAAGGCATGGATCCTTTCACCAAGACCTTCACGGTCCGCAAGGTTTCCGGTGGTATCGGTGTTGAGAGAATCTTCCCCTTCCAGTCACCTTTCATCGACAGCATCGAGGTGAACAAGTACGGCAAGGTCCGTCGCGCCCGTATCTTCTACCTCCGTGACCTCACCGGTAAGAAAGCCCGTATCAAGGAGAAGGTCTACGTTGCAGAAAAATAAAGAAGCGCCCTAGTTGCCCTTCGAACTGGCTCCATAGCTCAATTGAATAGAGCATTTGACTACGGATCAAAAGGTTACAGGTTTGAGTC
>ERZ842401.6014-NODE-6014-length-13161-cov-5.535327_pt1 | contig 13161 bp, 15 predicted proteins | sample MGYA00521270_ERZ842401 | MGnify/ENA primary metagenome ERZ842401 (study PRJEB31892, sample SAMEA3878208) | bioreactor metagenome | biome: Moose rumen | place: Sweden | collected 2011-10 | study: EMG produced TPA metagenomics assembly of the PRJEB12797 data set... | reverse complement strand
ATTTCTGCCTGCGGGCTGAGTGCCGATTTTCAGCAGTACAAGTACAACAGCACTACAAGAAACAACACTTTGGAATAAGGAGGACAATGTTATGATCATCAGAAGCAAAGACAAGGTTCAAGTGTGCGGCAAGAGCAAGCCCGTATGGGTGCTTGACACCGATGCCCTGACCGTCACCCACAACACCGCCGATGCAGAGCCGAGCGTTATTGTGTTCAGCTCCGACCACATCAAGTATCATTTGCACTACTCAGCGGAGTACCGTCCCGCAAGACTGAAAAAGCTCGTCAACGACGGTACGATACTCAGCTACCTGACCGAGCTTGACCATTCCGTAGCGGAAGCAATTGAACGCCAGGTCGGAATGATGCTCGAAAATGATGCTGAGTATCTTAGAGCCGTGGCGGTCGGTGATCTTGCAAAGGCGAGAGGGCTGGAGAACATGGATCGTCTGATTGCCAGAGAGCCGGTGTATGCGGCTATGGTGTATGTGTGATGAAGTAAAAGATCTATAAACAAAATGGGAAAGCTGAAGGAAAATCCCTCAGCTTTCTTTCACTATTCTTTTATTTAATCTATTATTGTTATCAATGAAGCATTCATAGATTTTAGGAATCCCCGCTTCTCGAGCTAATGCAACAATTAAATCTCGGGTTGGCTTTTCAGTTCTTAATCCGATGATAACAGCACTGGGAATCCACGAGAAACATTTTGGTTCGTTACTAACTGTCGAAGGATGAATGATTCGCCATTCTTTATCATATTCATGACATTTATGTTTAATTAGGCTAATTCTTTCTATTTCCCATAGCATTTGAGGAAGTGAATTTAAAATCGCTTGCCTAATTATTGGATGACTATTCTTGACTGACAAGTCTATTGCAACTGCTCGTGCAAAATTAGTAGCGTCATATGTTTTATTTGTATAATATACCGGATATAGAGGAAAATATACTGCATTGTTTAAATCTTTTCTCAGATCCTTATCGATTAATAATGCTTGAGGAGAATAATCGAACTCCAACACAAAACCTTTATGATTATCAGCATATTTCAACCACAGTACTTCATTCAAGCCGTTTTCTGTAAAACAAATTGAACGTTCCCTTTTTTGAATCTCTATTCTCGTCTGCTCAATAATATCACTACCTATTTCAGTCCACTCACTTATACTATGCATAGCAAAGTAATTTGTTAATTGTTCTTTTGAACAACCGACAAGTTTATTAATTGCATCAAATGCAGCATCACGCTGATGTGGGTTGCCTAAAGCATTTTTAATCCCATCACTTACAGCATTCCAGTTTATTGAGCAAAACGAATCAAATGGATCATCATAAAAATCTGCTGATGAAAAGAAAAGTCGATTGGTACGCATTGCCTCAAGGCTATTTGTATCAGCTTTTCTAAACCGATACAGTTTTTTAGGGTACTTTATAGTTTCGGTTAGTTTTCTACATTCTTCTGGAATATTCTGACCTGTTAAGGAGTTCAATGTATCCCAAAATGTTTTTCTATCCTTATTATTCATGTAATCCCTCTTTTCATAAATGTGTGGCTTTCGCTATTATACCATAATATCATTCTTATTTCAAGTGATAAAGCCGAAGGATTCTGCGTGAGTCCTTCGGCTTATTTTGTCAGCTCGGCTGTGATCTTCCCCAGTACCGCAAACTGCTCCTGCGTGAGCTGCCTGCCCGTCTGAGCGTTTTTGATACGATAGGCATCGACCAGGGCTTTGACAGTCTCGGTCTGTGCTTCGGTCAGTCCGTGAGTAGAGAGTGTCCCCTGATGCTTCATACCGCAGAGGGTGTCCATAGAAACATTGAAGATACTGGCGATAGAGCGAAGTGTCTCAAATGGCGGTGTCATGGTATTAGCTTCATATTTACTGATAGTGCCCTCGGTAACATCGAGCATTTCTCCGAGCTTCTTCTGCGTTATTTTCCGTTCCTTGCGTAATGATCTTATCAAAGCACCGAGATCATACACTTGCCTCACCTCCAAGTTTCTCTTTTGGAATATTATACCCAAATACACTTGCCAATTTCGATAGATTGTGCTATAATATATTCTATACAAGAAATATTATCAACAAAATGTTTCAGTAAATGAAAGTTTACTGATTTTCATCATTCATGGCAGAATATTAAATAAATAGCAATATGTGCAATTGTGCAAACAGCCAAAAAGCTATGTGCTTTATTGACAAATAACCAACTTTTGAGTATAATTAAATTAACATATCGCACAATTTTACTAACGATTTTGAGGTGAGAAAATATGAAAATTGTTAATATGGTATGTCCGAATTGCGGAGCTTCACTGCAAGTCGATGCTGATAAAAAGAACTTGACTTGCAATTACTGTGACAATAATCTTTTTATAGACGATGAAGTTCACCATGTACAATATGATAATGCAGAGGAAGCTGGCTATCAGTTTGAGAAAGGAAGACAACGTGCGCAGTCTGAATTAAGAGTTCCAAACAGTGGTCAGAGTATCAACTTTAATCCCAATCAGCAACCGAAGAAAAAACGCACTTGGCTGTGGGTTCTCGGATGGATATTCATTTTCCCCGTTCCGCTCACAATTCTTTTGCTTAGGAATAAAACTCTTGATAAAAAGCTGAAGTATGGAATCATAGCATCAGCTTGGATAATATATCTCATTGTCGCTTTAGCAGGAAGAGGAACAAGAGATAATAACTCCACTTCACAAAATGTTGGCGATAATACTCACTCTGTGATGCATGAAAATGACGTTGAAAGTACAACTACTGTTGAACAAGGAACAATAAGTGAAAGCACTCTTGATGCAAGTAGCTCTTCGATAACCGAAACAAAGCAAGAATCTTCAGATATTACTGAAAATAGCACCCCTGAACCAGCAACTCAAGAAGGTGCAATAGATTCTTTGGTTGAAGAGTTCAATTCGTCTTCTGATAATAAGTTGGTTTTTGCAGAAGACTTTGTTGTATCAAACAAAGAAAGTGGACATTACCGAACGGAATTCAGACTTGGAGCATATAAAGATGCAGTCGGAAAATCCTATAATTATAGTGATAAAACAGTTGATATAGTAGCTACAAAGAGTTATTCTGGTAGAATAGATATAAGAGTTTACTCTGACGGCATTACCTTAGATCAGTGCATCGACCTTATCAAGTACGCTTCACCCTTACTGGATCCTGCTATTTCTGATGAAAAAGTAATAGAAGCCGTTGATTACGTTAAAGAGCGGAAAGAAGCTAATGGATACTATTATGGTGAACTTGGACTTTTGGTTCTTGGAAACGACACAAAGGGCTATGAACTTATGATTAAAACCGATTGATAATGCAGAGATAAGGAGGAAATAATATGGGATTCCGATTTAGAAAATCTGTAAAAATATGCAAAGGGGTAAAGGTCAACTTTTCAAAGTCTGGTGCAAGCCTATCTCTCGGTGGGCGAGGACATTCTGTGACCATGGGCAAAAGATCACGAGCTACCTTTGGTATTCCTGGTACTGGATTGTCATATAGTACAAGTTTATCAGGTCATCATAAATCACATAAAAGTTCTTCTTCCAGAGGACGTTCCTCCAGCAGAAGTTCAGGACGCTCAACGGTGACACTTCCGAGTCAGGTTCATGTAATTATGACTGATGATGGAAAAATCGAACTGAGAGATAAAAGAGAAATGCTCATAACAGATCCTTCTGTCGTGAGAAAAATTAAATCTACCGACTCTTATAAGAGTATGGTCCAAAACCTTGAAATTCAACGCCAGCAGCAGTTGGACGAGATGTACAACGAAGCAAAGGCAGAAAACGATAAGTTCATTGAGATTTATAAGCAATCTCCGCAAGTTGACAGACTTGAACAATATATGCAAGTTCTTAATGGTTTAAGACCGCCTGTTTACACTCGAAAAGAGTACAATATTCCTTGTCCTTCTGAAGCATCAGTTAGGGAATTACTAAAATCAGAAGCCAAGGAAACTGTATCAGGCAGCCTGTTTAAGGTCGGAAAACTGAGGAAGGAGTATATTGAACAAAACCTCCAATCAAGGATTTCAGCTGAAATTGCTAAATGGACTGCGGAAAAAGCACAGTTTGACGCAGATGAAGAAAAACACGCTGCCGAAGAAACCGAACGATATAACGCAGAGTTTAATGCTAATAAGCAGTATATGAATGACCTTATCGGCGGCGAAGATGAGGTCATTAGCGATGCTGTAGAATCATGGATAGAAGAATGTGAGCTACCTGTTGAAATTAACGTCGATTATGAATGGCGTTTAGATCAAAACACTATGTATCTTGATGTTGATCTTCCAGAAATTGAAGATATACCTGAAAATGAGATTGTTAAATTAGCAAGTGGAAATCTCAAAGAAAAGAAGAAAACACAAGCTACATTAAAGCAGGAGTATGTCAATCTTGTATTTGGGCTTGCCATTTTCATTTCTGCCAACATATTTAACGTTAGCCCAGCTATCCATAACATTACAATCTCAGGATATACTCAGCGAAGAAATAAGGCAGGAGAAATAAATGATGAGTATGTGTACTCCATAAAATTTACAAGGGATATATTTGAAAAGAGTATACTACAAAATGTTAATCCATTGGATTTCTGCATGAGATTTGAAAACAGGTGTAACATGACAAATACGATGCTCATGAAAAAAATACAGCCATACGAAATTGGATAATCCCCTATTGACAACCGCCCCGATCTGCGCTATACTCAATATGTCCACTGGCAACACAATGGCAACAAAAAATCAGATACTCCAAATCTGACAGACAACTGAGATAATTGAGATACCACGAGCGATAAAACTTAACTCAAACTGGTTAAGATTACGGTTCAAGGAGCGAGTGGGAATAATTAAACATCATTAAAACCCCACGCAATATCAGCGTTTTAAGCATTTCACTCGCCGATTTGATAGCAAAATGATAGCAGCTTAAAAACTGCCGTTATTCAATTGTGAGCGAGTGGCTTGCAGGTGTCAACTAAATAATTCTAAAGGCATTATCGACTTTTGTTGTCGGTAATGCCTTTTTTGTTTTCTCTTGATTATTTGCCGTGCGAGGAGGTGATTAGATGTTGTAGATAATAAACAAATATACTACATGGAGATTGTACAATATAGTGATTGAAAAGTTGACTCAGCTTTACCCATTGTTCTCTCCTTTCAATTCTTTGTGTGCTGCTTCATTACTCTCCGCTTCCAACCTCGGATACCTATACCTCCACCGGTCATACTCCTCACGGCTGATCTCCTCGTTGCGGTACTTCTGAGCCATTTCCTCCCAAGGTTCGAGCAGACCTGTCATTTTCGCAAAGGTCGAGCCGTTCTGCCTGTTGATGCGGATACATTTTTTCATCATCTTTTCTCCAATTTATCTCACTTCTCTATAAAGCAATTATAATACACTTTCATATCACTGTCAAGTCAGAAAAGTTTCGGGGCGCAGATGAAAATGCACTAGCTCTCCCCAATGTTTGCTTCCCTATTATGTTTAATATCTCCCAAATTGTTACAAAAAAGTTAAATGTGTAAACCATGCTTGACAACACCTCTCTTATGTGCTATAATCGAATTTGATAATTACTGTCAAATTCAAAGGAGAGGTGCGCTTTGTCTGTTTATAATACCGTACAGAGAAGAGAGCTTATGGCTTTTCTTGAAGCCCATAAGCAGGAAAGCTTTACAGTTGCTGAGATAGAACAGGGTATGATAAATGACCCCTGCGTTACTATAAAGCCGTCGCAAAGCACCCTTTACCGCCTTATAAGAGAGCTGGTCGAGTCGGGTGAGGTAAGACGCACGGTAAAGGGCAACAGCCGCAAGTTCGTCTACCAGATAACAGGGGGAGAGCAGTGCAGCCACCATTTGCATATGAAATGCGTTGACTGCGGCATGGTATACCATATGAACGATGAGGAGAGCAGAGAGATAGTCGAAAAAATACTAAGCTGCGACTCATTTGCGGTGGACAGCAGCACGGTGCTGGTGGGCAAATGCTCGAAATGCAGATAGGAGTTATATAAGTATGGTAAATAAAAAGCGTATGCTTTATCTGGCTGTCAGTATCTTTCTCGGGACAGCTTTGCTGTACTCTGCGCTGATGATAGGGCTGCATTCACACCACGACTGCTCAGGCGATGACTGCCCGATATGCGCGGTGATACACCGTTGTGAGCAGCTTTTATCCTCAGCTGCGTCAGGGGGCGGAGAAGCAGCTTTGATAACTGCCTTTGTATGCTCTGCGCCGATGATATGCGCAGCTGCAGGCTTTGTGCTGCCAAGGCATGACCCCGTTGTGCTCAAAATAAGACTTCTGGATTGATATCTGCCTTTTTTTAGCTATATAAATTCAGATGTTTCAGGAGGAATAATTTAATGATAAAAAAAATAACAGCCCTGCTGATTTGCTGCGCCGTTGCAGCTGCAGGTCTTGCTTCATGCGGCAAAAAGGAGAAGGTAAGAAGTGAGAAATTAAATATCGTGTGTACCATTTTTCCCGAGTATGACTGGACTAAGGAGATACTTGGCAGCCATGCGGAGGACGCAGAGATAACCTATCTTCTGGACAACGGCGTTGACCTGCACAGCTATCAGCCATCGGCTAAGGATATGGTGACTATCTCAGAGTGCGACCTGTTCATCTATGTGGGCGGTGAGTCGGATACCTGGGTGGAGGACGCACTTAAAAATGCGCAGAATGAAAAAATGCAGGTCATCGACCTTATGGAGGTCATGGGCAGCTCTGCCAAGGAAGAGGAGTTCAAGGAGGGCATGATGCCCGAAGAAGAGGAAGAAGGCGAAGAGGGTGAGGAAGAGCCCGAGTATGATGAGCACGTGTGGCTGTCGCTGAGAAATGCCGAGGTGTTCTGCGTGCAGATATCTAACGCACTGTGCTCACTTGATAAAGCCAATGCCGAGGATTATAAGGCTAACTTAGATGCATACCTTAAAAAGCTGGAGGAGCTGGACACAGCCTACAGCACCCTCGCTGCATCAGCTGCAACAAGCACGCTGGTGTTCTGCGACCGCTTCCCTTTCAGGTATTTTGTGGACGACTACGGCTTTAAGTATTACGCTGCCTTTGTGGGCTGCTCAGCCGAGACTGAGGCAAGCTTTGAGACTATCTCATTCCTGGCGCAAAAGATCGACGAGCTGGGGTTGAAAAACGTTTTCACTATTGAAAACTCCGACAGCTCCATCGCCGACGCCGTTATCTCTAACACCGAAGCCAAGGATATGAGCGTCGCAAAGCTTGACTCAATACAGTCGGTATCAAGCGATATGATAGACGACGGCACTACTTACCTGAGTATAATGAGGTCAAATTTTGATGTGTTAAAAGAGGCGTTAAATTAATAATGAGCGAACAGATAAAATGCGTTGATGCGGTGCTGGGATATGAGGACGGAGTAGTCTGCGAAAACATCAACTTCAATGTCAGCGAGGGAGATTATCTTTGCATACTCGGCGAGAACGGTGCAGGCAAATCCACCCTTATGAAAGCGCTGCTGGGGCTTAATCCTCCCCTTAAAGGCAGCATAGAGTTCTGCGGTGATACCACCAGGCGTGAGATAGGCTATCTGCCCCAGCAGACCCCTGTGCAGAGGGATTTTCCTGCTTCTGTCAGGGAGATAGTGCAGTCGGGGTGTCTTAACCGTTGCGGACTCAGACCCTTTTACAACAAAGAGGAGAAAAGGCTTGCTGATGAAGTTATGGAGCGTTTAGGCATAAAAGACCTTGCGAAAAAATGCTACCGTGAGCTTTCGGGAGGGCAGCAGCAGAGAGTTCTGCTGGCGAGGGCGCTGTGTGCCACAGGCAAGCTTTTGCTGCTTGACGAGCCTGTAACGGGGCTTGACCCCAAGGCAACTGCTGAGATGTATGAGCTCATAGACAAGCTCAACAAAAAAGAAAAGGTAACGGTAATAATGATATCCCACGATGTGACTGCGGCTGTAAAGTATGCCGACCACGTTTTGCAGCTGGGAAAGACCCAGCTGTTTTTTGGCAGCACCGAGGATTACATCGAAAGCGATATCGGAAAAACGTTTATTGCAGAATCGGGGTGGAGCGGCAATGTCTGAGCTTATAGATACACTGTCATTTTATTTTTCGTACCCCTTTGTGAGATATGCCATGATAGTGGGGCTGCTGATAGCCCTGTGTTCATCACTGCTGGGAGTATCGCTGGTGCTTAAAAGATTTTCATTCATCGGCGACGGACTTTCACACGTGGCATTCGGCGCAATGGCTGTGGCGATAGTTGTGGGGCTTACCGACAGAATGGTGATAATTTTACCTATCACGGTGATATCTGCCATACTGCTTTTAAAAACAGGGCAGAACACCAAGATAAAGGGCGACGCTGCGGTGGCGATGATATCGGTAGGCTCGCTGGCTGTGGGCTATCTGCTTATAAATATGTTCTCAAAATCGGCTAACATATCGGGCGATGTGTGCAGCACCCTGTTCGGCTCGACCTCGATACTGACCCTGACAAAGACAGACCTGTGGCTGTGCGTTATTATGTCAGCCATAGTTATAGCGGTGTTTCTGCTGTTTTATCACAAAATATTCGCCGTTACCTTTGATGAGAATTTTTCAAAGGCAACAGGCATAAAGGCTGACCTTTACAACCTGCTGATAGCGGTGATAACTGCGCTGATAATAGTGCTGGCTATGAACTTAGTAGGCTCGCTGCTGATATCTGCGCTGATAATCTTCCCTGCGCTTTCAGCCATGAGAGTATTCAAAAGCTTCGGCAGCGTAATAATCTGCTCGGCTGTTATCTCGGTGATATGCGCTGCGGCTGGCATAATACTGTCCATACTGTTCTCGACCCCTGTGGGCTCTACCATAGTGGCTGCCGATATATTCGTATTTTTTATTTTCTGTATCGTTTCTTCTGTACTGAGGAGGACTTCAAAATGAGTATTGCAAGAAGGATAACACTTACTGCCGCTGCTGCCTGCACAGCTCTGCTTTGTGCCTGCGGCGACACATCAAACGTTGACAGGATAATCAACAAAGAGACCACGGTAAACGTGGGGAGATCTCAGGCTTCGGTGACTACAAAGGCTGAGGAGAGCAAGGCTGAGGAAACAGCCAAAGCCGAGACTACCACCAAGCAGACCGAGGCTGACAAAGATACGGCTGAGACTGCCGACACCTCTTCGGTAACTCAAGCAGAGGTCTCCGACTGGAGAGATATCGACGATGTTCAGCTTGATGTTTCGGACCAGGAGGTCATCGACCTGACCCAGATGGACAGCACCATGATATACGCAACAGTATTCAACATGGTCAACTACCCTGAGGATTATTTCGGCAAGAGGATAATAATGGACGGCACTCTGGCAGTAATGCCCTCGGATATCGACGAGGACCTTAACTATTATTTTGTGGTGATAGCTGATGCTGCTGCCTGCTGCTCACAGGGAGTTGAGTTTATCTGGGACGATAACACCCACAGCTACCCCCAGGACTACCCTGCCGACGGCAGCGATGTGGTGGTATCGGGCATTTACGGCGAGTATGAGGAGATGGGCTTGCCCTACTACTATGTAGCTGCCGACTCGCTGGAAGCAAAATAATAAATGCTGTGACGCAGCATTTTTAAGAAAAAAATTATACCCGAGGACAGTCACCGTCCCCGGGTATTTTTCAGACTACATCACGATTTTTAAAGGCATTTAGGCTTATTATCCACGACAGAATAAACATCACGGCGAACACCGCTGTCATTATCAATGCCGCCTTGCGGTCTACTATCTCGCCGTCAATAACATTTGTCATTACTATAGAATACACAGAGCCTGCTATGCCGCCTATTAAGGCGCCCAGAACAGACTTCGCAGTTCTGTCCCTGATAAGCAGGTTAATGGGGAAAAACACCGCCGCAAGCAGCATGGTCGATGAAACTGTCATCATCAGAAACCATGTGAGGTCAGATGCGCTGACGGGGGTATCAAAAATATACAGCAACAGCAGAATGAGCCCGTGCAGAGCCATGTTATACAGCTGGCAGATAAGCGAGAATATGTATTTTGCGTTTACTATATCGCTGCGGCTGCAGGGGGTCGTCATTGAGTATACGTTCCACCTGCTTACCGAGTCGCTGGTTGTTGAGCCCAGGCAGCCTATGCCCACCATAAGCGGCGAAAAGAAAAGTCCCACCATTGACACGGAATGGTCTCTTCCCAATATCTCACCTAACAGCATAGTAATTGCAATGATACACGGCGTGATTATAGTTAACAGCTTGTTTGCTCCCGACCTGCAGGCTTCGTAGATATCCTTTTTGATAAGTCCGCTCATATCACTGCTCCTCCTTGATCATGTAAACAAAAAGCTCCTCAATGGTCACAGGGCTAACGGTCAAGCCCTTTGGCACGGCACTTCTTTTTATCAGCGCCTGTGCGCCGTACCTGCCCAGCTTTTTGCCTATTACCGACTTATGGTCAAGCTCCTCCAGCTGCTGCTCGCTGCACTGCAAAATGCCGTACTGCTCAAGCAAAATATCCTTTTCCTCGCAGAGCATGAGTTTGCCCTTATGGAGAAATGCCACGTAGTCGCAGATTTTTTCAAGGTCGCTGACTATGTGTGAGGATATGAGTATCGAGTGGCTCTCATCTCTTGTGAACTCGTTGAAAACATCGGTTATCTCATCTCTGATAACGGGGTCAAGACCGTTGGTGGCTTCATCGAGTATCAAAAGCTTTGCCTTATGGGAAAGGGCTATGGCAATGCCCATTTTCATCTTCATGCCGTTTGAGAGCTTGCCAAACGCCTTGTTCTCGGGCAGGTCGAACCTTTTAAGATAGCCGTAAAACTCCTGCTCGTCCCAGTTTTTATAAATGGTATCCATAACATCGTTTATATGCTTTGCCTTGAAGGAAAGGGGCAGCCCCACGTTATCCAGCACCACGCCGATATCCTCTTTGGCAAGCTTCAGATCGTTGTCGTTCATCGCATTTCTGCCAAGCAGCTTAACGCTGCCGCTTTCGGCACGGGATATGCCCAGTATCAGATTTATCAGGGTGGATTTGCCTGCGCCGTTCTCGCCTATAAGACCCATTATGCAGCCCCCGGGCAGGGTCAGGCTCACGTTATCCAGCTTAAAGTCCTTATAGCTTTTTGTAAGTCCGCTTATCTCTATAGCATCCATTTTGTCAGTCCTCCTCAGAGAGATATTCAAACATCTCTATAAGCTCTTTACGGCTCAGTCCGCAGCTTGCCGCAAGCTTTGTTATCTCTCCCATAAGCTCCTCTATCTTTCTGAGATTTGCTTCTCTTATGAGCTCCACATTTTTAGGGGCAACAAAGCAGCCCTTGGCGGCAATGGTGTAGATAAAACCCTCTTTTTCCAGCTCGTCATAGGCACGCTTTGTGGTAACGACGCTTATGCGCAGGTCCTTCGCCAGATTTCTGATAGAGGGCAGCGCTTCGTCCTCTTTGAGAGCGCCGCTTATTATCAGACTTTTTATCTGACCGTATATCTGGTCGTAAATTGGCGCTCCGCTTTTGTTATCAATAAATATATTCATTGTATCACCTTTTTGATGTAAGACATAGCAGGCAATATGACCTGTTACCATTGGTTTTACTGTATACATACAGTATACACAGTTATAACAGATTTGTCAATGGGTAATGCAAATTTTTGGCATTATGACCATATTGCACAGCCGCTATAATAACATGAATTGACAAATACTACAAAAACAGCGGCTGACTGTTATGGTCAACCGCTGTGGTCAAGATGCTATATGTGCTTACTTCTTTTTCTTCTTAGCTCTTACTGCCACCGCTGCGGCTATGCCTGCTGCTGCGGCTGCGCCTATGGCTATGGGTATTGCCTTTGAGGTCTTGCTCTTTGATGGAGACTTGCCCTTTGCGGACTCTTTCTCTGCCTGAGCTGCCGCCTGCTGCTCGGCTTCAAGTATAGCCTGTGACTTCATCTGCTTTATCTCATAGGTGTCGCTTATCTCTGCCGAGTCAAGAGTCAGCTCCCCCTCAATGACCTTGATAGTCAGGGTGTGCTCACCCTCTTCAAGACCGTAGACGGTGTATACGCACTCTCTGTTGCCCTCGACCTTACACTGGACACGTTCATCGAGAACCTCGCCGTCCAGCTCTGCCGAGAACACAGCGCCAACTCTTCTCTTGCCATAGCCTGTCAGGGCGATGCCCTTGCCGAAGAACTTAACGCTGACCTCACAGCCCTCGCCGCCTGTTGATGCGGTGCGCTTATAGTTTTTAAAGCTGTCCATGGTGGAGTGGGACCAGTCGCCTGTGTACTCAAACTCGTCATCGGTGTTATCGAGCCTTACTATGTTAGTATCTGCGCCCTCTATTGGCTCTATCTTTATATTATCGAACATATTGCGGTGATACTCGCTGAACAGTGCGGCTCTGCCTGCCGATAGCTGGGCGGTGGGTGTTTTTTCGTCACTGCCGCCGTCATACTCGCACAGCAGCTCGCCGTTAAGGTATGCCCTTATGATGTTTTCGTTGGCTTCCACCTTAAGATCGTTCCAAGCCGTGCCGTCAAAATCTTCAAGCTCGCCGCTTTTTACGGGGCGGTCGTTGCGGTTTAAGTACCACTTGCCGTTAGTACCCACCCTCAGCCAGTAGCCGCTTTCGATATTGCTGCCAAGGTTATATCTCAGTCCTACGCCTGCAAAGTTATCCTCGGCGTCCTCCAGCTTGACTGAGGCGCTTATGCTGTAGTTCGACCATGCGTCATCGCCGAAGTTAGTCGATGCGGTGTTGAAGGTACCTCCCCACTCGTTTGCCCTCAGCTCGGGAGTGATCTTCTGTACAAGGACGTTGTTGCCCTCAATGTTTTCTACCTCAAAAGCGCCTGCTTCATCGGCGGTATATCTTGGCGCATAGCCCCTTGATGACAGATAATCGCTGTCGTAGTCTGCATACTCAAAGTCGTCCTCATAGGGCAGCGGCAGCACTGTTCTCTCGCTTTCATCGGGTGCGGGGTAGTCCTTTTCTTCAAGCTTTAAGGTAGACACTGTTACCATTGAATAGGGCTTTACGGTTATATCATAGGTATAGGTGCCGTCCTTTTCAACGGGAGATATCGTATCTGTCTTTTTGAAGTAGTTATCGTAGATCGGAAGAG
>ERZ842401.6012-NODE-6012-length-13162-cov-26.366217_pt1 | contig 13162 bp, 15 predicted proteins | sample MGYA00521270_ERZ842401 | MGnify/ENA primary metagenome ERZ842401 (study PRJEB31892, sample SAMEA3878208) | bioreactor metagenome | biome: Moose rumen | place: Sweden | collected 2011-10 | study: EMG produced TPA metagenomics assembly of the PRJEB12797 data set... | reverse complement strand
AAAAAAAGATTTTGATTTTATTCTATCGCACAACCGCATTATTTTCCAATTTTTTTAAGCATTTTCCATATAAAACGAAAAACAAAACCGCTCGAAAATTTTTGTTCGCTGTTTTTTTCCCGCGGAACGAACTCGAAAACTCGAGAAGTGCATTTTTTTTCAGAAATGACCATCTCGAAAAAATTTGTTGACTGCGCGGAAGAAAAACACTCTTCTCGAAAATTTTTGCTCGCCGCGCAAAGAAAAAGAAGGCTTCTCGAAAACTCGTGAATCTCTTTTTTTTAAAAAACAGCCAACTCTTTTTTTCGAGAAGCCTCACCGCGTTTTTCATCACAAAAGCGCAGAATAGACGATGTTTTTGATTTTGCGGGCAGTGGTCGTGTAGCCGCCGTCGTTGGCGCATTGCGTAAAGAACACGATTGCCATATCGTTTGCGCTGTCTACCGCCATATACGTCCCGAGCGCGCCGTCCCAGCCGAACTCGCTGTTGCCGCGGCTTATGGTGGTGCTTTTGCTTTCGTCGGTCAAAATGCGCATTAAATTGCCGTACGAATAGCCCGAAAGCTGCGGAAGTCCCTCTTCAAACGCCGCCTGCGCCGCGCCTGAAATGTGGAGCGTGTACATTGCGCGAACGGTGTTGCGCTGCAAAATCCGCACGCCGTCGAGTTCTCCGCCTCTCACGAGCATTCGGCAAAAGCGCATATAATCGTCCACGGTGCTCCAAAGCCCTGCGCCGCCTGATTCAAACGCCGGTGCGCAGTCGATTTCGTTCGGAATGCCCAAAATCGAATCGGTGCGCAGTTTGAGCGAACGCTGTTCTCCGTCAAAAATCTGCTCGTACACATTCGCCGTCCGCCCGCTTTTTTCGCGCGGAACAAAAAATGCCGTGTCGTTCATACCGAGTTTGTCAAAAATTTCCGCCTTGAAAAATGCACCGAGCGACATTCCCGCCGCTTTTTCAATCAATGCGCCCAAAATATCCGCGCTGATTCCGTATTCAAAGCGTTCGCCGGGCGCAAACGAGAGCGGGATTTTCGCCGCGCGCGACACCAGAGCCGCCGTAGAAATCGGATTTCCTTTTTTGAGTGCGCCGTCCAGCTCGGCAATCAGCACCGAAATCTGCCGATGCGATTCGTCTTGAAATCCGCCATACGAATAGCCCGAAGTCATATTGAGCAAATCACGCACGAGCAACGTTTTTTTGCACGGCACGATTTTTTCGCCCTCGCACACGCTGAGATTTTTGAACTCGCTCAAAAAATCCGACACAGGAGACGCAAGGTCGATTTTTCCGCGCTCAATCAAAATCCACGCCGCCGCCGAAGTTACGGGCTTTGTCATAGAAAAAATGCGGCATATCGTGTCGCGCACAAACGCCATTTTGCCCTCTTTTCGCGCAAACCCGCTTGCCCAAAAGCCGCGGATTGTGCCGCCTTGATACACCAAGCACGAGTTCCCTGCAAATTTCTTCGAGGATACTGCTTCGTCAAGCACCGCCTGAATGTGTTGCAACTGCTGTTCGTCAATCTCCGTTTTTATTATCCTTAGTCCTTTTTTTCGCCGTAAAAGTTTGTTTATGACTTCCCCAACGTTGTGCGAGCCGTAAACAAACTTTTATGAGCCAAAATAACGCTGGGCTGACTTTTTTAGTGCTATAATATTGAAAAATTTCAATACTTCGACCTTTTTTAGCACTAAAAAACGCTCCCCAAAAGAATTTCCCGTTTTTTTAGTGCTAAAAAAGCGAAAAATCATCTTGGGCGGCTTTTTTTCGCCTTTGCCGTTGCGCAGGCGAGTTTATTTGCGCCGCCTCCTTAGAACGTCTGACCGTTCCAGCCCCAATGAAAGCCCTCCATTGGCTTTATCGTGATATACACGCTGTCTTTTGGAATCGAAAGCGTGTTTTCCAAAACATCGCAGACCGCCTTTGAAAGTGCAAGCGAATCTTTTTCGTTGGCGCTTCCCACCAGCTCAAAACTGACGTATGCGCCTGCGTCTTTTTTCTTGCCGCCGAGCCAAATCGCTTGATTGTCCTCAATGTTCACCATCACCCACGTTTCAGCCTTGCCGATAGTGCCTGCCGCCGCGCCCAAACCCGCTTTTAGTTGCTCTTTTTGCGCATCGCTGAGCGTTTTCGTAATTTTTGCATTGATAAATGGCATAAAAGCCCTCCTAAAAAATCTGTATTTTCTATTGTATCGCATAGATTTTTTATTGCAACTGCTTTTATAAAATCTCAGAGTGTGATATTTTGAAAAAAGATTCCGAATTGCGTTCGGAATGGCAAAATTGCAGATACAACTTGCAAGAATGAGGAGAATTTTGAATGAAACTCGAAAAGATTTTTGACGCAAAAGACGGCAAACTCATAAAAATTGACGGTGCAGATTTTCACATCAAGGCACTGCCGCTTTCGTGGCGCGAAGTGGAGCCAGATGAAGAAGGCTCATACAACGAGGAAAAACTCGCCGCCCTCCGCCTTGAACTAAAAGCGCTCGAAGGCACGAGCCAATTTGTGTATATCAGCCCTGTTGCCGACAAAAACGCCGCCGCAGAAGAGCTGACCGCCGCGATGAAGCACGCCGCGCGCCGCTTAAAAGATTGCACGGCAATCGCAGGATTTGCAATCCCCGATACTTTTTCTGCCGAAAATGCCGCTCATTTTGTGGAAGAACTTTCGCAAAAACACGCACAGTATGTGTTTTTTTCAAAATCGAAAATCGAAGGATTGCAAACAATTCTTTTATAGGTTTTGTAAAAACTTTAGGATTTTTTTTTAGATTTTTTTTGAAAACGCTTGCATAAAATCTCAATTTATGTAAAAATATCTCCAATATATCTAATTTGTTTTCTTTTTTAGAGAAAAGGGATATTTTTAAGGAGCATTTTTATGAATGAGTTTTCATCAGAAAAAAATCATTCGTTCAGGCTTCTGCTCGGTACAATTTTGTTCAGTCTTTTGTTTTTAATTCCGTGCGCTCTTATTGTAGCGCTTGTGCCGATTCAGACCAAAGCTCCCGTCCAAACGCTACCTCAGTTTGAGGTTGAAGCTGTGGCGCTCGAAGAAGATGTGCCTTATGAAGCGGAGATTGAAGACGAGGAGTTGCTTGAAGTATCTTACAGTGCAAAAGCGCAAGACTTCAGAAAGAAGATAGATGAGGGGCTTTCGCTTTATCGCCAGCCGTATTCAAAAGCGGCGGTTGAATGGTTTTACATTCATTTGACCGAAGACCGTGATGTTGCACTGGCAATTATGAAAGAAGCGGATAAAAATGATATTCCTCTCTCGCTTGCTTTTGCGCTGGCTCATACAGAGAGCGAATTTAAAGCAAAAGCGGTGAATACAAATAAAAACGGGTCGATTGACCGCGGGCTGTTTCAGCTCAACAATAAATCGTTCCCCGATTTGACAGAAGCCGATTTTTTTAATCCAGAGATTTCGGCAAAATACGGAATGTCGCATTTGCGATATTGCCTAGATACCGCAGGAAACGAAATTGCCGCGCTTGCAATGTATAATGCTGGCACTGGCAAAGTCCGAAGCAACAGTACGCCTCAGACCACGTTGAATTACGTTTCCAAAATTGATTCGTACCGAAAAGGCATTGACCGCCTTTTTGAAGACGACGTGCTCGCGTTCTATGAAAACAACGCAGATGCACGATTAGCAAAGAATTAAGTCGCGTTTCCGAAAGCGCACTTATAAAACCTCCTTGGCAGCTCGCTCAGTTTGGGCGAGCTGTTTTTTTGTGTCAGCAAAGCGGTTTCAAAAATAAAAAAACGGGCAATTCCAAAAGAAAAGCCCGTTTTGAGTTTGTCTTGAGTTTGTCTTGAGTTTGTCTTGAGTTTTTAGCGCGCGCCGTTTTGGTGTAATTTGTTGTACACCTCGGTTGTACGCCGCATTTCGTCAATATCAACAACCTCGATTTCGCTTGTTTTTACGACAATTTGGTGCTTTGCCTCATAAATTTCCAGTTCGTCTTTGATTGCGCTCGTCGGCAAACCTGCCCACTGCGCAATATCGGCTGGAGTAACGCGGAATTCGCGCGATTTGCCTGTAATAAGCGGATTTGGTTCGCTCATATCATCGAGCATAACAAAAACCGCCGCCACACGCACTCTCGGCTCGGAAATCATCAAAATGCGCAGACGCTGCTTTTGGTCAAAAATGCGCTTGCAGAACATTTTCATCAAAACGATAGCAACTTGCGGATTTCCCGTAATCAACGCGCCGAAATTCGCCTTGTTGAATTCAAGCACTGTAACCGACCCGCTGGCAAAAATCGTAGCAGAACGTGGCGTGTTGTCGATAATCGCCATCTCGCCAAAAAAATCGCCTGCGCACAAAACGTCCAATTTTTTGAGCGAACCATTGATATATTTTGAAATCTGAACTTCCCCGCGCTGAATAAAATAAAATGTGTCGCCCGGCTCAAACTCAGAAATAATGACTTGCCCGTCTGTATATGTTTTAGAAAATCGCTTAAAAATCGGCAATTCAAATTGCGCCAAAAGCCCGCTTGCAGATTTTGAAGGAGCAAACGCATTATTTTTTTCCATAACTTCCGCTTTTTTGCTCGCAACTTTTAAGACTTTGTTCATTTCAGCAACTTTGGGCGAAGTCGGGAAACGCATCACAAATTTTTTGCACACATCTGCCGCACTGGTAAACGCCCCAGTTTCGTAAAAGCATTTCATAATGCTTTGCATTCCTGCCTCTTGGTCCACCGTTTCGCTATCTTGCTTTAATATGGCTTCTGCCTTTCTATGCATAAGTCGAAGCTGGTTCGAGAAAACGCGAAGCATTTTGAGAATAAGATTTTGATTATTCTGGAACATATTCTCAAATTCTGGCACTGTCATTGCAATCGCAACGCATGGAGATGTTGCCGTTACGGTTTCTTCACGCGGAGAGCCACCCAGCGCGGATTTCACGCCAAAAAACTCACCGCTCGAGATTACTGATTGAAAGGTTTCTCCTGTTTCAATATCAACTTCTTTCATCGAAATTGTGCCGCTTTTTAAAATAAAAATGCGGGCATCGTGGTCGCCTGTAAAATAGATGATTGATCCCGGAGCATATTGCATAATTTTAGGCATAAAAATTCGTCCTCGCTATTAAAAATGATAACACAAAATTCCGTTTTATGCTATGATTTTTTATTGAATTCCGCTTTTTATTATGGTCGGACAGTTTCTCTGCATAATTGAGTGGTGCAAAAGGATAATTATTTTTTTGTGATACAGTCATTTATCAGCATCTTTGAAAAAAGCCGCCGATTGCTCCCTTTGTATGTGCAAAAATGACAAAACGGCAAAAATCTCGACAGAAATTTTTTTCTGCGCTACAATAAAATCAAAAGGAGATTTTTTATGCTTAAAAAAATTGCAGTCGCAGTGTTGTTTTTGATGTGTGTGCCGGCATTTTCAGATGATTGGGTGGTTTGCATGGGGTCGTTCAAAAGTTACGACAACGCGCTGGAGCGGCTTCATTTGCTTTCAGAGGCGGATATTCCCGTTTTTATTGCGGAACATAAAAAAAATGAAGACGAAACGCTGTTTCGAGTGATTTATTCTGATTATTTTTACACCGCGAAAGAGGCATTAAACGTGCGCAACCGCCTTTTAACGCAAAATATCGTGAAAGAACTCAACCTTTTTGATTTGTGGTGCTGCAAAAAAAGCGACCTCGTTTTAAGTCCTGCGCTCCAGTAATTTTCACACGCTGAGCGACATCTGCACCGCCCAAATCGCCAGTTGTGTGCGGTCTCGCAGTTCCAATTTGTCCAAAATGGTACTCATATAGTTGCGGACGGTGCCTTCCGACAAGCAAAGCGTATCGGCAATTTCTTTGTTCGACAGCCCTTTTGCCACCTGACGCACAATTTTCCATTCGCTTTCGGTCAGATTGTCGCCTTTTTTTGCGTTCGGCGGAATCGCAGTACCCTCGTTTGCCATTTTGTAAAACAACGACAGCACCTTGCTCGCAATGTCGGGGTTAATCATCGCTTGCCCGCTGTACACCGTTTTGATTGCGCTTGAAAGCTCGGTGAGCGCAATGCCTTTGAGCAAATACCCGCTTGCGCCGTGTTTGAGCGCGTTGTAAACATATTCGTCGTCGTCAAACGTGGTGAGAATAATGATTTTAGTCTCGGGATATTTCTGTTTGACCAGTTTGGTACATTCCACGCCGTCCAAAAACGGCATTCTGATGTCCATCAAAATAATATTAGGCGCATTTTCCTCGATTGCCGAAAGCACTTCTTGCCCGTTTTCCGCCGTGCCCGTGACGGTGAATTCTCCCGTGCTTTCCAGATACAATTTGAGGCTTTCCCGAATCAGTTGCTGGTCGTCCGCAATAAACACTTTTATCATTTTTCGTCTCCGTTTTCGCTCTTTGTTCCGTTTTTTTCGCTCCGCACCGGCATAATTGCCCGCACCGTAAATCCCTCGCCTGCCGCAGAATAAAAATCCGCCGTACCGCCAAGCATCGACAGCCGCTCGCGTATGTGCGTCGTGCCGAAGCCGCAGGCAAAATCCGCGCACCCGCCGCCGTTATCCTGCACGATAATCAGCAGATTTGTGCCTTCCATTGAAATGCGAATGGTGATTTCCGTGGCTTTTCCGTGTCGAATCGCGTTCGTAACGCTTTCCTGAATCACGCGAAAGACCGTTTTGCGCTCGTCGCCTTGAAAATCCAACGGCACGTCCGAAATATATTTGATTGCAATCCCCGCCGCGCTCCGCGTTTTGTCCAGCATCTCGCGGATTTCTGCGTTCAGCGACGTTTGCTCGTCCTCGCCGTGCAATGCGCGCACTGACCGCCGCACGTCCGAAATCCCCTGTTTTGCCACCGACGAAATCACGGAGAGCTGCTTTTTTGCCGCTTGAGGATTCACGTCCATAATCGCAAGGCAGGTGTCCACGCCCACCGAAATCCCTGTGAGCGCGTGCCCAATCGTGTCGTGGATTTCCATCGCAAGCCTGTTTCGCTCGCGGGTTTCGCCCATTCGCTCCTTAATATCCGCGTATTCCTTGAGCGCCGTGTTTGCGTCGCGCAGCTTTGCGTATAGCAGACGGATTTTGTCAATCGTGCTTTTTTGCCGCCGCGAAATTTCCGCCGAAAAAATAATAAAACACACAAAATTGAGATTGCAAAGCACATAAAAAATGAAAAAAAGACGGTGTTGCACGGCATGGTCATAAAACAAAAAATAATCTTTTACCGAAAACAGCGGAAAATACACGCTGATAACGTCGTAACTGCAAATCATATACAAAAACGAACCGAACGCAATTACCGTGAATTTGCGGCTGCTTTTGATGTAATAAATGATGTTTGCCAAAAGATACAAAATAAATCCATTGTAGTTAAACCGCAAAACCACCAGCAGCAGTATCGTCAAAACCGCATCTGCATACAGCGAAATCGCCGTAACCGTGCGCGTGTGGCGGACGGAAATCTGCCGCACGGCAAATGCCGCAAAAAAGAGCGCCGAAAACAGCGCCGTAAAAATCAACAGCGTTCGCGGATTTTTTGGCACACGATTCAGCGACGACAAAAAAACGTCCGCATCGGTCTTTACGCACGCCAAATTCGATGTCGCGTAAAACAAAATCGCAATAAAAAGACACGCCGTGATGTTGATTCCCAGCATAATGTAGCGCAACAGCGTCAAATCGAGCTTGTTTTTCAGCATTTTCTCGCTCATCACTGCCACCCCATTATATTGAAATCGCTCACGTTTTCCTTGGTAACCAACTGCACGCCCACCTTGCACAGCCCGAGCCGCTCGCCGCTTTTCACATACCGATACGCCGCGTTCACCGCCGTTTTTGCAATCTCGGAGGGAAACTGCGCCGCCGATGCTTGCATAAATCCTTGGCTAATCATCATCTTGCTTGCAGGCGAGCCGTCAATTCCGTACACTAATTGAGATTGCCACATATTATTATGCTGGATTGCCGCCAAAGAACCGAGTGCTGCGGGGTCGTTCGAGCCAAAAATCGTGTCGAAATCTAATTGCAGATTCAAGAATTTCTGCGCTTCAATCATCGTTTCGTGCAAAAGCGTCGTGCCGAATGCCGTAAACAAAATGCGGTAATCAAACGATTGGGCATTGAGCGTATCCAAAAAGCCCTGAAAGCGCGTGCACGTCGATTCGATGTTTTTGTCGTAGAACACCACGATTTTCGCACTCTTTCGATTGCGCATCAAATCCTGAGCCACCAGCGCCCCTGCCGCGTAGTTGTCCGACACCACCGTGCCCACCTGCATCGTGTTTCCGCGCCCCTCCAGCGACGAATCCACCGCAATATACGGCACTTTTCGGCGCTCACATTCAGCAAGCGAAGTCATTGCCAGCTTTGCGTCCACAGGATTGATAAAAATAAAATCCACGCCCATATTCAGCATATCAAGGATTTGCTCGTTCTGCTTTTGCTGGCTGTTTGCTCCGTCGCGGGTGATTAAAACGTCGCCGTTCGCTTCTACAAGGCTTTCAATGTAGCTGTTGAGAACCTCAAAATACTGATTGTCCATCGTCATATACGTTGAGCCGAACACGACGGGCTTTTTTTGCGGAAAAATCGCGTCTTTCAGGAACAAAAACAGCAGAAAAAACACAAAAGCAAGCGAAAAAAACAGCGTAATAACAGAAAAAAGGGCGATTCGACGTTTGCGATGCAGCATATTTCTTTCCTATACGTTCCATTTTACTTTAAAATCAGCGTTTCTGCAAATAATTCGGTTTGCTTTTTCGCTCCTTTTCCGCTGTCCGAATGCAAATAATACGGCAGTATATTTTTCTCGTTTATTTGTAATGAAAAAGTATCTAAAATAATTATTTTTATATGATTTGCAAAGTAAAAAGGATAAAAATATATTTTTTGTATCTATTTTCAGAGCAAACGATATAAAAATATATATTGCAATATAATTTTTAGAGCAAATTAATAATAAAAATAGATTCTCGTTTGTTTTGCATACGGATTATCCCCGTTTTTTCTGAGGCGCATTTATAGTGCGGGATTTCTTTTTTGTTTTGGAGCAAAATCGGCAAAACGCACACAAAAAAAAGACATTCCGAAAACGTGTTTGGAATGTCTTTTTGTTAGAAAAACAAGAAAAAATAAAAAAACGGCACAAAATCAGCGGGAAACGGGGAATTCTCGGTCGATTTTGAGTTTGGCAAGAAAATAAAGATGCTCGGAATGTACTTTGTCGGACAAATGCGCCGGCGTTAAAAAGCGGTTTTCTTTGTCGGCTTCCTCGAATGTGCGAAGTTCGTCTTTATCGACCCAATAATATGTTTTGCCGTCGATTTTGAGCATATACGCGCCTTTTTTGTACATAATCCGCGGTAAACGCCGAACGTCGTTTTTGACTGCGGGATTCAGATTTTTTTCGGCAAACAGTTCCGCTTCGCTTTTGAGCGTGTTTTTGCCTTCCAAAATCTCTGCCTTGAGCTTTTCGGGCATATCGACGCGGACAGGCTCGGGCAAATGCTTTTTGATTTTCCCAAAAATCTCTCGCAGCGTCAGCCCGCCGTATTCTGCAATGAGGCGTTTTTTGGCGCGCTCGGCATCTTTTCCCACCAGCAAAATGCTCATTCTAAAAACGTGTGCTTTTTTTATTGCTTCTTTATCCATATTCAAAATATCGGCGGTTTGCGGCATTTTTCGGCAAAAACTTGACGGTATTTCTGAAATCCTCTATGCTGAAAATGTTCAAAAATGAGGTTGAAAAATGAGTTTATTTTTGGTTCTGACCTTTTTATTTTTTGCAGGCAGTCTTATTGGGTGGGGCATTGAAGTTTTGTGGCGGCGGTTCACTGGCAAAGAAAAACGGTGGATAAATCCGGGATTTTTGGCAGGTCCGTATTTGCCCATTTATGGTTTGAGTCTGTGCGTTCTGTTTTTGCTTTCGTTTATCAACGTGGCGGCAATCAAAGGGGCAATCGCGCAAAAAATCGTGCTGTTTGTGCTGATGGCGCTTTCAATTACGGTGATGGAATACATCGGCGGCTTGATTTTTATTAAGGGAATGAGAATAAAACTGTGGGATTATTCGGAGAAATGGGGGAATATTAAGGGGCTTGTTTGCCCTGAATACACGTTTTATTGGTATATTTTGAGCGCGGTGTATTATTTTTTGATTCACCCGAAAATCCTTGAATGGTTGTATTGGTTCACGAATCATCTGGCGTTTTGTTTTGTCATCGGGTATTTTTACGGCGTTTTCACGCTGGATTTGTGCTACACGTTCAACATTTCCGCAAAAATTCGCGAAGTTGCCAAAGAAAACAAAATCGCCGTTCATTATGAGGCACTCAAAGACGCAATCCGAGTGCGAAACGAAAAATTATGGGAAAAACGGCATTTCTTTTTTGTGTTCAAAACACACCGCGAATCTCTGCGCGACAGTCTCAGAGCCATTTTTAGCAAAAAGGAGTAGGGGCGTGCTGCCGTTGCGTTCGCGGGCGGTTCTCGGCTTTTATTTTATGGCGATTTTCGCTCGTATTTTTTCTATCGAAGGAGCATTTTTATGAATCTATGGTGTCCTCTGTCTGGGTTATCCGTAAAAAAATATTATTTTCTGTTGCTTTTGGCGGCGCTGACAGGCGCGGTTACAGGCGTTATCTGTTCTGTGTTCGGAAAAGGGCTTTTGTTCATTGAATCGTTCCGAAACGAACATCTTTTTGTGCTTGTGCCGTTTCTTGCGCCAGCGGGCGTGCTGCTCGTCAAGGCGTATCACAAATGGGGCGGGCAATGCCATCGCGGAATGGGTTTGGTGTTTGAAACAGGCGCGGGCGAAAGCAGCTATTTGCCGCGCCGATTTTTGCCGTTCGCGTTTTTGTCAACGTGGCTGACGCATTTTTTTGGCGGGTCAAGCGGACGCGAAGGCGTTGCCGTACAGATTGGCGCAAGCGTGGGCTTTAATCTCGGCGAGATTTCAGGCGATATGAAAACGCGAAAATTGCTTTTGCTCTGCGGAATGGCGGCGGGATTTTCGGGATTGTTCGGCACTCCGTTTGCGGCGGTGTTTTTTGCGCTGGAGGTGCTGTACGCGGGGCGGATTGCTTACGAGGCGATAATTCCCGTGGGCATTTCGTCAATCGTGGCGTTTGCAATGCACCACCTTTTGGGATTGCACGAAGAAAAAGCCGTGTTCTCCGAATTGAGCGCTTACGACTTGCCGACCGTGTTGCGCGTTGCGGGTGCGGCGGTGTGTTTTTCGCTGGTTGGTCAGCTTTTTGCGCGTCTTTTGGAGCAGTGCAAAAACAAATGGTTTCATCGATTGTTTCCCAATCCCTCGTGGCGCATTTTTGCCTTGGGCGCACTGGTCAGCGTGCTTTCGCTGTTGATTCACCGCGGTCGTTATTCGGGCTTGGGGCTTTCGATTAACGAGGCGGTCTACTCTGGAAACGGTCCCGTGTACGCATACGACTGGATTCTCAAATTGATTTTCACCGTGCTCACGCTTGGTGCGGGATTTCAGGGCGGAGAACTCACCCCGATGTTCTGCATTGGCTCGTCGTTTGGCTTTGTGATTGCACCGCTGTTCAATCTGCCGCCGTCGTTCTGCGCTGCGTTGGGCTACTGCGCCGTTTTTGGAAGCGCAACCAACACGCTTTTTGCTCCCATTATCGTTGGCTGCGAGGCGTTCGGCTTTGAGCATTTCCCGCTGTTTTCCGTGGCGTGTATGGTGTCGTATGCGCTCAACGGCAATTATTCCATTTACCAAAAACAGCGAAAATACGAATCGTTTATTCACGTTACTTCGCAAAAGCCGAAATCGTAAAAAACGGGGGCTGTGTTGCGGAAGGTATGCTTTCCTTTTGTAATACCTCCGCATTGCGATGTTCGGCGGCGATTCTTTCGCTGGACAAAAAAATATCGGGACTCGAGTTCCCGATATTTAGCTTTGCAAAAACTGCTCCTCTCTCCATTTGGTGCATTTGTGCTGCTATTTTAATTTCCACATCACGCCGAGCGATGGCGTTACGCTGATATTCCCCGTTATGCTTCTGTTAATGCCCGTATAATACGACTCATCTGCATCTTTGTCGCTAAACCGTCTGTCTTCTGAGCCTAAGACTGGGAATCGTGCGTCAACGGAAGCAAAGAAATGTATATTGTTTGAAATCCGCTTTACGAATGTAACATCTGCACCGAGTCCCAACTCTGTAATTTCTATTGATTCTTCATCAAGTTTTTTGTTGTTCTGTATCGTTTCGTTTTTGCCGTTGTAGGCGTAATAATCGTAGCCTGCTTTTGCGAACAAGGCAAGAACTGTGTCCTCGCTGTGAATAAATGAATAGCCGAACCCCAAGCCGAACATTCCTGCAAGTCCTGAAACTCTGTTTTCGTCAGGAACATCTTTTGTTGTTGCGCCACCTATGTCAAAATCTATTTTTACCGAAAGTCCTGAAAGCTGGTTTACCATTAAACCATTGAGTGCAAGCGCGCCGCCCATATTTTTACGGTTTCCGTCATCGTGTACTTTCAGATTTGAAAATAAACCTGCTGCGCCGATTCCTACATAGTCCGACCAATTCGATTCCTCTGCAAAAGCCGCCACAGACACAAGCGCCGCAACTACCACCGCAATCATTTTTTTCATCATTTTCATAAAAACACCTCTGAATCATTGTTTTGTCAAATTACTATGGCACATTTTTTTATTCATCACCATAGCGTTTGACGTAAATGTTGAATTTTTTATTTTGTTCTGTTTTTAAAACTCCTTAAAAATTATTTGTTTGATTTGCTGTGTCCAGAGCGGCTTTCGCGGCTTCCTTTGTTACCGCGATTAGATTTTGATGATTCACGACCAGTTTTTCCTGTATCGCGATTTCCTTTTGTAATTCCAGAGCCTCCTCCTTCGATGTCCATCGGGATAACGGCTTTTGAATTTTCCTCATTTGAATTGCTTTCAGATTCAATAGAAGTTTCTTCTTCGGTTTCAATCGCATTAGAACAACTTGTAGCATACACAGAAATCATCAATAAACCTGATGCCATAAGTAGCACTTTTGCAATTTTCATTTTTGAACCTCCTAAAGTTCATAAGATATGCTTATAATAAACGAGCAAACAGAAAAAGGGTGGTGTTACTAAAAAGTATGCTAGTATAAAAGCAACAGGGAAAAGTGATATA
>ERZ842401.6011-NODE-6011-length-13163-cov-13.235886_pt1 | contig 13163 bp, 7 predicted proteins | sample MGYA00521270_ERZ842401 | MGnify/ENA primary metagenome ERZ842401 (study PRJEB31892, sample SAMEA3878208) | bioreactor metagenome | biome: Moose rumen | place: Sweden | collected 2011-10 | study: EMG produced TPA metagenomics assembly of the PRJEB12797 data set... | reverse complement strand
AAGGCTTTGAAAATTTCCGCTATCGAATAAAAAATCCCTCCAAACTCGGAGGGAATTTTTTTGCAAAATGTCCAAGAAAAATTTGTACAAAGCGCAACTGCAAAAGGCACCGGGAATTCCCGTCGGAATTTGATGTCCCGAAATATATTTCAGCCGAGCGGGAAGGAAAATCTTCCGACAAGGCTTTGAAAATTTCCGCTATCGAATAAAAAATCCCTCCAAACTCGGAGGGAATTTTTTTTGCAAAATGTCGGCAGGAAATGTTCATTTATTGGCAAATAACGTTTTCAGCAGGGATTTTATGTGTAATTTTGGGAGAGGAGAACTTCAAATGGCTAACAGAATTATTTTGAACGAAACTTCTTATTTCGGACCCGGCGCGATTAAAGAAATTGTGACGGAAATTAAAGGGCGCGGCTGTAAAAAAATTATGGTCGTCACGGACAAAGACCTTATCAAGTTCAAAGTTGCAACGAAGGTAACGGAACTTTTGGCGGCGAACGGAATTGATTTCGAGATTTATGACAACGTCAAGGCAAATCCGACAATCGAAAACGTTCAAAGCGGCGTCGAGTTCTGCAAAAAATGCGGCGCGGACATAATCGTTGCGATTGGCGGCGGCTCGGCGATTGATACCAGCAAGGCGATTGCAATTATCATGACGAATCCCGAATTTGCCGACGTGCGCAGTCTTGAGGGCGTTGCTCCGACAAAAAATAAATGCTTGCCGATTATCGCGGTTTCGACGACTTCGGGGACGGCGGCGGAAGTCACGATTAACTATGTCATAACCGACGTTGAAAAAAATCGTAAATTCGTCTGCGTCGACCCGAAAGATATTCCCGTTGTTGCCGTCGTTGATTCGGAAATGTGCGCGTCAATGCCGCCGAAACTCTGCGCGGCTACGGGTATGGATGCGCTCGTTCACGCCATCGAAGGTTATATCACAAAAGGCGCGTGGGAATTAACCGACATGGTTCATCTCAAAGCGATTGAAATTATTTCAAAAAATCTTCGCCGCTCCGTCAAGGGAGATCCGATTGGGCGTGAACAAATGGCTCTCGGACAATATATCGCGGGCATGGGCTTTTCAAATGTCGGGCTCGGAATTGATCATTCTATGGCGCATCCGCTTTCCGCCGTTTATGATATTCCGCACGGAACAGCTTGCGCAATTTTGCTCGCGCCCGTTTTGAAATTCAACGCGCCCGCTACCGGCGAACGTTATCGCGAAATTGCTCGCGCTATGGGCGTCGAAAATGTTGACGCAATGGATCAAGAAACTTACAGGCAAGCCGCGATTGACGCCGTCGCAAAACTCAGCACCGATGTCGGAATCCCGACAAAACTTTCCGAGCTCGGCGTTAAAGAAAAAGATATTGATTTTCTGGCTGAATCGGCTCTTGCGGACGCTTGCACGCCCGGCAATCCCCGCGACGTGACTAAGGAACAAATTGCAGAGATTTATCGCTCCATCTTTTAAAATTTAATGAATCAAATTTTCGGCGGCGCGGAAATTTTCTTCGCCGTCATTTTTTTATTGGCAAAAGGAGTTTTCTTCATGAAAAATTTTGTCGCGGACGCAGAAATTTTCCGATTGACAGCCGAAGCTTGCAGAATAAAATTCGCCGTCTTCTTCGAGCCGTATTCTGCAATTCATTCGTCAAGGATTGAACCGTTGCCGCATCAAATTTCAGCCGTCTATGAAAAAATGCTTCCGCAAAATCCCTTAAGATTTTTACTCGCCGACGACCCCGGTGCAGGTAAAACCGTCATGACAGGTTTGTTTGTCAAAGAATTAATCGCCCGCGCAGTTTTAAAACGTTGCTTGATAATTTGCCCCGGAACTTTAGCCGAACAATGGCAGGACGAATTGCACGAAAAATTTTTTCTCAACTTCAAAATCCTCGCCGATGAAAATTTCTCCGACTTTTGCATTGCTCCGCTCGATAAATTGGCGCGCAATAAAAATTTGCAGGAAAATCTGCGCGGCTCGGCTTGGGATTTAATCGTTTGTGACGAAGCCCATAAAATGTCCGCCACTCTTTCGGGAAATAAAATCAAATACACGCGGCGTTTTCATTTGGGAAAATTGCTCGGAAAAATTGCGCGAAATTTTCTTTTGCTGACCGCAACTCCCCATAACGGCAAAAGAGAAGATTTTCATCTTTTCATGTCGCTGATTGATCCCGACCGCTTTGAAGGCGCAAAACGTCTGAAAAATAATGTTGATGTCTCCGATTTGATGCGGCGGCTCGTCAAAGAAGATTTGCTCACTTTCGACGCCAAGCCCCTTTTCCCCGAAAGAATCGCTTACACCGTCAACTACAAACTTTCGGCGGCGGAAAAAAATCTTTATGAACAGGTGACAAGTTACGTTGCAAATGAATTCAATCGCGCCGAACGCTTGACGGGCGACAAGAAAAATTCTGTCGGTTTCGCCATGACCATTTTACAAAGACGCCTTGCCTCTTCGCCGCGTGCAATTTATAAATCGTTGGAGCGCAGGGCGCAACGCCTTCAAAAAATCAAACTCGACAATAAAATTTTTCTCGACGCCGAAGACTTGGACGAATACGAAGATTTTCAAAATCCCGAAGCAGAAGACGAACTTGCCGAACGCGTGACTTCTGCGCGGACAATCGCGGAGCTCGAACAGGAAATTAAAATTCTTAAACAACTCGCCGCGCTCGCCAAAAAAGTTTTATTCAGCGGTGAAGATAAAAAATGGTTTGAACTCTCCGAACTTTTGCAGACCGACGATCATTTTTTGCGCCGCGAAAAATTAATCATCTTCACCGAACACCGCGACACCCTTGAATATTTGCGGGAAAAAATTTCTTCGCTTTTCGGGCAGGAAGATTTAATCGCGACAATTCACGGCGGCTTGAATCACAGGGAACGGCGCAGGGTTGAGGAAAAATTTAAATCGGACGAAAATGTTTTGATTTTAATCGCGACGGACGCGGCGGGCGAAGGCATCAACCTTCAAAACGCGCACTTGATGATTAATTACGATTTGCCTTGGAATCCCAATCGTTTGGAGCAGAGATTCGGGCGCATTCACAGAATCGGGCAGAAAAAAATTTGTTACCTGTGGAATCTCGTTGCCGCCGAAACTCGCGAAGGACAGGTTTTCAATCGCCTGCTGAAAAAATTGGAGACGGAACGCCTTGCGCTCGGCGGTAAAGTCTTCGACATTCTCGGAAAAATTTCTTTCGACAACAAACCCCTGCGCGAACTTCTGATTGAGGCGATTCGCAACGGGAGCGACTCGCAACGCTTGGATAAAATTATGGATAAAACTTTCGACGCCGATAAATTGAAAGAAATTTTCCGCGAACGCGCTTTGACAAATGATTTTCTCGGCGCGGAAAAAGTTTCCGACATCAATTTGAACATTGAACGCAATGAAATTCGCAAGCTCCAGCCCTATTGCGTTGAAAATTTTTTTATCGCCGCGTTTTGGAAATTGGGCGGACATATTTTTTCTTGCGGCGGCGGGCGTTATGAAATTTCCCATTCGCCAAAAAATTTCCCGCCTTACAAACAAATTTGCTTTTCAAAAACCTGCGCGGACGCCGAATTTATTTCAATCGGACACCCGCTTTTAAATGCCGTCGTCGAAGAAACGCTTGAAAATTTCGGCGACGCGCTCCGGCAAGGAACAATTTTTATCGACGAAAATTCCGACGAACAAAATTCCCGCGTGCTTTTTATGACGGAAATTAAAATTCAAGACGAACGAAAGGAAATTCTTTCAAGGCAACTGAACTTCTTGGAAATTTCGGAGGACGAAAAAATTTTTTCCGCGAATCACGCGCCTTATCTCGACTATCGGTCGCCAAACGAAGACGAACGCCAAAAAATTTTATCAATCGAAAAAGATTTTTCTGCTCTCGACAAAAATGCGCTTGATTTTGTTCAGAAAAATTTCTCCGCGCCGCTCCTTAAAAAAATTCAAGCCGATAAAAAAATTTTTCTTGACAAATTGGAGCGGGAAATTAAAACTCGTCTGCAGAGTGAAATTAATTTTTGGGATACGCAGGCGGCAGAAAAAAATTCCGCGCAGGCAACCAAAATTGCCGACGAATTGGAAGAACGTTTGAAGCGGCGGCTTGAGGAAATTTCTTTGCAACGAAAAATTTCCGCGCAGATTGAAATTATCGGCAGGGCTTTAATCGTCCCGAAAAAATTTTTTGAATCGCCGCCCGCCGACAATCGCCCGCGCATTGAACAAATCGCAATGCAAGCCGTCATGAAAATCGAGCGCGAACTTGGAAATGCGCCCGTCGATGTCAGCGAAAAGAAATGCGGCTACGACATTGAATCTGCCGACTCAAGCGGGCATTTGCGCTTTATCGAAGTCAAGGGCAGAATTGCCGCCGCCGAGACCGTCACTGTTTCCAAAAACGAAATTTTAACCGCGCTGAACTCCCCCGAAAATTTTATCCTTGCGATTGTCCTTGTCGAAAAAAATTCGGCGCACGCATTTTATATCAAAACGCCTTTCACTTCGCCGCCCGATTTAAACGCCGTCAGCGTAACTTACAAAATCTCGCCGCTTTTGAAGGGAAAAGTTATTCTTAAAAGAAATATTCCGCTCGGAGGTGATTGAAAATGTCTGAAGAGAAAACCAAAAACTTTAACGAATATCTTTTGGAAAATGTGCAAGCCGCCCGCGAAGAAACCCGCGAGTTCAAAAAGGACATCAATCAGCGCATGGATCAACTTGATAAGCGCATGGACGATCTCAGCAAACGCATGGACAGATTGGAACAGCGGCAAGACAAGCTGGAAGAAAAAATGGAGACGACACGCCGTGAATTGAATCAGCGCATGGACAGATTGGAAGGTAAAGTCGACAAACTCTCCGAAAAGCTCGATTCGTCAATGAAAGAAATGAATGCAAAACTCGATTCGTCAATGAAAGAGGTTCGCGACCTCGTCGCCCAATCGCAAAAAGATATTCGCAGTACGGCGCAACACAGCCAGATTTTAACTTCGACGATTGTCAGCATAGTTATTGTGGTTATCGCTTCTTTTTTGATGCATTAACACGAGGTGATTTGATTGAAAAAATTGATTGAAACGGCGTTGCCGCTCGACGTGATTAACAAGGCGTCGGCAAAAGAAAAATCAATTCGGCACGGACACCCCTCGACGCTCCATCTCTGGTGGGCAAGGCGACCGCTCGCAACTGCCCGCGCCGTTATTTTTGCCTCGCTTGTCGATGACCCCGCCGAGCATCCCGAAAAATTCCCTACGCCCGAATCTCAAAAGGCAGAGCGCAAAAGATTGTTCGGCATTATCGAAAAGCTTGTTCAATGGGAAAATTCTTCAAACGAAAAAATTTTCTCCGAAGCACTCGCCGAAATAAAAAAATCTGTCGGAGAAGATTTGCCCGCAATTTTCGATCCGTTCGCGGGCGGCGGCACAATCCCCCTTGAGGCGCAACGGCTCGGCTTGAAATCTTTTGCCGCTGATTTAAATCCCGTCGCCGTAATGATTAACAAGGCAATGATTGAAATCCCCGCACAATTCAAAGACAAGCCGCCGATTAATCCGCCTGCGAAAAAAACTATCGGCAGTGAAAGCGATTGGCACGGAGCAAACGGACTCGCCAACGACATTTTGTACTACGGAAAAATTTTGAAGGAAAAAGCCTTCGACGAACTGAAAAATCTTTATCCCGAAATCGAAGGAAAAAAAGTTATCGCGTGGTTGTGGACGCGAACCGTCAAATGTTCAAACCCCGCCTGCTCTTGTCGAATGCCGCTCGTTCATTCCTTCAAGCTCTCAACCAAACAAAAAGTTTTCGCCCGTCCGATTGTCGAAGGAAATAAAATTCGCTTTGAAATTTCTCGCTACGAAAACGAAAAAAATATCCCGGAAGGCACGGTAAACCGCAACGGAGCAAAATGTCTTTTCTGCGGCGCAAATGTTCCGCTTGCTCATGTTCGCGCCGAAGCAAAAGCCGGCAGAATGTCCGCGCAACTTATGGCGATTGTCGCCGAAGGACAGCACGGCAGAATTTATCTCCCGCCCAACGAAGAGCACGAAAAAATTGCCGACATTGAAAAGCCCGACGATTATCCGAGCGGCGAACTGCCCGAAAAAGCTCTGGGCTTCCGAGTTCAGGAATACGGAATAACCGAGTGGCACCAACTTTTTACCAACAGACAGCTGAAGGCTTTGATGACGTTCAGCGATCTAATTCCCGAAATTCAAAGTCAAGTACTCAAAGACGGCAAAGATAAAAATTATTCAAACGCCCTTGCAGTGTACTTGACTTTTTTGGTTGATAGACTTGCAAACAAATATTCTTCCTTTTGCGTATGGAATGTTCCGGGCGAAAAAATAGAACAAACTTTTGGGCGTCAAGCAATCCCGATGGTTTGGTTTTTTGCAGAGGCAAATCCTTTTTCCAATTCAAGCGGCTGTTTTGATAATATGCTCGGCTGGATTTATGAAAATCTGAAAGAAATTCCCGCGCAGATTCAAGGAGAAGTTTTCAATCACAGCGCGCTGAAAAATTTTCCGATAAAAAATGTCATGGTATCGACCGACCCGCCTTATTATGACAATATCGGTTATGCCGACCTGTCGGAATTTTTTTATGTATGGATGCGCCGTCCGCTGAAAAATATTTATCCGAGACTTTTCGGGCGCATTTCTTTTTCAAAAAACGAAGAACTTATTGCATCGCCTTATCGTCACGAAGGAAATAAATCTGCGGCGAAAAATTTTTTCGAGGACGGAATGTTTCAGGCGTTGAAAAATATTTATGAAGTCACCCGCGAAGATTTTCCGACGACAATTTATTACGCCTTCAAACAACAGGATAAAGAATCGGACGGTGCGACTTCGACTGGCTGGGAGACAATGTTGACTTCGTTAATTAAATCGGGCTTTCAAATCACGGCAACTTTACCAATGCGAACGGAACGTCCGACAGGATTAAAAGTATCTGTAAACGCTTTGGCGTCATCAATCGTTTTGGTTTGTCGGAAAAGACCGTTGGAAAACGATTTGTGCTTGAAGAATGAATTTCTGCGTGATTTGAAGTCGGAGCTGAAAGAAACTTTGTCAATCATGCAACAGGCGAATATCGCGCCGGTCGACATGGCGCAGGCGGCAATCGGTCCGGGCATCTCGGTTTATTCGCGCTTTGAAAAAATCATCGACAGGAACGACAACGAACTTTCTGTGCGCGAGGCGTTGAAAATCATCAACACGGAGCTTGCAGAATTTTTCGGGACACAGACGGGGCGATTGGACGCGGCGAGCCAATTTTGCGTGGATTTATTTACGCAACGCGCCTTCAACGAGATAACTTTTGGCGAGGCGGACGTATTGGCGCGGGCAAAAAATATTTCAGTCGGAAGTTTGGAAAACATGGGCGCGGTAATTTCCTCGCGGGGACAAGTTCGGTTGCGCGACCGGGACGAAATGCCGATTTTGATAGAAAATCATCAGCTGAACAAGGAATGGATAAAAAAATTAGCCGACGCGAATTGTGCGTGGCTTTGGGTACAAAGTTTGGTTGAGGCGTTCAGGAACGGCGGCGTGAGCAAGGCGGAAGACATGAACAAAGAAAATTACAGAAGCGGCGCGGCAGAGTTGCTTTCAAAATTTGACGGCGATACAGACTTGTTAAGAAATTTGGCTTATCGACTTTACGACATTTGCGAAAAGAGAAATTGGGCGCGGGAAGGAACAGTTTACAATGAACCTGTGGCTGAGTGGCAGGAAATTTTGGACGAAAGCGTGAACTTCAAGCGCGAAAAACCTTTCCAAGAAAATTTGTTTTAATCCCTAGTTCCTAGTTCCTGGTTCCTAGTTCCTAAAAAAAGCAGGGATTTTTTCATTGCGGTAGAAAAAATTTCGCGGGAGGTGAATTTATGAGCAATTTAAAATCGTGGCGGGACGTGATAGAGCCGAATGAGGACGTGGCACGCGGAAATTACAGACAATCGGAGTTTGCGGCAGATTTGGCGGCGGTAGCAAACGGCGGCGGCACAGCCGAATATTCAAACCCTGCAGAATTTTTTTCGCGGACATATTTGACGGTCGGTTTGAAAGAACTTTTGGTCAAGACGTTGAAGCGGCTGACTTCGGGCAACGGCGAGCCCGTCATACAATTAAAAACTTCTTTTGGCGGCGGCAAAACTCACAGCCTGCTTGCGTTGTATCATTTATTCGGCGGGAAAATTCGTGCGGAGCAATCTTCGGCAGTCCGAGAAATTTTGAACGCCGCGCACATGGATTTTTTGCCGCGAGTTCACACGGCGACGGTTGTCGGGACGTGGACGAATCCTTTGAAGACGACGTTTTGGGGCGAAATAGCGGCGCAACTTTCGCGGGCGACGGGCAAGCCGGAACTTTATGAACTGGTTCGCGAAAATGACGAACAAAAAATTTCTCCGGGCGCGGGCGTCTTGAAACAACTTTTCGACGAGGCGAGCCCGTGCTTGATTTTGATTGATGAAATTGTTGCTTACGGTCGCAAGCTCAACAAGGGCGAAGTTGACGGCGGGACTTTCGGAAATTTGATGAGTTTCATTCAAGAATTGACGGAGGCGGCGAAGGCAAGCAAGAATTGTGCGGTTGTGGTTTCAATTCCCGAATCGGACGCGGAGGTTGTTGACGATTTGGGGCGCGAAGTTCTCAAGAAGGTTGAAAAATATTTCGGGCGCATTGAATTTGTTTGGACGCCCGTCGGTGTGGTTGAAGGTTACGAAATTGTTCGCCGAAGACTTTTCAAGCCTTGTCGAGACACAAAGGCACGAGAGGAAACCTGCGCGGCATTTTTCGGAATGTATGTCAACAACCCGAATGATTTTCCTAATGAAAGTCGGCAAAATTCTTACAGGGAAAAATTGTTGTCGTGCTACCCGATTCACCCGAAACTTTTTGATTATCTTTATGACAAGTGGACGAGCCTTGAAGGTTTTCAAAAGACGCGGGGCGTTTTGCGGTTGATGGCGAATGTGATTTATCGCCTCTGGTATCAAAATGATCAAAGCGCAATGATAATGCCGGGAAATATTCCGTTGGATTTTGATCCCGTGCGCTCCGAATTGACAAAATTACTCGGCGGGAATTGGGAAACGATAATAAATTCGGAGATTGACGGCGAAAAATCAAAGGCACTTGAACTGGACAAAAAAAGTTCGCGCTTCGGGCGATTTGCGGCGGCGCGGAAAATGGCGCGGACAATTTTCATGGGCACGGCTCCGAGCAGTCGATTAAGTGACGTTCGCGGCATTGAGGAGATTGAAATTCATTTGGGGACGATTCAGCCGCAGGATTTGGAGAACATTGGAACTTTCAACGACGCGCTGAACAAACTCAAGGAAAATTTATATTATCTGTATTCGCGGGGGACGCGGCTTTGGTTCGGCGTCAATCCGACGTTGAGAAAATTTGTTGAAGACAAGAGCAACCAATTTCCCGAAGACGACATTGATTTTGAGATTGAAAAGCGGCTTGCGAAATGGCAGGGCAAAAATTTATTTAGGGGCGTGCATTTTTCTCCGAAGAAATCAGAGGACATTGCCGACGAGCAAAAGACGCGGCTTGTAATTTTGCCGCCGCAATTTCCCTATGACGACGGCAAAGAAAATAATTCGGCGACGGAGTTTGCGAGAAAAATTTTGGACACTCGCGGGACGATTCCGCGCAGTCATAAAAATATGTTGTTGTTCATGGCGGCGGACACCAAGAACTTGGAGATTTTGAAAAAAACTGTTCGCGAATACAAGGCGTGGCAGGCGGTCATTGCCGATAAGCTGGTTTTGAACTTGGACGCTTTGCAACTCGAAGACGCCAAAAGCAAACTTGCCGAAGCGGAAAAAAATTTCGCCATGAAAATTTCTCAAGCCTACAGCAAGATTTTTGCGCCCGACAATCGCGAAAATACCGACATGAAAAATTGGGAATGGAAAATCGACAAGCTCACTTGCACAACGGAAGATAATCTTTCGGCGGCGGCGGAAAAATTTTTTGCAACCGAAATGATGCTCGGCGGGCTCGGCGTCGGAAATTTGAAAAATTTGTTGGACAAAAACATTTGGCGCGAAAGTGAATCCGTCAAATTGGAGCGGCTGTGGGAAAGTTTCACGAGATATTATTACATGCCGCGCCTTGTCGATGTGAATGTTTTGCTTGAAACAGTTCGCAAGGGCGTTGCGTCGAAAACTTTTGCTCTGGCGGAAAATGAAAACCTTGATGAACTTAAATTCGGCGACATAGCTCTCGGACAAATTTCTATGGAAAATTTTTTGGTCAAAGCGTCCGTTGCCGAGAAAAAACTCAAGATAGACGAGCCGCCGCCCGAAACTCCGACTGTTCCCGCTGATTCCGAAGGCGGTTCGGAAGAAGAAACTTCTCCGCCCGAAGAAGAACCTTTGCCGAAACGTTTTTCAATGAACATTTCTTTGGACAAAACGCGAATCGTCAAAGAAATCAACAAATGCAATTCGGAAATTTTGTCACAGTTAATAAATCTGCCCAATGCGGAAGTTTCAATTCATCTTTCCGTGAAAATTTCCGTTCCCGACGGCATTTCTTCAGAGACAAAAGAAATTGTTGCGGCAAATTGTAACGAGCTCCGAATAGATAATTTTCACTTTGAACCATGAAAAAATCCCTTGACGAAGTCGAGGGAAATTTTTTTTCGGCATGTTACATTTTAAAATTTTTGGCGTATAATGCATTGAAAACGAAAGGAGGTTGAGAGAAATGGATTTGGAAAAAGATTTGAAGGGCTTCGATTTCTCGAAGCTCAGCAAAGTTCGCGAGAGTTTATTGGAAGATTTATTGGCTATGCGCCGCAACAAAAGGAACAGCCGCAGATTTTTTGCAGGAAATATTTTGTCGGATGAAGAATTAGACTGCGCGGCGGCGGCAGGCACGAATTACATTCCGAAGCCGCCCGACAAGTTCAATAAATAAAATTTCGGAGGGATTTTTATGAGAAAAATTTTTTCAACGTTCTTGGCGGCTCTGTTGATTTTCGCGTTTTCGACAGTCAATGCGCAAAGATCTATATCAGCCGATGATCCGACGGGCTTTGTGGTTTTGGGCGAGTTTATTCCCGACATTATCCAAGAAATTCGCTACTACTCGACGTATAATTTTGTCGGAGAAAGAATCGACGGCTACGAACAACCTTGCGCATTGATGACGATTGAAGCCGCCGAAGCTCTCAAAAAAGTTTCCGATGACGTTATGAAAATGGGCTATCGCTTAAAAATTTTCGACGCCTATCGTCCGCAAAAAGGCGTTGATCATTTCATGCGCTGGGCTGAAAGTAGCGATACGAGCATGAAGAAATATTTCTATCCCGAAATCGCTAAAGACAGGATTATTCCCGAAGGTTATGTTGCAGTGAAAAGCGGGCACTCTCGCGGCTCGACGGTTGACTTAACACTTTTCGACATGAAAACCGGCAAGGAAGTCGACATGGGCGGCACCTTCGATTATTTCGGCGAAAAATCTCATCCCGACTACAAAAAAATCACGAAGAAACAATACAACAACAGAATGATTCTTCGCAACGTCATGATTAAGCACGGTTTCAAGCCGCTTGAAGAAGAATGGTGGCACTTCACTTTGAAGAACGAACCTTATCCCGATACCTATTTCACTTTTTCGGTGAATTCCGCAATAAATATGTGAGTGGAAAATTTAAATCATGATTGACTTGCTGAGGAAAATAAAATCCGGAAAGAAATTGCAAATTCGCCAGCGAATGATGCTAATCGTTTTATCAATCGGAATAATGACGCTGATAATATCGAGCGTCATTTCATTTTATGGGATGACGGGCTCAAAAGATATGGCGATAGAAACGAGCGACGAGATCGGAAAAGAATCTTCAAAAAACAGTTCCAAAATTTTGGAAGAGCAGACGAAAGCTGAACTTACAAAGCTGGCAGAAGACAAAGCGGGCGATATAAATCACAGGCTGAACGATTTGGCAAATGAAGTCGAGAGCATCGCGGCGGAGATGGCAAAAATAAAAAGAATGCCTTCAAGATTTGTTCCGCATCAAGTAAAAAATCCCGATGAAATACAGCCCGGCGGCATAGAATTTTATATTCAACACTCGGCGGACTTCGACAGAGCAAGATTCGCGGACGACATTGCTTTGACGGCGAACATGGAAGATTTTTTAATCGGAGTCGTCCAAAGAAATTCTATGATAAATGCGATATTCGTCACTTCAAAAGAAAATTACACGTTGTCGGCAGATGATTACAGAAAAACAACGGCGGAAGATTTTAAGCCGCCGAAACTTATTTATGACGCGCTTGCAAGCGATTGGTACAAAAAAGCTGTCGGCGAACAGAAATTAATCTTTACGAATGTCCGAGAATATATTTTCAGCAAAAAGTTGGGATTGTTTTGCGCCGCGCCGTGTTATCTTGAAAATGAATTAATCGGTGCGGCTTGCGCCCAAGCGACGCTCGAAAGGATAACCGAGATAATAAAAGAAGTCGAACTTCACAACAACGGCTTTTGTTTTGTGGCGGATAATCGCGGCTACATCATATTAAATTCTTCGGAAGAAGCTCCGAAAGAACTTGCCGTGAATTTCAACAACGATATTCGCGATTCGGAGAATGAAAAATTGTCGTTACTGGCAAAAGAAATGCTCGGCGGGCAAATCGGAATATCGGAAGTTGATTTGGACGGAAAAAATTATTACATAGCATATGCGCCGATAGAAAGAGCAAATTGGTCGTTCGGGGCGGCAATTTCCAAAGCGGAAGTTATGGCTCCCGTAATGAAAAACTCGGAGATTATAGGAAAAATCACGACGGAAAATATTTCAAAACTCAACACACATTTATTCCAGACGATGATTTTCATGGCGGCGGCGGTCTCGATTCTTTTGCTGATTGTAACTTATATCGGGCGGCGGGTGTCGGAAAGTTTTGTGGAGCCGATACATGAACTTTCAGACGGCGTCCGGGAAATTGCGAGCGGCGAATTAAATAAAAAGCTCGAAATTAAAACGGGCGACGAGATCGAACACCTCGCAACTTGTTTCAACGCAATGACGGACGAGCTCCAAACTTACATGGCGAATTTAACGAAAGTCACGGCTGAAAAAGAACGCATTGCGACGGAACTTGACGTGGCGAAAGATA
>ERZ842401.6010-NODE-6010-length-13165-cov-5.173150_pt1 | contig 13165 bp, 11 predicted proteins | sample MGYA00521270_ERZ842401 | MGnify/ENA primary metagenome ERZ842401 (study PRJEB31892, sample SAMEA3878208) | bioreactor metagenome | biome: Moose rumen | place: Sweden | collected 2011-10 | study: EMG produced TPA metagenomics assembly of the PRJEB12797 data set... | reverse complement strand
ACAGCCACAACCACAACGACACGGGAAGCTTTATCCTCTATAAAGATGGCAAGCCTTTCATCATAGATGTGGGCGTGGAAAGCTACACGAAGCAGACCTTTTCCCCGCAACGCTATGAAATCTGGACGATGCAGAGCGCGTGGCACAATCTGCCTACGTTTGACGGCATCATGCAGGAGGCGGGGGCAGCCTATTGCGCTACGGACGTGCAGATTTATGACGACGGCATCAGCATGGATATTGCGAATGCCTATCCGCCACAGGCAGGGCTTCTTTCATATATCCGAGAAGTGCGCCTGCGTGACAGTGGCGTGGTGCTGCATGATACGCTGCGCAAGCGGGGGGCAGACGCGGGGGAGGCGGTCCTTTCCCTTATGCTCTGTGAAAAGCCAGTCCTGCAAGATGGCATCATCGCGGCGGGAAGCCTCGGGAAGATAGAGCTGCACGCCGCAAGGCTTGGCTCGATTCGCGTGGAAAGCGTTGCCATAACGGATCAAAGGCTCCGCAGGGCGTGGCCGGACACCCTCTACCGGGTGCTTGTTTCCTTTGGCGGGGAGCTGACGTTTCTTTTGTCGTGATGCTGTCTTGATTAAGAAACAGAGAAAAATCCAATGAGAGGTGAAATATGATATTTACAATCAAAGTGCTGGATGCCCAGCAGCAGGTGCTTTTTGAGAAGTCCGCTGAAGATGAGCTGTACGTCGTCTACGATGGGGAATACAAGGAGGGGGATGCAATCAGCCTTTCCTGTGATGAAAACAGAGCAGACATAGTGCTTATGCTTGACGACTGCATGGGGGAGGTGACCTGCCATCTTAGGGGAATCTTTACGCTACCCATTCCCTTTGGCGAAAAGAAAGCATCGTATAATCCAAAGGCTTTTTCCGGTACAAGGCATTATATGCATGTGCGTGCCGCGCGAAAGGAAGAGCTTTCTCTGCTGCGGAACCTTGCCATCAATCCCTATGACTGCCACGGGAACAAGACGCTTTTCCCCCATGCATGGGCAAATGTGGAGACGCGCGGGGAGTCCGTCTTTGCCGCGAGGAACGCTATTGACGGATTGATTGCGAACACCTTCCACGGTGAATGGCCGTATACAAGCTGGGGCATAAACCGCGACCCCAATGCGGAGCTGCACATAGATTTCGGGCGCGTTGTGATTGTCCGTGCCGTCGTGGTCTACCTGCGGGCGGATTTCCCCCACGATGCCTGGTGGAAGGAGGCAACTGTTACCTTCGATGATGGCCCGGGGTCAATCCTGCTTGAATTTGAAAAGCGGGGAAATGCACATATATACACTTTCCCCGACGTTGTCGTTTCTTCAATCAAGCTGCATTCACTCGTCAAGGCAGACGATCCATCCCCCTTCCCCGCACTCACCCAGCTGGAAGTCTACGGCATAGACGGCTACCGAAGCCCCGATGAATAGCGTTTTTTCGTGGGAGCGCCGTTCAAGTTATCTCTGAATGCGTCCCGACCCATCGCCCCCCGCGAGCTTCGACACTTCATCTGCGCTCACCATATTGTAGTCCCCGATGACGCTGTGCTTGAGCGCGCTTGCCGCTACCGCCCAGTCAACGCTCTGCTGTGTGCCCATGCCCGCAAGCTGGGCATAGATGAGCCCGCCCGCAAAGGAGTCCCCGCCGCCAACGCGGTCAACAATCCACAGCTCGTACTTCTTGGAAAAACAGAAGTCTCTGCCATCATAGAGCAGTGCCTGCCAGTCATTGCGGTTTGCGTTCAGGGAGCTGCGCAGGGTGATGGCAACCTTCTGGAAATTGGGAAAGCGCTCTTTCAGCTGCCGTGCCACGCTCTTGTAGCCCTCTTCGCTTAAGGTACCCTTCGTCGTATCTGTGCCGGATGCCTTTATGCCGAAGACGTCAGAAGCATCATCTTCGTTGGAGATGCAGACATCGACGTGGCGGCAGATCTGCTCCATCGCTTTCCGCGCTTCTTCCCTTGTCCACAGCTTGCCGCGATAGTTCAGGTCGCAGCTTACGATGGCACCCGCGGCATGGGCTGCCTGCGCTCCTTCAAGGCATGCCCGCACCATATTTTCTCCGAGCGCAGGGGTGATTCCTGTTATGTGGAACCACTGCGCATCTTTCAGAATGGTCTTCCAGTCAAATTCCTCTGGCCGTGCTGTCTGGATGGCGGAACCCGCGCGGTCATATATGCACTTTGATGCCCGCTGGGAAGCCCCGCGCTCATTGTAATAGATGCCAATCCTGCTGCCTCCCCGCACGATGTAGTCAGTGTGCACGCCGTAACGCCTCAGGGAATTGACCGCCGCCTGACCTATCTCGTGTGCAGGCAGTTTGCTCACAAAATAGGAGTCAAGCCCGTAATTCGCAAGGGAAACCGCCACGTTTGCCTCTCCGCCGCCGAATGTTGTCGTCATCGTTTCTGCCTGCACAAAGCGGTAGTAGTCTGCCGGCTGAATGCGCAGCATAAGCTCTCCGAATGTCACCACCTTTTTCATAAAAAGCCTCGCTTTTGGTTTATTTAATTCTATTGGGTAAAAGTATATGTCTGCGGTGTGGACATGTCAAGGAAAGATTCCCGGCAGTGCTATGGCTGATGGAGTAAACGGATGTTAACTATTATTCATAGTAAGGTGAAAGTGAACTTTATGCTATATTTTCATGAAAAACTGGGGGAAAAAGGCAATGCTATAAAGATATGGCTTTCTGGGACAATGTGGTGGTGGAACTGGAATATCTGGGGATGACGAACAAGTCGCTTGCGGAACAGGCGGGCTTTGCGGCATCTAATATCGGCAAAGGAATCCGGTTGGGCAGCTCGCCCTCTGCGGACACTGCCGTGAAGATAGCCCGCATTCTCGGCGTAAGCGTGGAATACCTCGTGACTGGCTCCGAACCTGGGGAGTCTGCGCAGGGAAATGCGGAAGAGTTGCGCCTGTGCCACAAATACGCCCGTTTCATGGAGGATATGGAATCCCTGCCAGCGCATGAACGGGAGGCGATTATCAGCATGGCTGCCCAGCTGCGCGAGGCGAACCATAGTTAGACCTGCAAACGGCTGCATCATACTGCAAGTATAGCGTATCTGTGGCGGCAAGTGGTCAAATAAAAGGCGACCTTTTGTATTTTTAGTGATTAAAAAAAGCAGTGCGATGCAAATTTTTATTGATTTTGAGAAAAATTAGCACTATACTGCTAATTATGATAGCACGGAACAGAGACATTGACCATCTGCTCAGCTTCAAGGACACGAACATCATCAAGGTTGTCACAGGAATACGGCGCTGTGGCAAGTCCACATTGCTGGAACAATTCAGGGAGCGCCTTTTGCAGGACGGCGTACCGGAGCAGAATACCATCGCCATAAATTTTGAGGATGCGGCATTTTCTTTCATAGATACATGGCAGAAACTGCATGATTATGTGACGGCGCGGCTGCAAAAAGATTGCAAAAACTATGTCTTTTTGGATGAGGTGCAGTCTGTTCCCCAGTTCCAGCGGGCGGTGGATAGCTTGTTTCTTAAGCCTTCCTGCGATATCTACATTACGGGCTCCAATGCCTATCTGCTTTCCGGTGAGCTTGCTACATTGCTTTCGGGGCGTTATGTGGAAATTCACCTGTTGCCGCTCTCGTTTGCGGAATATGTGGGCGCATTTCCTGACGAACGCAGCTTGACGCGCTTGTACCGCAATTACCTTGAATTCAGCTCCTTCCCCTATACCTTGCAGCTCCATAGTGATTCTCGATTGGTGAACGAATATCTGTCGGGTATCTATAACACCGTTCTGCTCAAAGATATCGTGGCGCGGCGGGGAATTGCCGACATTCCGCAGCTAGAAAGCATCATTCGCTTTATGGCAGACAACATAGGAAATCTTTGTTCCGTCAAAAAGATTGCGGATACCATGACGAGCGATGGCAGAAAGATTTCCACTCATACTGTGGAATCCTATCTCGATGCGCTATGCTCAAGCTTTATCTTGTATCGCACTACACGCTTTGACATCAAGGGCAGGCAGTACCTGAAAAGTGGCGAAAAGTACTATCTTTGCGATATGGGGCTGAGGCGTTTCCTTCTGGGGGCAAAATTCATTGATCGGGGATTTGTCCTTGAAAATGTCGTCTATCTGGAACTGCTCAGACGGGGCTATAAGGTCTACATCGGCAAGGTCGGTACGTATGAAATCGATTTTATCGCTGAACGGCAGGGAATGACGGAATACTATCAAGTCTGCGAATCCATGCACGACGAGGAAACTCGGAATCGTGAGCTGCGGGCTCTGCAGGAGGTAAAAGATCACAATCCCAAATACGTCATCACGCTGGACGACGAAAGCGTGACGGACTACAACGGCATTAAACAGCTGTATGCGCTTGACTGGCTGCTAGGATAAACGCACGCTGCGCCTATGGGCGATGCCCTGTACCACGATAGCAAAAACAGCAAGCCTGTGCTATAATGAACTTATGGACAGACGACTTTTGCCGATTGGCATTCAGGATTTTGAAGATTTACGCAAGCGGGGCTGTATATATGTGGATAAAACCTCTTTTGTGTATAAACTTGCCTGCGAGGGCAAGCCCTATTTTATAAGCCGCCCCCGCAGGTTTGGAAAGAGCCTGCTTCTTTCCACAATGGAAGCCTATTTTCTCGGCAAAAAGGAGCTGTTTACGGGACTTGCACTCGAATCGCTTGAAAACGATTGGACTGAATATCCTGTTTTAAAAATCAGCTTTGGTGCGGACAATTATCCTGATTTGGAAAGCCTGAAATCGGCAATGAACCTTATGCTTTCCAAATATGAAAGAGTTTACAATATTGAAGTTGCTGACCGCCGTTCTGCCCCGCGATTAAATAACATAATCACAAGCGCTTATGAACAGACCGGCAAACAAGTGGTCATCTTAATCGATGAATACGACAAGCCGATTTTGGATGCTCTTTACACCGAGTACGAAGAGCAGAACCGGCAGGAACTCCGCAGTTTTTACAGCCCGCTTAAAGATTTGGATAAATACATCCGCTTTCTGTTCATCACGGGAATTACAAAGGTGAGCCATGTGAACATTTTCAGCGGTCTGAACCAGTTGGACGACATCAGCCTTGCAAAAGATTATTCTTCGATTTGCGGTATTTCAGAATGTGAGCTTGAAAAATACTTCTCTCCTGAAATTGAGGCTTTGGCAGAAGAACAGGAAATGACTGTTGACGAAGCAAAGGCGAAGCTTGCCCAGATGTATGATGGCTATCATTTTACGCATAATGCCGAGGGGGTCTACAACCCGTTCTGCCTCTTGAAATGCTTGAAATACAAGGATTTCGGCTCGTACTGGTTTGAGAGTGGCACACCGTCGTTCCTTGTGAAGACCTTGCAGAATCAGCCGCTTGTCTTGACGACGGTAATCAACGGTCGCAAAGCAAAAGAGGTCCAGTTCAAGAATTATGATCCCGACAGCAAAAATATGCTGCCCGTGATTTACCAGATCGGCTATCTGACAATCAAGGATTTTGATAAAGCAAAAAGGACTTACACGCTTGATTTCCCCAACCGCGAGATTGAGGAAGGTTTTTTGAATGTATTGCTCAAAAAATTTGTGAACGTTCCTGATGATGACATGGGGCTTGCGATTGACAATCTGTGCGATGCACTTGAAGCTGGTGATATTGACAAAGCCCTTTCCATTGTCAAAGCCGCGATTGCAGACCTGCCGACGGTCGTAAAAAAAGATATGTGTGAGAACTACTATGAGTCCGTGACGCACCTGATGTTCCGCATGACGGGCTGGAGGGTGGTTTCTGAATTGCAGTCCGTGGCGGGCAGGAGCGATGTCGTTGTGGCAACGAAGGACAGCGTATTCATCTTTGAACTGAAGATGGACAAGGGACGGGATTTTGAGCAGGTTGCCGCAGAGGCTTTGGAGCAGATTTCCGCCAACGGCTATGCAGAGCGATTTACGGTCAGCGGCAAAAAGATGTATAAAACCGCGCTTGTCTTTTCCAGCGAGGGAAAGGGGCTGCTGTACTGGAAAGCCGTCGTTGATTCCTCTGCATTAAACTAACTCAAAGCCTTTTTACGGGTTGCAGCATCTCTTATTGCCAGACTGAGCTTGGCAGGCTTTGTTGGACAGCTTTTGCTGTCATTATACGCCGCTGCGCATTGCGAGGATGCGGCGCTATGCAAAATGTTTGTAAAAAAGTCCCCTTTTAGTTGACCACGCTGGCTTGGCACTGCGCTATACTGCCTATAGGCTGTTGCCTTAGTGTGCCGGAGGATGACTTTTGTGTATTTTTAGCTTAAGTATTGTCTAAAGTTCATTACGGCGTTATAATGGGGAATAGTGAACTTTTTGTCATCAAATTGGTAAAATATCTCAGTGCAAAGCCGTATCGGTGTGCCGATCTTAAGGAGGTTTTATGAAAAAGACGTTGTTTTTGCTTGCCGCGCTGCTTGTTTCTGCCGTTGCGGCTGCTTCCGCGCAGGAAAGCCATTCGCCGATGTATTACTGGGAATATACAGAGACTGTCACCCTGCATGGAAAAAGCTTTTACGGCTCAAAAGCTGATGACTGGGGATTTTCTAGAAACCACACCTTCGCAGACTCATATAGAGAGCAGGATGGCTACGCCCTCGTGCTTGGGAGGAAACTGCACTACTGGCTGTATGATACCATTACGTACCATGACGGCGATGCCTCTGATATTTATGACCGAATTGTTCCTGGCTGGGTGGAAGGCATGGGGTATGTCATTGATTTTGACCATATAGAAGTGTATAACCCGAATACGGGTTTGGCAAATTCCGTCAAGGCATTGATGAAACGGCGCGGTGCTGATGTGAGTGTTGCGTTAGTTACACGTGCTGGTAATAGTGGCACTAACAATACTAATGTTGATTATGTCGTCATAAACGAATATCTCAACAGCAAAGACGTGTATAAAATTACGATTTATTTATCTATATAAATGGGAGTGTGTAATGAAAAATCTTTTGCAAGTCATGCAAGAATACAATCAGCTTGGAATAAAAGAACAGCTTGATTATGAAAAATTTTATCTGTATTCAATTATCACTCATTCTACTGCCATAGAAGGCTCAACGATTACGGAAGTTGAAAATCAGCTTTTGTTTGATGAAGGCATAAGCCCTGCAAAAAAACTTACCGAGCAGTTTATGAACCTTGATTTAAAAGCCGCTTATGAAAAGGCTTTTGCGCTTGCAGCGAAGCATACCCGCATTACAACTGAAGTTTTGTGTTCTCTCTCTGCAATTCTTATGAAAAACACCGGTTCAGATTACAATACGATTGCAGGCAGTTTTTCTTCGGCAAAAGGAGCGCTGCGGCTTTTAAATGTAAGTGCCGGACGGGGCGGAAAAAGCTACATGTCATGGCAAAAACTTCCGCAAAGGCTGGAGGAATTCTGTGCATGGCTTAACGAAAAACGAAATTCGATAAAAGAAACCGATATAGAAGCGATATATCGGTTAAGTTTTGAATCGCACTATCGCCTTGTATGTATTCACCCTTGGGCAGACGGCAACGGACGGATGAGCCGGCTTTTGATGAACATGATTCAAAAAGAATTTACCGTTCTCCCCTCGGTGGTAAAGAAAGAGAAAAGGGCTGAATATATAAAAAGCCTTGCTGGAAGCCAGGAAAATGACAATCCTCAAATATTCATTGATTTTATGATAAATCATCATATTGAAAATCTTTTGGAGCAAATCAGTGAATATAAAAGGTCTATGTAGCATAAAGAAGAGGTAAAATAAATGCCAGACACAGAAAAACAGTTTGAATCAGACATAGAGCAATTTTTGATTTCTCCCGAAGGCGGCTGGATTAAGTGCATTAACGCGGGCTACCGCGCAGGGAATTCGCAGAGCGTGGACGGAGACTATGTAACGTCCTATATTTGGAAAGAGGTTTTGCAAAAGGACAAGCAAAAATATGAGTTTGTCCGCAAGATGATGGCAGAGGCACTGTACAAGGCATTTTTGCGCGAGGACCAATGAGACTGAATCCTCCTCGCACAAAAATTATCTAGTGTTATTCGGAATCAAAAAGTCGGTGTACACGCCTGTTATGCCCAAATCCTTATCCTGCTCATATTCCTCTTGTGTATTCACCGTATGAGTATAAATGTGGAGCCCTTTTTCTGTCAGCAAGGTTATATCGGCTTTTTGGGCCCTTTCATGCCACATTGTAATTACGGGAATATTGTTCTTTATGCAGAATACTGCTGTCTTGTAAATCCGTTCTTCGTTTTCGCAATAAGTTGTGTAGATATAGTTCTTGAAGTGATGCAGAGCGTCTATGAGAAAGAAATTTTTCTCGTCATAGACTTGAATTATAAAGCGATCCAGAACAGCGTCTTTGCTTTCAGAAAAGCTTATAATCTGCTGGATGATTTTCTCAGGTTTGGCATCTGTAAAGAGTTTGTCGGTTACGACATACATATCATCATGGCTTTTCATAAAGTCTATGAGTTCTTCAAGGCTGAGCGGCTTATATTTATTGTAGAGGACTGCATGTAAAAATTGATTAAGCGAAATACTATCCCCCCCCCCCATGTATGTTTGCTGTGGACAGAAAGTCCTCCCAATCATGCACGAGTACAGCATGTCCATCATTTGTAAGCGAAATGTCAGCTTCAAAAACACGGTGGCCTTTATTGTAATTAGCGGTCAGCGCATCGTAAGAATTGGTATAGGGAATCCCATCAATGCCGCCGCATGCATGTGCGATGAACGGCTTTGAAGCATACCACTGTGATGTTTCCTCTGGCTTTAACGGTTCTGCTGCTTTTAAAGAACGGTAGCCGCTTTTCAGCTCGATATAATTCCTTGTCTTTCTGTATATTTTGTAACATAAGCCCTTTTTCCGCAGGTTTGTATAGGCAAAGTCTGTAAAAATCAAAAGCCCACAGCAAAATAGAAAAAACTGCCCCAAGAACAAAAACGTTTTACTCTTCTTATTCATCATTCCTCCGAAATAAATTCCATACTTTCATATTGGCGGTTCCTCGCCATTATTTCTGAATTTATATATTCTTCTGAATACCTTTCACATAAGCTTTTCTCTTCACTGAATAAGTTTACCCCAAAACCAAGTTTGTTTCCTGCGATTTTACAGCCAAGTGCAGCAAGAATCGTCGGGAACATATCGAACGAGGAGAATTTCCTGTTCTTTGTCAGAGAAGAGTCTTCCTGTGGAACGGGATTTATAAAAATATCGAGCCAGCGGCGGGGATTGCTTTCCATGCCGCTGAGGTCGGTTTTCAGGCTATGTGCAGTAAGGTATGAATTGTCGCTAAAGGGACTTGTATCTTCTGTTGCCATAAAAAGGTGGTCGCCCATTATGGCAATCACAGTGTCAGCATACCAGGCTTGCTTTTTGCACCACTCAATGAACGATGAAACTTGGAAGTCTGTACATAAAATAGTGTTCTTTAAGGGCATATCTTCAGAACTTGGACATATTTCACACTGGTAACCTGTCGGCATGTGCGTGTCAACGGTAAGCAGTCCAAACATAAATGGCTTGCTTTCCTGAGACAGATTTTCAAGCTCATATTTTGCAAAATCAAAGAGCTTTTTGTCTTCAAATCCCCAGAAGACAGAATAATTCTTGGGAAGCATTTTGTTTTCTTTGTACCATTCTGTGTCGTGAATTTCTACATTCCCGTGAGTTTCTAAAAGGGCATCTCGTCCGGCAAAATGCTTGTCGCTGCCAAAGATAAAAAGCTGCCTGTAATCGTTTTCAGCTAAAATATCAGTCAGTGTAACGGCATTCGGGAGAAAGTAGGTGCAGTCGTGGTTTTCGTCCCCCAGAAGATTGTACGGTAGTCCTGCAAATTTACCTGTCATGCCGGCAATAGTCCATCCTGTTCCTGATAAATCCGAGCCACCTCCTATTTTTTCTGTGTTGGAAAAATTGAGATTTTCACGGGCGAGTGCCGTAAGGTGCGGAATTAGATTTTTGTCCATCAATCCTCCGTTTTCTTTGTCTGAAAACGAGCTTTCCAGCGATTCCACAAGGATGATTATGAGATTCTTCTTTTTCTCAGGAAAGACGATATTTTCATATTTTGGCGTTACGTACTCAGACAGATAAAACGCCGAGTCAACCGCAGGCTTGGTGTATTTTTGTATGACAGAGATATAGTCTTTGCCATTCAGGTCTCGATACACGTCTATGCATGAAACACAGAGAATGATCACTGCAAAAATGAGGTACAGGCGGTTCACGCTTGTAAGTCTGCTGATTTTTGTTTGCAGGAAATAGCGCTGCGTCTTTTTCTCGTATATGAAAATGCCGAGAAAGAAAATAAGTGCCACAAACAGGCAGATAACTGCGATTTTTCCTGATTCAAAGAATATGCTGATTTCTACCCCCCCCCCCTGAAGATGGGATAAAGTGAAATAGACAATTTCCGGCTGCTCCATGGGGAAACGCTTGTCTGCCCACCTTTTTAATACCAAAAGGGTGAGCGCTATAAAGTAAAATAGCCATGCAAGCACAAGCAGGGCATTTTGGGATGTGTTTTTGCTTTCTGGTTTCCTGGCAGGAATGACATTGAGGAATCTAAAGCTGAGAAGCGCAAAGAAAGTGCCGAAAAGCAAAAAGACACCCGTTTCCACTAGCAGCTTTATGGTATGACTTGAAAAACTTTGGAGAGATTCCAGCCTTTCTTGGATGCTTCCCTTCAGTCCGTAAAAAATAAAGAGGCTGGCGAGCAAAACAACAGCGATATGCACTGCATAAAAAAGTCTGTATTTCTTGTTTATCATACCCATAATTCTTTGTAAGTCAGACAATAGCAAGAAATGACAAAAATGGCAACCGCTCTATATATCTTGACAGCCTCCCGTCGTTTTACTATGCTTAAAGCAAGTTCAATCTATGTATAAGGAAGCTGTCGCATGATGAAGCATTTTTATCGTTATCTTCTATTAAATACCATTTTATTGGCACTGCTCGCGGGCTGCCATTCAAACAGCAGCACGAAGGAGGAAGTTCAAAGCTCTGCTGCCTCGTCCTCGCCATCGGGGCGCTTTGAGGTGATTTCTGTGTCTCCTCAGGAAGAACTGCCTGCGGCGGTGCGCTATCCGTCATTCCAGATACAGTTTTCTGAACCTGTGGTGGCGCTCAAGAAATTGGGAGAGCCATCAGATAAATCTGACTTTGTGACTATTACGCCGCCGGTAAAAGGCGTGTTCCGCTGGTACGGCACAAGCCTTTTGAGCTTTGACTGCAGCGAAGCCATCGTTCCCCAGAAAGTGTACACGCTCAAGGTGAATGAGGGGGCAAAGTCCGTAAGCGGCAATACCATCGAAGGAGAGCTGGAATACTCCTTCCATCCGGAAAACCTTCGCATCACGTCCATCGTTCCCGGTTACGGCGAAGTGAAGGCGGGAAACTACATAGACAGCGACAATGTGCCGATGGACGCGGCTAAGGACATACTCGTGAACTTCAACTTTCCCGTGAATGCCGCCGTCGTGGCAAAGGGGCTGAGCGTTGGCAGCGAGGACGGCTCTGGCTGGCAGTTTACCGCGGCGCAGGAATCCCCCGCCTCCATACGCCTTTCGCTTGCCTCTGCGCCAGAGGAAAACAAGCCGATAGACGTAATCCTGTCCGAGGGAGCGATGGCTGACGATGACTGCTATCCGACGGCAGAGACCAGCTCTCAGTCTTTCCATACGCTGCATCCCTTTACCGTGGAGGAGTTTGACAGCGATCCCTATTACACATCCGGTGCCTATTCAAACCCCGTGGTCTTTAGGTTCAGCACCATGCTTGACCAAGAGGGGGCTGCGGAACTTGCCCGCCATATCACGAACGATCTGGGCTATGCCATCACGAAGGACAACGTGGCGGTAAACGGGAGGCAGCTCATCGTATACGGCTTGCCCGTGAACTTTGGCTCCACTTACAGCCTTTCGCTCGACGGGGACATTGCGGATAAATACGGGCGCAGGCTTGGCACTGCGGCCTCCTACCGCGTGGAAGTGCCCGATGCGAGGAGCTTTGCCTATTTCAAAAACAGCGGTCTGAATATCCTTGAGGCGCAGTTTGCGCCAAAACTGGTCTTCGAACACCAGAATGTCAAGTCGGGTTCCCAGTACACCGTCAGCTCTGTGGCGGACGCGCGGGGAAAGAAATCTACAAAAGCCTCTCAGACTTTCAATCTGGATCCCGCAGAGATTCCCCAGAATATGAAGATAATCGAAGCGGTAGACCTTGCGCCCTTCCTTGATGATGTGGGCGGGGAGTACCACGGCACGGTGGGCTTTGACGCGGGCATAACGTACCAGTACAAGGAGATGGACTGGAGCACGGAGCAAAAGGTTGTAAAGACCAGCCGTCATGATAACTCGCAGACCGTGCAGGTCACAGACCTCGGCGTTACCATGCGCTATGGCTACAACCGCGCCGCCATACTTGTTTCCAGCTTGAAAAATGGACGCCCCGTGGCAAACGCCGACGTTGCCGTCTACGCGGTGGACACCGGCTCCCGTTACTCTGCCGCAGATATAGTGACAGGCTCCCACCGCCAGCTCGGCAAGGGCAGGACGAATGCGGAGGGCTTTGCCGTCGTGGAATTCCCCAAGGGAGTCATCCATTCGCTGACCTACAGGGATTCCATATTCATTGAAGCAAAGACTGCCGATGATCGGGTGATTTTCAGCCCCAGCTCGCACAACCTCTGGCGTTCCGGCGTGTATGATACCGGCACCCCGCGCGATGCTGAAGATGTCGATATGGTAACGTTTATCTTTACTGACCGCGGGCTGTATAAACCCGGCGAGACCGTCACCTTCCGCGGCATAGACAGAAATCTTGCCTCTGGTGAATATGAGCCGTACAAGGGCTCGTATACGCTTGAACTCAACGATGGCACATGGCGGCCCAAAAAATACTACGAGACAAAGGGCAGCACCACGGCGAACGGTTCCTTCTGGGGCAAGTTCACCCTGCCGGAAGATATAGAGCCGGGCGAATACCGCATTGCCTACAAGCGCAAGGTTCCCGGCAGAAGCGATGAAGTGACGCGCAGCTGCAGCATACAGGTGCAGTTCTTTGAGCGCTTGCGCTTTGAGGTGAATGCCCGCGTGCCCGCCATCACCTATTATGCGGGGGATGATATTTCCGCAGACGTGGTGGCGAATTA